>Ga0206811_1049_pt1 | contig 34449 bp, 32 predicted proteins | sample Alteio_BWOrgCont_53_FD_152886 | JGI IMG/M metagenome (GOLD analysis project Ga0206811, IMG submission 152886) | Enriched cells from forest soil in Barre Woods Harvard Forest LTER site, Petersham, Massachusetts, United States -... | ecosystem: Environmental > Terrestrial > Soil > Temperate forest >... | reverse complement strand
AGGATGTTCAGCTGCTTGTCTTGGGCTGACAATCCAACGTTTTTGAGGGTATAACTGTGCGGGGATGCTTAAGTCGATTTATTTGAGCGGAAAAGGCTTACCTGTTATCTATTTAGGTTCATGACAGAAACCCCTTTTCACTGAACAATATACTGAATAGCCAGTTAACATTGACTTGATTTTATCCAATCGTTGCTCCGGCAGATGTTTTTCTGCATCTAAGTCTGACGGGGTTCCATTCCACAATTAAGCTCGGCATATGGAGGACCAGTTGATGACCAAAAAGTGGCTCTTTTTTTGGGGAGTATTGATGCTCACGCCTCTGATAACATCGGCCCAAGTTGCACCTGCTCAGAGTGGTGCCGGCAGCAAATTCAGTCTAGCCCTGGGTGCCGGATTCTCAGGATTTAATACGGATTATGCTCCTGACCGCATGTATGGCATCGCTGCTTATTATGATTTGGACTATGGCCGCTGGATTGGGCTTGAAGTAGAAGGACGCACGATACAGTGGAATCAGATTTACAATCTCCGCGAAGATACAATCGCAGCCGGCGGACGTTTTAGGCTAGGCCGTTACGGACACGGACGATTTATTCCATACGCAAAATTTCTTGGAGGGATTGGCAGCATCGATTTTCCACCGTTTGTTGGATTCCCTCACTATACCCATGACACGTTCGCCTTCTATGACGCCGGCGGTGGTCTGGACTACAAACTGACGCAACATGTCTACTTACGGGGCGACTATGAATATGAGTGGTGGCCTGGTTGGCCGAGGCATGGTCTAAGCCCAAATGGCTTCACTATTGGAGCAAACTATCGTTTTTTCTAGAATGAAGTCGTAGGGAAGTATTCGCCGCCAGCCACGCATGAAAAGGATTGCAGATTCGTTCTGCAATTGCGCAGTGATCTGAAGGGCGTAGAACTGTTCGTGATTTCAAACAGTTCGAGCGCGGTGATCTTGCTGCCAAGGGCTTTTAGCGCCCTCACAGAGAAGATTAAGTCCAATTCATCTTCTTATTCTCCATTCCAAGATGGAGAATAAGAAGGTGCTCTCGGCAGGTTTTCGTGTATCGCTAAAAAAAAGCCTGCGTTGACGAAACAGATATGATTGTGAGTCTTATTGCGTAGCTGTCAAATGCGTCACGGAAACGCGCTTTATTGTCGTCAATTGCGAAGACTAACTCCTCTCTAGACTTATTCTGTTTCAGAGGGCATATCCTGAATAGCTCTAGTGTTGTCCGGAATACTTTTAATGCCGGTTCAGATTAATTTCTTGAGGCGCACACTAAATCATGAAGAAAGCTCTAATTACTGGGATCACAGGACAGGATGGCTCTTATCTTGCCGCTCTTCTCTTATCGAAAGACTATGAAGTACACGGAATCAAGCGTCGCAGTTCGCTTTTCAATACTGATCGAATTGATCATCTTTATCAAGATCCGCATGATCGGAATCGGCGTTTTATTCTCCATTATGGCGATATGACAGATACGAGCAGTCTTCAGCGGGTCATCCAACAAGTCCAGCCCGACGAAGTCTACAATCTTGCGGCACAGAGCCATGTTGCGGTTTCATTTGAGGAGCCAGAGTACACCGCTGATGCCGATGGCATTGGCACACTGCGAATGTTAGAAGCGATTCGAATTCTTGGCCTCGATCGGAAGACACGCTTTTATCAGGCATCAACATCCGAGCTTTATGGAAAAGTGCAGCAGGTACCGCAAACCGAAACAACACCATTTTATCCACGCTCCCCATACGCCGTAGCTAAGCTCTACGCTTATTGGATTACCGTGAACTACCGAGAGGCCTACGGGCTGTATGCGTGCAATGGCATTCTTTTCAATCACGAGTCTCCCGTCCGTGGCGAAACTTTCGTGACGCGGAAAATCACGCGAGGGTTGGCGCATATTAAGACAGGATCGCTCGACACAGTTTTTCTCGGAAACCTCGATGCGAAACGCGATTGGGGGCATGCCCGCGACTATGCCGAAATGCAGTGGCTCATGCTCCAGCAGGACTCTGCCCAAGATTATGTGATCGCCACTGGCGAACAACATAGTGTTCGCGATTTTGCTACACTGGCAGCCAGCAAGCTGGGTATTCAGATTACCTGGCGAGGTAAAGGTATTGAGGAGCGCGGCTACGACTCGAATGGTAAGTGCATTGTCGCCGTCGATCCTCGATATTTCCGTCCAACCGAAGTCGATACGTTGCTCGGCAATGCAGCGAAGGCACGTCAAGAGTTGGGCTGGCAGCCGCGAACGTCCTTCGACCAATTGGTGACGGAGATGGTAAACGCTGATCTGGAAATTTCTGAGCGCGATGCCTTAGTGCGTAATAGCGGGTACAAGGTCCTCGAACATCATGAGTAACGCAATGGATCTGGATGCCCGTATTTTTGTTGCCGGACATCGTGGATTAGCCGGTAGCGCTATAGTGCGCTGCTTGCAATCTCAAGGCTATAAAAATTTACTGTTGTGCACGCGGCAGGAATTGGATTTGCTAGACAGCAACGCCGTACACGCGTACTTCCATCAAACTCATCCTGACTACGTATTCTTGGCGGCTGCAAAGGTTGGCGGCATCCTCGCCAATCGCGACTTCCCTGCGGACTTTATCGCCCAAAATCTTCGTATCCAGAATAATGTGATCGAGGAATCATTTCGCTCTGGCGTCAAACGTCTTTTATTTCTTGGTTCCAGTTGCATCTACCCCAAGCTTGCACCCCAACCGCTGCGCGAAGAATCTCTTCTGACTGGACCGCTCGAATCTACAAATCGGGCTTACTCAATCGCAAAGATCGCCGGCATCGAAATGTGTCATTCGTTCAATCGTCAGTATGGAACCCGATTTCTGGCCGCCATGCCCACGAACCTTTACGGTCCCAGTGATAATTACGATCTCCAGACTTCGCACGTCCTTCCCGCGCTTATTCGTAAGGTGCATGAAGCTATTATCCACGGAGAGGAACAATTAACGGTGTGGGGGACAGGAAACCCGCTACGCGAGTTCCTCTACAGCGACGACATGGCAGATGCATGTGTACACCTCATGAACTTGCCACACGACGAATTCGTCAGACTCACAGCCAATGAATCCGAACCGCCAATGGTCAACATTGGCCTCGGAACTGACATAACTATTCGTGAACTTGCTGAGACAATAGCCAGCGTCCTCGGATTCGAAGGCCGCATCGTTTTCGATACAAGCAAGCCCGATGGAACACCGCGTAAGCTGCTCGACTCTACTCGTCTCTTCTCATTTGGCTGGCGTCCCAAAATAGAACTCCGCCAAGGCATTCGGTTGGCATACGATAACTTTTTAAAACAAGCTCCTAGGACATCGTTATCGCATCCTTAGAGATATAGGCTTATTAGAAAGATCGAATTGACTAAATAAATTCATCAGGGTGCCATGAACCAATCTCGGACTGGATCTACGGTTGCTCAGAGGAACCCCATTGATCACTGATCCGGACACCTGTTCTTATGTGCACCGGGGTCCGCGTTATCGCTCAAACTATTCGACGTAGATTGATTTCCATTAATCTTGTGTGGCGAACAACCTTCCGTGGATTTGTTTGCCTTCTTCGTTTTTTGGGTCTGTCTCTCGCTGAGTTCTCGAAGCTTGAGTCGGGTCTCTAAATCAGGTGCGCTGCGCATCATTCTACGCAGCTTGATTGGGCTCATATAAGCACGGGTTTCAAAAGCCTGGATCGAACTTGCAGAAGCATTCGGCCCGGTTCCGCTGGAGGAGTGCTTACTGGATAAACCCGAAGTCAGCCCCATCGTCAATTGTGTAGAAGCAATGCTGCCTGCGGGATTTAACAACGTATCGGCCTTTAGCCAATCCTTTGTTCCAGCGTTCGCACTTGTATCGCGTATGTCGGAATTCGCAGTCTTGGATTGTTCACCGACAACCGAGGTTTCTGCAACGGCGCCGGGAGCAGTCGCGCTAGTCATGATTCCCGGGCACTGATCCAGATTCGACTGGCCCGCACCGGAAGGCAGTGCATTCACAGTTCCCGATTTTGCTCCTACCGAAGAACCCCTCGCTAGTGTCGCTGCATCGCTCCCTTGGGCAGAGGTTTGCCGCGTGGAATTAGCGGAGGTTTGAGGGCGGCGTTGCCAACCAAAGCCTGGCTGAAAACAAGCACCTTGTGCTTCCCCCGGATCTGATCCTGATGCCAACATGCTTCTCGCGCTGCTGGCGCCTGTCGACTTCAGTGTGTTCTTTCTTCCAGCAACCAATCCTGATTGCAAGCTAGAGCCTGATTGGGTCGCACTGTCTGACGGCGCAACTGATCCTGAGATGGAAGAAGGCGACAAATTTGCGCTCGATTGCGTCTGTGCCAACGGAACTCGTACAGCACACGCTACCAAACCAGCGAAGACCACCCTGCGAAACCAAACCATGAGTCCTAACCAGATACTCCGCTGTCTGCGGAACGAAATTCTGACCGAAGGAGGCGCCACGTCGAGTAACACCGGAACATGCCAAGAGGGCAATTGCATCCCAGTCAAGCACAAAAGCTACAACTAAAAATAGCTTACAACGAACACGAGGCGATTGACAGCACGAACAACCTCTAGGTGCATGAGCAAATCGCGATAAAGTCTATTTCGCGGAAAGTATGAAAATTCAGGAGGTTGGCACAATTTGAGTGATAGTCATTGCCAACACCTCTCAGGGTGGTAATACTACATTGTCCTTTGAGAAGACACACTCCACCATTTCGAAAGGCGTTACGGCCGCATTGAAACCATTTTTCTGTTCCCTGTGCACCGGCGAGAGGCCGGGGTATACAGTTGATCTTTAATTGACGGCTTAATCTAGTTGAATCCCCGTAAAGGGGCTGGTCTGGTGCTGTTCTCTCTCCAAGATGCTAGTGATGAACGCCTTCGCTTCGCACAACCTTAATTGCCGTCATACATAAAATGTGGAAATCAAACTTAAAAGACCGGCGTTGAAGGTATTCATAATCAAACTGTACTTTGACTGGGATGGGGAGTTCGTCACGTCCATTGATCTGCGCCAAACCTGTGAGCCCAGGCACAAGTATATGAATACCGCGCTCGGTCCGTAGGGCGACCAGGTCATCCTGATTAAACAACGCAGGGCGCGGCCCGACAAAGCTCAGATCTCCGACAAGGATGCTGAATAACTGAGGCAACTCATCAAGGCTTGTCCTGCGGAGAAAGGTACCGATTGAAGTGAGATATAAGAACGGATCCGATAACAAGTGTGTCGCGACCTGGGGTGTGTTGATCCGCATGCTGCGGAACTTCGGCATGCGGAAGACCTGATTGTACCGTCCTACGCGATTTGACCAGTAGAGTATGGGGCCACGCGACGTCGCCTTAATAACCAGCGCGAGGATGAGAAACAGCGGTGATAGCACGAATAAAAAGAGCAACGACCCCAAAATGTCAAAAATACGCTTCGACCACGACACCAACGCCTCCAAAGCCAAGGTGTGAATTCTCATTTCGATATAAGATACTAGCTCTAGAAATTGTACGAGAAAAACAGCTTATATCCCGACGTCGGCCTCCCCACTCATGCGTCCGAAGACACCATCTATGACCTGAGGCCGGTATATCACAGGAGTCGAATCCGAAAGCCATATGCCTTCTAGGGGCCTAGTACCTCTTCCAGGCGCAAAAATCTACGAGATACACGTTGTTATAATCTTGTTTTGATCTGATTTTTTTGACGATGCATCGTCTGAATAAACTTCCTTGAAAATTTATCCGGAAACTTCACAGAGCGTGTCAAAAAAACGGCGTATTTGGATCATTTCTGAACTGTATTACCCGGAAATGACTTCAACTGGCTACTTTGTCACGGTAATCGCTGAGGGGCTTGCGCCTGTATATGATGTTTCGGCACTCTGCGGTCAGCCTAGTTACTGGGCACGAGGAGTGCGTGCCCTTGGTCGCGAAACACACAACGGCGTAAACGTACAGCGTTGCTGGGCAACCACTCTAGACAAGAACAAGCTTCTCTCTAAAATTATCAATCTAATTACCATCAGTTCATCCATTTTCTGGATGTCGTTGTTTCGTATCCGCCAGGGAGACATCGTAATCGCGGTAACCAATCCGCCGCTGTTGCCCTATCTAACTGCGATTGCATGCCGATTAAAAGGGGCACGCTTTGCTCTGCTAGTTCACGATGTCTATCCTGAGATTTTCACGCGACTCGGCATTCTCAAAGCTCAATCCGTACCAGTTCGACTAATGGATCGGGCAAGTCGCTGGTTGTATAGCGAATCCAACCGCATCATAGTGATTGGACGAGATATGCGGAACCTTATTATCGACAAACTTGCCTCTCGTCACGACCGGGTGGTAATCGCTACAAACTGGGGGGACACCGAGGCAATCTTCCCTCAGCCGCGATCCGAGAGCAGGCTGCTTGATACGCTCAAGTTGAGTGAACACTTCGTGGCACAGTTCTGCGGCAATATCGGCCGTACTCATGGCATCGAAGACCTGGTTAACGCAGCAGAGGCACTTGCTTCTGATTCCAGTTTTCACTTCCTACTGATGGGCTGGGGTGCGAAGAAGCGTTGGGCGATCGATCAAAAACAGGCACGGAGATTAGAGAATCTGACGATTCTCGATCCCCTGCCGCGAGAAGAACTTTGTGATGGGCTAAATGCCTGCGATATAGCAATCATTTCCTTCTCAAGCGGTATGAGTGGAATCTCCGTGCCCAGCCGAATGTACAATGTGTTGGCCGCCGGAAGACCACTCCTCGCAGTTTGTGACTTCGATTCGGAATTGGCAGCTGTAGTACGCGAGGAAGAGATCGGGTGGGTGATTCCGCCGGGACGTCCAGATCTTATTGTCGAAGCTTTACATGAGGCGAAGGCCGATCCAGACCGCTTGCGTGTCATGGGAGAACGCGCTCGCAAAGCTGCCGAAACCAAATACACAAGCAGTCACATAATTGAAGTTTATAAGTCCCTCCTGGAGGGACTGGAAGCCGAGTAATGTCCCCATCCGCCAAAATTTTAATGGTCACCGGCGCCTCTGGTTTTCTTGGTTCTGAGATTCTTAGGCTTGCACTAGCGTCTGGATGGAAGGTACGTGCGCTCGTCCGGAACCCGAAATGGAAGGTCGATGGGGTTGAAACAGTACGAGGCGATATCACTGATCTCAAGATGCTCTGCAAAGCCTGCGAGGACGTGTCAGTGGTAGTACATTCGGCAGGGTTGGCACATATATTCGCGCCGGAAGCAAAAGACGTTGACCGTTTCCTTGCTGTGAACGAAGCCGGAACGGCCAACGTAGTGGCTGCGGCCACGGAATCGGGAGTACCCAAAGTAGTCCTAGTCAGTTCTGTGTCAGTCTATGGTAATCATGCCGGTGAGGAGTGCGACGAAACCGCGCCCTGCAACCCCCGAGGCCCCTACGCAATGAGCAAATGGCTAGGTGAGCAGCATGCCATTGAGCTGATAATGGCAGATGCCCTGGGGTCTCTCACGATTCTTCGGCTCGCTACGATTTATGGGGAAGGCGATCGTGGCAACGTGTCTAAGCTTATCGGCGCCCTAGAGAGTGGGCGCTTCGTCTGGCCTGGCAATGGTCTAAATCGCAAGAGTCTGATCTATAAGGAGGATGCTGCCCGAGCCTGTCTTCGCGCAGCGGAGGGCGGAGTACCTGGAATCGACATTTTCAACGTTTCAGCACAGTCTGCGACTATGCTTGAAATAGTCTCCACTATCTGCCAAGCACTTGGCCGTCCAGTTCCCCGTCTCGGAATTCCACACTTCATCCTGAGAGCCGCTATATCGGTATCGCGCGGCTTGGGCGATCCGGGACAATTTGGTCAGCGGCTTGAAAAATTCACTCGAGACGATGTTTATAACAGCTCAAAGTTCGAGACTGCTTTTGATTTCTATCCCGCGACATCTCTCTTAGAAGGCATTCGCAAGACGGTTGGCAAGTATCCTACTGAAAGAGCGTGAACAATGGTTCGCCGTGCTGCCGAACAACGTTCACCACACAATCATCACGGACAGAGATGGTGTGACCTCCGCCAGGCCGAGCATCACACAAATCGGCTCAATTCAGATGGCTATCTCAGACAAAAATTCCTGACCGGGAGAGCAGAGTTGCAGAATGTTTCATGAATGAAAATGCGTTCGCGAATAAGAGTCGCGTGCTGCTTTGTAAATTTCCATCAAACGAGTGTAATTGATATCAGCGCTGTAATCTTCCGCCCTCGCGAGCGCTGCATCCGACAGCTGATGCCATCCAAACTCATCGGTCGAAACCGCGCGGCGAAGAACATCCGCGAGTGAATCGGAACTGGATGGCTCAAACAAGAACCCGGACTTGCCTCCTCCCAATATTTCCGGGAATGCTGCGTGATTGGGGGCAATGGCGGGGGTTCCCGAAGTGAACGCCTCAAGCAGCACCATAGGGAAGCCTTCATACCATCGGGACGCAATCACAATGTATTTACATTCCCCAAGAACTCGCGCTACCTCCGTCGCGGACTGAAAACCCATCCAGATTACAGAATCGTCGCTTGCGTATTGTTGCTGAAACTCTGCTCGATCGGGACCATCCCCAAGCAGCAACAGGCGATATCCCTCCGGACGTACTTTTGTCCAAGCGTTGAGCAGCAGGTCTGTACCCTTTTCCCTTCGAATGCTCCCGATATAGACTATCTGAGCTCCTCTCTTGCTGTGCTTGTTCGCAAAAATTGCATTCGACGAGAAGTTTGGCTTTATATGGACCTTCTCGGCAGGAAGACCGTCGCGGATGACAATATCGCGCTGGAATGAGCTCAGAGCGATATATGCATCCACTTGATGACGAAAGGTACCAGTAATCCGATGACTTGTCTCGATGGCAACGACGGAGGCGGACATCCCCGCGGAGCCACTGTAACAACGATGTACCAAACCCCGCCACTTCGTCCGGCCTACACAATCTTCGCAGGGCATTCCGTTCCGCAACAATAGCCCATTTGCGCAAGCGATTCGATAGTTATGCAGTGTCTGCACAACGCAAACCCCATTGCGACGAGCTGCATAATATACGCTTGGGCTCAATAGGGGAAATGTGTTGTGGACATGGACCACTTCGGGGCGAAATGCTTTCACTGCATTCGCAACGGAGTCATAGCTGCTGCCGGACCATATCGATGATACCGCAGCCTGTATTAACTGCAGAGCGCTAGCACCCTTCAACTCCGAAGTCGAAACAATAAGCTGACGAACCTCGTGCCCACGGCTGCGAAGTAGTTCTTCTTCGAGACGCACCACGGTATCTTCACCACCAAGGCCGGAGAAATATTGGTTGTGTACCTGCAGTACTCGCATGATAAGCATAAACCGGATTCAAAACCAACCCGGCAATTTGGAAGAACATCTATGCAATGATACGCAATACCTGATTTACAGGCATTTTACATCCATTAGGCTGCAAGCCACGCGTATACCGTGGATAGAATCGCTCATCACATCGAAAATGAATCCTCCTTGGGCTAAAATGGCGACGACAGTGCTATGGGTTCAAAAAAGGGGCGTAATGGCTGACGATCTCGAAAAGTTCTTTAGTGGCAATGCCCTTTATGGCGACGACTTCTCTGAGCACGAAATAGCGGAGTGGTTTAAAGACGAGCGTGAGGGATACTACGATATCGTGCCTGATCGGCAGCCAGGCAAGTATGAATATTTTGCACTCAACTGGCATCACGGATTTAGATTCTTACCCAAAACAGCCTTCCAGCATATTTTAGGCATCGGAAGCGCCTATGGAGAAGAACTCCAGCCAGTACTCAGCCCCACAAGTCAGGTCACAATCCTTGAACCCTCTGATGGATTTGTTCATCCTAGCTTTGAATACGTCAAGCCTGACCCCAGTGGGAAGATGCCATTCGATGATGGCGTCTTCGACCTCGTTACCTGTTTCGGAGTGCTCCACCACATTCCAAACGTGACGCGCGTGGTGAATGAGATTGCGCGCTGCCTTCGACCGGGTGGTTATTTTCTTTTGAGAGAACCGATTGATTCAATGGGAGATTGGCGAATCCCACGTCAAGGTCTCACGAAGCGCGAACGTGGGATTCCCGCAAAGATTCTCCTCAACATTGTCGTAACCGCAGGACTAGAAATACTCCGTGAGCGGCGCTGTATGTACTCACTAACAGCAAGGTTGCACAAGTTCCTTCCCCGAGATCATTTTGTGTATAACAGCAGTCGAATCGTCGCAGTTGATGATTGGGTATCGAATCTTCCTATTTGGCCGAAACAATATTATGCGGAAAATGTTCTACAAAAATTTCGCCCTTGGTCTGTGTTTATGGTGACACGCAAAGGACACGCACAATCATAGACTTCTCGTCGAGTTTTCATTTTTTTAGAATGGGTATCACTGAGAATTTTGAATAAATAACGCTTCCTCAGCAAAGGTGGAGGACCATCGCATCTGTGAGATAGAGTTTCTGAGTTCTTCAGAGTCTGCTTTACAGTCTATGTGATCAGAATTAACATCCACGTACGACTCTCAAACTAGTTATCGTAACGACTTATTTTGACTACAATGTCAAGTCTTAAAATCCAGATTAGCCGCTTTCCGGGATTCCGGTATCCGAACATGATTCGCCGAGGAAAAATAGGCGCAACATATTTCGGCCCCCGCTTACTTCAACTCACAAAATGGCTATTTGCTTCACGTGAGGATACAAATTTCACATATGACATAACTGATGCAAGTATTAACTATCTCGCGCACACAATTGCAAATGTCACACATATATCTGTTGCTCAGGTTATCGAATACATTAACGAAGCGCGCTACTGCACCGAACTGCAGGGTTATGTGATATCAAAAACGCTCTCGAGCGAAGACCGAGAGCGTTCAGATGCAAAATGTCAGTTTGGCCGACGACTGGGATGGTACGCATTTACACGAATTCTGAAGCCATCGGTCATTGTAGAGACAGGAATTGACAAGGGATTAGGCTCGGTTTTGCTTTGCTACGGTTTGCTTCGTAATCGAGAGGAAGGGTTCAGCGGTAAATACTACGGCACGGACATCAATCAATCTGCAGGATGGTTACTTGGTCCGCCATACAAAGATGTCGGAACAATCCTTTATGGAGATTCCCTTGAAAGCCTGAAGTCTTTTTCGCAATCCATTGATCTTTTTATCAATGATAGCGATCACTCCGCAGAATATGAGTACCAAGAATACCACACAATTATGAACAAGCTCTCTCCCGGTGCGGTGATTCTTGGTGACAATTCACATTGCACCAATAAGCTGAGTTTGTTTTCAGAAGAAACGCAGCGCGACTTTCTATTCTTTCGTGAAGATCCAACTAACCATTGGTATCCCGGTGCTGGAATCGGTATTTCTTTCGAACGCGACACAACGCCAAAAAGATGCGAATTAGCACAGATTGATGGCGGCTATTCTGGCCTTCATAACCCGAATAACTGACTATAATTTGACTTAAACATAGGACAACGAAGCGAGGTTACAATTGATTCCGCTTTCTATTAGGAACCGTTATGCCCGTTGGACTCTCCAAGGTATGCACGCAGTTGGGATAAAAACGGTGAATCACCAGCTCGTCAGCGGCGGCAAGATGATTCTTGATACGAATGACTGTGTGGCCCAGAGGATCCGCTGTGAAGAGGCGTTTGAACCAGCGGTGCGCCGCGAAATTGAACGAATTGCGTCTAGCGACGTCAACATCATAGACATCGGAGCGAATATTGGATACTACTCGATTCTCGCGTCCAGACTCATTGGCTCGGAGAAGCGCGTGTTCTCGTTCGAACCGCAAGTGAGTATGGTAAGCAAGTTGCGCCGAAATATCGAGCTGAATGCACTGCGGAATGTGAAAGTCTTCCCGTTTGCACTCTCCGATGCACCCGGCACTGTGACGTTTCATGTCCCCCCAGAAGGTACAGAAGCCCTCGGGAGCATGCACGCGAACGGACGTTTCGAGGTGGTGAAGACCGTTGAAGTGGAGACGCAGCGATTGGATGATGTCATGTCGAACCTAGGGAACCCAAAGATTGGTCTAATCAAAATGGACGCCGAAGGGGCAGAGCTTCCCATTCTCCGTGGGGCCACACAATTGCTATCTTCACCAGACAAGCCTGTACTGATTTTCGAAGCCAACGAAAAAAATTGTAAACCGTTTGACTACTGCGTCTTCGATCTTTTGCAATACGTTCACAGCTTCGGATATCGATTGCGACAGCTTGACCACGAGGATTGGATCGCAGAAGCATAGCGCAAAGTGGCTTTCCTTAGCACCTCATTGTCAAAATACTCTAGGGATAAGGTATCCATAGAATTTCTGACCCTTCCTGGTCGAAAGCAGCGAATTAGACTTCAGCAAGTCAATGGTTCGACACGTCATCCCAATACCACTTGAACGCCGGAATTGAACGGGACTCCCCCGTCTCGCTATGCTGCGACGCCCATAGGGCGCTGTCAGGAAACCAAATCTGCCCAACTTTCGAATGAGAAATGAGAAGGACCTTCAGTGTGGGATTGAAGATCTTGGACCAAGCGGATAGATAAGAAGCAGTCTTGATTAAGAAGCCGCAACGGGAGAGTAGCAGAGAGGCGATGAGGGCTTCGCGACCGATCTGGAGACCATCCAGATGACTGAAATGCACAGGTTTCCCTTTGACAGAAAGATGAGATGACGGAATGAAGTTAACTGGCCGGGCAAATTCCTGCTGTCGAATGTAATCCAGGAACTGTGGCTCGTCACTGGAAACAAGGATGTTGGTGATACGAGGCTCGCTGACAAGAGTTTTTCTGACAGTGTCGACGAGCGTCTCCCATGAGACTCGTCCAGTTTCGTGGACCTTGTCGGTTCCACGAAAGTGGACTCCTAAAGTGTAAGAGCCGATCGACATTTCGCGGACTGTGGTATCAACTTCGCTCGATATATCGGCGTTCGGACGATAGTATTCTAAGAACAGCCGGCTTGCCTCAGTTAGTTCCAGTGTATCTTCGTAACGTCGACGAAATCCGAGCTGCAGCATATTGAAGACTTTCGCCGTAGAGATACGCTCTTTTTGGCGAATCCTCTCTTCAATTTCGGGACTATATGATTTAATCCGATCGAAACATCGGGCGAACCAATCGATGCGACCGGCCGGATCCCCATACAATCCACCTCGTGCGGAGATGTCGGGAAACCAATTTTTTTCCTTGCAGTACACAAGAATGAAGAGGACCAATTGGAGAATTGCGAAGAAACCTGTATTGGCGCAAATTTCCACGGAGAAAATCGGCTTATTGGCGCGCTGTTTGGTAAAAATCACGGAGCGGCGCGGGAGCGCAACTATGCGCTTGAAACTATCACTCCAGTAGATTCTCTTGATCTGGTTCTTGAGCAAGTCTGATAGAGATTCGATCTTCGGCAAATCGCGGATCTCCTAGAAATAGAGGGATTCAAATTTAATCATTTACAGCCCAAATCGATGAGTCATGCAACAAACGACGCACACTAGTCCAACTTTCAAACGAACACCGATTATAGTCAGTATCCAAATTATTATTACAACAGCTATTTGCAATTCATCAGAGGCTTGCTAGACATTGGAGTCCATTTCCAGAAAATGACGGGGCAAGAAAGTAAACAGCAGCATCCATGCCAGCAGCCCACTGCTCACAAGAGTACTAAACAGTGAACTATTGGTGAGAGAAATAGTGCACATCGTTAGAGCTGATGCAGAAAACGCAATTGGATATTTTCGGGTACAGCAATCCAGAACCCAGAATACTGCGGCACAGAGAATACAGATAATCGGAATTCCCGGCAGTCCAAACCCGGCGATTCCGTCCATTGCAAAGAAGCTTGCGTTCTCCTGCGCCGGGCCGAATTCGCCGCCGCCGCCAGAATAAAAGGTACTGATTTCCATGCCCGTAGACAGTTGATATGGCGAATGTATCAGTAGGTTAATCCCCGTGACATGACTTAAATAAGTATGCGGAAAGTTCTCGAAAAAATGCTCGTATAGCCCGATAAAAGAACCCGGCATCGCAAAGCTACGCACAAGCGTCACTGTAGCCAGATTGAATAGAATTCCAGGTTTTGCCCCGATGACGAACGTTGTAAGAAAAAAGAAGAGGCCTGCGAACAACAGGCCCATCTTGGCGGCCCAGCCTCCGCGGTCCTTTCTGAGCGAGTAGTAAAGAGCAACGACCAGTACAGGGCCGAACAGCACCGACTTTAACGCTGCGGTTGCGTAGATAAATATCTGACCGGCACTGCCAAGCGCGATCAGCATTCGCCGCTTGCTGTAAAGTCCGTATGCAATCAGAAAAGGGTTTATCACATAGTTGAGCACGTTGGAGACGTAATTAATTCCGGAATATTCTTGACTCACTTGCCTCGACCGAAATCTCACTTCATAGACCTCTTTGAGGGAAGCAAGGTGCAAGTTATTCCGGAAGGCAAGAAGGAGAATTGCATTACACAGTACGAAAACAATAAAGAATACCGTCCAAAATAACCTAGGACGAACCGGATAAAGTTGGAATCTTAGGAGTGGCATCCGGTACGAAAGGGCAATCAATAGCATTCCACTGGTCATACTCAGCTGCATCAGCAGCAGTGTCAGATCGTTGTCCAACTGCAAAAAGAGAGGGACGAACAGTCCAGGGATGAAGACGGTGAAATACAAAATCCAGTAAATGGCTTGACTCGATCGCCGAATTCTTAGTGGTGAAAAGGCACACAGCGTCCCCGCCAAAACGTACCCAAAAATCAACAAAGCTGGATTAGGCGATTTGTAGGTAAGGCCCCCATAGCCCCAAACGGGAGAAATCCACTCTACGTACGACCAGTTGAAGGCGGCGCAGAAGATCAGAACAGAGAACGGCATGCTGAGCCGCAAAATCGAACGAAGATTGATCTTGCTCGCCTCGCCACTCTCGCTCCAACTCGTCTGATTGAGAATTCTCATCTCTTCCGCCTACCTTATGCGTTGCCTGAACTCGCCAACGCCATGGTCGTCCGATCCGCATGATGCTTGATTGCGAAATACGATTGTGTCCAGTGGACGCCATACATTAGAGTCATTGCAACTCCATATGCAAGAATTGCGACTCGTGGACCACAGCCAAAATGGTAGGGCAATATCATTGAAATGACCGTAAGCACTAACCTCGAAACATCCCACACAAATTGCGCGCGCTGCCGCTCAAGAATGTTTAGGGTCATGGTGACGGGAGAATTGACAAAACCAGCATAGAACATGAATGCCAAATAGCGAGCATATTCTCCGGCCTCGCGCCATGCCCGTCCAAAAATGAACTGAAAGATCCAGGGAGCAAGGAGCGCAAATAGGACACAAAGGGGAAGTCCGAGATAGAGCATGCGTCGGGTGGTCTTGAGAAAGATTTGCATCAGCCGCTTGGGATCCGATCTTGATAGCTTCGCCGCTTCCGATGTGTACACCTGCGCAACGCTCATCCCGACGAGTAGAGCAGGCGCGCCCAGAACACGGTTAACGAGGGCAAACCATCCTGTACCTTGTCCACCATAGTATTGGGCGAAAAATAAGGCTGGCAGAGATAGGCCCGAGGCATTGATCAATGCTCCCCACATCGAGACGAGCGGATAGTCGCGATATCGAATCGCAAGTCTTACCATTCGGGATATGCGAATGGCGCGAATCTTCGCAGCATGGTCCCGCCACAAGTCGCGCAGAAATCGTCCGCTTCCCGTGATGCGCCCTACGCCGTCGCCGACGAGCAGTCCTAGAGGGCCGTGGATTACTAAGCCTGCGCCCAGTTGGGTTATTACCTGTGCGCCTGCCTGAGTGAACTTCGTGGTGGCAAGCTGCTTGTAGCCACCGTGACGTATGGCCCAAGAGCTTAAGACCTGATAGAGGCCACCGCCGAATATGCTGATCGGAAGAAGCCATAAATAGCCCCTCAATGCCAACATACTGGAAGGAAGCATCCAATGGTAGTGGCAGATAATTACGATTCCCGTAGTTACCGCCGCTGTAAGGCACACGCAGAGTATGGCCAAGCCGAGGATATCGATGGAGCTTTGTTCATCCTCCGGCAGAAGCAGAGCAACCTCATAGCGTCCTGCTGCAGCTACCACGGCGAGTCCCATTAAAGCGGCAAATACCAGAAGCGCACCAAAGTCACTCGGCTTATAGATACGGGTCAGGATCGGAGATGCTGCCAAAGCAATCCCCTGCGCCATGGCCGTTCCGCCAGCCAAGATAGAGGTACTTCTGGCAAACCCACCCCGTGGAAACCACCGATTCAATAGCCTGGAAAATGATGGCTTCATAAGAGACTCAACAACAAAGAAAGGCGCTCGAGTAGGTGGGTCCTCACGCCTTCATGCCTTTCACTGAGCACGACATAATCCGAATCACAAGGCTACGCCACATGATCGACGTCGAAACCTCTGCCCTTGAATCCTTCACGCTTTGGCAAGGCGATAGTCTATTCATCGATTCTCACAGCATGCCATTCACTCCCAGAAACTATTTTGACACAGTGAATCGCCCATTATATTATCTCGGCGCCAATTTCGAGACTGCTTTTCCGGGACAGCCTTCCAAAGCTTCATATATGGGTCCTATTTCCAACTCACGCAGAAGGCGCAGTGCCCACCATTCGACTGAAATCATCTCCGGTTCCGTATTCATAGCGTTTCTTCGGTGCCGTACTGATCGTCATGTCCGTCCTCCAACAACTTCGCTCGTCTCAAGTCAACGTTCTCTCTGACGACAAACATCTTCTGCGAGCTGAAGAGCTCGCCATAACTTGCCGGCCTCTCCCTCAGGAGTAATATGCGTCGCTGTTTCGCGCACCCGCGCGCGTTCAGGCAATGGCGTCGAAAGCGCTCGGCGCATGCCTTCCCGAATTCCCGCTGGTGTGGGATCAACCAAGATCCCATTGACTCCATCTTGAATAAGCTCCAGGCATGAAGCGGCTTGGTTTGATCCGACGACAAACAATCCCGAGAGCAGAGCTTCATTTGTCACTAAGCCCCACACTTCGCGGAGCGATGGCATCACGAGGATATCGTGTTGTCGATACAGAAGGGCTGTTTCGACCGCGCCATGGGAACCAGCTAAGATCACTCGCGCTTCCATCCCATAAGATTTGATTTTAGATTCAATTTGCGACTGAAGCGGGCCGCTGCCCACTATAGTACAGTGCCATGGCACGTCCTTGAGATCGTCCAGAGCTTGAATCATCTCCAGGACTCCCTTTCTAGGGATGAGCTGACCAACATACAACAGACTTGGAATCGGTTTACCTGAAATGCGATCACAGGTAGCAGTCAGAGAAGTGTCACTAAGGTTTTGCCCAATGACAATATGAGACTCCCTTGCTCCATGCCCTACCAGATATTCAGCAGCGTACTTGCCGTAGGTGTAATAGGCATCGAAACGTTTGACAAACTGAGTCTTGACGAAATCAAATAGATTGACGCCCATCATCACAGAAGAGAGATTGGTGCTCCCTGAATGCATCACGGATGTGATTTTGCGCTCGCGTGCCCAATGAAGGCCGGCCCAATATCCAGGAGATTCGTAACCGTCGATGACCAGCGCATCCGGATCGTAGATGGAAAGCTTTTTTTGCACCGAGAAGTATGAAACGTTTAAGCTCCAGTCCAGTCGCCGTATGTAAATCTGCTTTCCCGGAATCCTCTCCAACCCCACCCGGAGGGTGGAATCATCGCGCTTCCATTGGCGAATTTTTTCCTGCTCAGACAACAGGAAAATTTTGGTGGGAATAATGTCAGAAAGAGCGTTCCACAAGGGAACCCTGTAAGGAGAAAATCCAGAAGTAAGCCAGGCAACTCTTCTCATACCCACCCTTCGCGATAGCGACCCCGATAATGCCTTATCCTCTCGCTCGACCCGTTCTTTCTATGCCAACTAAATAAAGACCGGCCGATAAAATCCGGTTAATACAGTTGGGGATGGACAGAGATCAATAAACATACATGAAAATCCACCCGAAATGGTTAGTAACTTTGCTTGCTTCCACACTTCAATTTGGAAAATGCAGCATCTTGTAACTCGGCAAAGAGTCCAGTGCGAGCAATTTGGTAATCAGCTCGCGATATTTTCACTGGACTTCGTACAAGCCAAGAGAACTATCGTTCACGCTAGCCAGTCTACAATAAGTAGGGCCGATTGCGCAGTTGCATGCCGTCAAAGAAAACGCCTAAGTCGGAGAGAGATCAACGATGGAAGTGACTACGACAAAATCCGTGAGAGAGCAAGCAGGAATTCTGAGGAAGGTGATGCCCGAGTTGGACGCCGTTCGAGGAGTGGCAATTCTGCTTGTACTTCTTGTGCATGGCTTCGCAAGTAGGTACGGGATAAGACTGAGAGGTGTACCTGGCGTGTTCCTACGCTTCACTTCGGGTGGATGGCTAGGGGTTAATTTATTCTTTGTTCTCTCCGGTTTTTTGATTACCGGTATTCTGTTGGACTCGAAATCGCGAACTCTGTACTACCGCAACTTCTACATCCGCCGCGCTCTCCGTATCCTGCCTGCTTACTATGCATTATTGCTGCTGCTTGTTTTGACCAAGGCCTCCTCGATTCAATTCGCAGCTCTCAGCCTTATCTATCTTGCAAATCTTACACCTCTTTTCGGAGTCGCGATTTCCTATGGTCCACTGTGGTCGCTAGCAGTTGAAGAACATTTTTATTTGCTATGGCCATTGCTCGTGAAACGCACCAAAATGTGGGGTCTGACTGTGACAACGGTAGCGTTGATCATAGCGTGTCCGTTGCTGCGAGCACAATTCTTCCTAATGCACGGCAACCTCCTATACATCAACTCGTATACCTGGCTGGTAGTAGATGGGCTAGCTACCGGCTCGCTTATCGCAATACAGCTACGCTCGCGTTTTGGTTCGCGAAAAATCACCGGCCTGATCGGAGGCTGCACGATAATAATTTGCATTGCTGTCATATATGCAGGTAAGGGATATGGCATTCTGACGAGGACTAGGTTACTGGGCGCCATGTTTCAGGTTACGGTCTGGAACCTGTTTTTTGCCGGAGTCCTTCTTCTTCTTCTCCTGACCTTTTCCGGCAAACTCGCGCATGTACAAAAAGTGCCAGGACTCGCATATCTGGGCTCCATCAGCTATGGCCTGTATCTTATTCATCTCCAAATATTCCGCTGGTACGATCAGGTTTTGGCGGACGTACGCCCCAGGATGGCACCGGAAAATGCGACATTTCAGGTTATGTGGATTCGGTTCGCGGTTGTTGTAACTATCTCAATTGCTATAGCCAGCCTATCGCGCAAATATTTTGAAGAGAGATTCCTGAGCATGAAAGACCGGTTGGCACCTTCTGCGGACCACGTTCGTCCAGATCAGATCCCGGCAGAGTGTCAAAGCGCTGGGACAACTAAGGAGTTATGGATTAAGTAATTAAGCAATTTTTCGCAGATAGTTTATCTCGTTTTTTAGAAGCAATTTATTAAGCTAAAACTATCCAAAACTGACGACCCCGGAGGGTGAATATGCCTTGAGGCAAAGGCTCATTACCGTCGAGGAATGTCCCGATTGATTTGAGAAATTGGGGGCGACCAAAGCTTGAGCCTCTTCTGTGTGGCCCCGACCTCCTAATGTAACTCAGTATTCTCGATCCATGTAAATTCTCACAATTTCAGCATTCATCTTCTTTCTGTCTTGAAGAATTGGTGTGCAAAACTTTCTCAACACTCCTATCGTCTGCATGAGTTCCACAGCGTGAATCTGTACCTCGGCCGCTCAACTTGAGAAGTGCGTATGCGTTGGAAATAGAACAAGCCGAAAAGTCATCGTAATTTCAGAAATTACCTTCTTCGCGCGGAACTCGAACCTGGGTCCACGCTATGTATAATACGTCGCATGGAATACCTGTATGTACAATTTGGCTGCGGTTTGTGTGCTCCTGATGACTGGCAGAACTTCGACGCTAGTCCTACTTTTTTGCTGCAGAACCGTATTCCTTTCCTCACCACCCTACTGGTCAAAAAGGGCTTTCCGGATTTCCCAAAGAACATTAAATATGGAGACGTGATTAAGGGTCTTCCCATACCGGCGCAGTCGGCGCAAGCCATCTATTGCTCCCACGTGCTGGAACATCTGGCTCTAAATGAGTTTCATATCGCACTCAGAAATATCTTCAGTTACCTTCGCCCTGGCGGCATTTTTCGTCTAGTCGTTCCAGACCTTGAACAGCTCACAAGAAACTATCTCGCCGATCCTTCTCCCAATGCAAACTCTCGCTTTATGCAGGACAGCTATCTCGGTGAGAATAGCCTTACTCGGGGCATCCGAGCTATGCCGCATACTCTTTTCGGGCGCTCAAGGCATTTCTGGATGTGGGACTACAAGGGAATGGCGGAGGAACTCGCGATCGCTGGTTTCACTGAAATCCGCCGTGCAAAGTTTGGAGACTCTCCCGATCCTCATTTCCATAGCGTAGAGTCCGAGGCGCGTTGGACTAACTGCCTCGGCGTCGAGTGCAAGCATCCTTGACGAGTTGATGTACAAAGGGCGATATGGGTCACAGATTTCGGCTCAGTCGCCGTTGATTTCGCAGACGCTGAGAGACGGCAAGACGATCCGAGTCATGCGAAGGTGCGTCGGGGATATAGCGCTCGAACAAGACACGAACAGCGGCATTTGAGGAACTTCCATCACGAAGCTGAACATCTCCGCCAAACGATCCGCTTGTCCGTAATATCTGCCATCTGCGAAGATGGCTGCACTAGTAAACAACGGCTTCCACTCTACCCTTTAATGCCAGTCGAATGCACGATCATCGCTATCATTTCTTTCGTATCAACCGCCACGCGCTGCTTTGATCCTTTGTCTGTTGTCCGTGTCGTGCTGCGCCCTGCTCTCAGTTCTGTCTGCGCAGCTTTGACCGATTTGGACTGATGATCACTACGTCGAAGAGGTTGCTTCGTCCTGGTGCCGGACAGCTTGGCTCACGCAGGATCTCACCAATGGACTCTCATACACCCCTGCCACGCCATTGCCAGAACCCCTAATACACCGGACGACGCGGGAAATTGATTGGCGATTGCTGTCACGGCTGGCCAGTCAGTCTTCAACATGACATTTAGAAAGAAGGCTGCGCAGTCCATACTTGCGTGTCAACATCTAATGTGACGCTTGGCCAACTGACCGTTTATTAGGAGCTTTGTATGCTGAACCCTTGTGATCTGAGAGATGTTGGCAGGCCTTTTAGGTAATGGAAGCGTGCAGCAGGCTCCAGAAATAGTACGCAGGAAAACCGTACCAGTGGCATAATGAAATATACTATGGTCGCACATAGGTTACTGCTAGTGCTCTTCGCATTTCCGCTGATCGCGAATGCACAAGTACCGCAACCTCCATCCCTGCCCATTACTCAGACTGTCTCCATCGCACGGTTTGGCGCCAAGGGCGATGGCAAGACAGATGATACAAAATCGTTTATCGCCGCGTTCGCAGCCGTGGCGAAGACCGGTTCACGGCTACAACTCGGAAACAATACATATCTCTTGACCGCAGCCCTGAGGTTGTCTGCCACCACACACCCGACTTCGATTACGGGTGGCGAAGGCACGAAGCTTGTGTTTGCACCCCGTACTTCCCTGGACAACGGCATTATCATCGAGAACAACTCCGGAGTAGAACTGAAATCGTTCACGATTCATGGCTCGGGAGCCGGTCTTAATCACGCAGTCTCCGTCTCTGGATCGACAAATGTCATACTAGACCATCTTCGAATTGAGGACATTCACGGAACTGGCGCTCTGGCACTCTCGGGCATTCTGCTTGCTACTGACGACCAGGTTTGGATCATCAACAGTACATTCATTGACATTGGCGCGGGCCCCGAGAAGCGCTCTGCTGTAATCTGGAACTACTTCAACAAGCGCTCACAACATGTCTATATTGACCACAACGTGATGTCCGGCAACACCACAAGTATTGCAGTCGCAATGTTTGATACCGACCACGACGTGATCTCAAACAACACGATTGATGGCGGAGATATCTGTGTTCAACCATGCAATAACAACGGCTATGGAGTGCTTTTCTACAGAACAGGGGGTTACGGAACAGGGGGACAGCCTATATTCACAGCTGACACTCCGATTACCCTTTGGCCAACTCCTGTGGACGAGACCATCATTGGTAATCACATCACGAATACAGCGGGAAGCGGAATTTATCTGCAAGGTGTACACGGTGGAAAAGTCATCAAGAACATAATCATGAATTCATCGCTGCAAATGGATGACGGTTCCCTTCCGGTAGCGGGCATCGCCTTGAACTGGGCTCAAGATATACAGATTCTTGACAATATTATTCAGTCAGATGGAAAAGGTGGAATCTGTCTTGCTACAACCAAAGATATTGTGATCGAAGGAAACCAGATTCATGATGCACCCAAGTGGGGTATCCACCTGCGGGTCCGACAGGTTCATACCACCATCAGAAACAATACCATTGATGGTGCACCAATTGGCGTCTTGATGGAGCACGATGCGTCCGATACAAAGTTTGAGCATAATGTTCAGACGAGAGTAAATCGACCAATGGTGGAAGTCCCTCCGCGGTGAACTCTTGTCATAGCCTCGTAACTGTCCGTTGCGGGCGATTTTAATTAGAGCCCTATGCTTAGCCAGGAATGTCGTTATTTCTTGACGCACCATCATCTACGTAATAAGCGGCATATTTCGAGTACGCATAGCCATAATAGTCATCGGTCACACCAACATCATTGATCACAATACCCGCGACGTGAACGTTGCTAGATCGAAGCAGGTCGGCGACACGCCGCAGGCTGGCACGCGGCGTGTGAGCAATTCTTGACACCAGAAGAACTGTATCCGTCTTCTGTGCCACAAGCACAGCATCCGTAATAGCGAGACATGGGGAACTATCGATGATCACATGATCGAATTCCGCTCGCCAGTCTTCGATTAGCTCGTGCATCTTGGAGGATCCAAGCAGATCCGCTGAATTCGGAGGACGCATTCCAGCTTGGAGAATAAATAGATTTTGCGCTTCTGGTATGGTTTCAACAGCATCACGCCAGATGCCGGCTCCGGCGAGAGCCCCGCTTAATCCAAAATTTGGCTTTATATTCAGACGCTCCGCCACTAAGCCACGCCGCAAGTCGGCATCGACCAGCAACACGCGTGCCCCCTGCTGGGCGAGGACTGTAGCAAGATTCATGGTCACTGTCGTTTTCCCGTCTCCAGGCAAAGCGCTTGTGATCAAGATTGTCTTAGGTGGCATTCTAGCCGATGTGAGCAAAAGTGCGGTCCGCAGCGAACGGAACGCCTCAGAGACCTGTGAATTTGGGCGTAACACCGTAATAGGGAGAGAATTTGATGCTTCCGCGGTTGTTGCCTTGCCCATCGAACCAACGCCCTTAGCACGCGAGTCCTGATTCAACTTAATATGTGGGACCCATCCGAAAAGGGGGATAGTCGTCAGAAATTCGATATCCTCTGTACTGCGGATTGTATTATCCAAATTTTCGGAAATAAACGCGAGCCCCACTCCGGACCCAAGCCCTAGAAAAACGCTTAGCGCCAGTGCTAAGGGAATGTTGGGTTCCACAGGCTTCGTGGGCAAAGTAGCGGGATCAATAACGTCAATCGTGGCTGCCTTCAGGCTGGCTACCACCCCCGCCTCCTTCAATTTCTTCAAGAGGTCTTCATAAAGATCACTTCCTGATTCCACCTCGCGCTTCAAAATACCATACTGACTAAGCCCCTCGCTCATGTCATAGGCTTTCTGTTTTTGTTGTTCAAAAGAGGCTCGGAGCTGATTCTCGGCTGCGGCAGACGCTTCGTAATCCGTATGAAAACGCTCCTGGATATCCGCGACTTCCTTCTGTAGAGACTTTTCCAGCTGCGCCATCTGGTTCTGCATCTGGACCACTTTTGGATAGTGGGGGCCGTACTCGGTGTTCGCCTGAGCTAGTTGATTTTTCAAATCGGCTTCCTGTCCACGTAGCACGGGAAGGACACTGTCAGGAACAATCGTGCCAATCAATTCGGGACTGCCTGACTGGGCAACCCTATACTTTGCCTCTTTCACGATTCGGTCAGCTTCTGCATCCGTGAGTTCCTTGCTGAGATCATCCAGCTTGGAAAGAACCAAATTGTCGTTCTCGTCGGTACCGAAAATGCCGGTTTCTTTCTGAAACTTGGCCAGCCTAGTCTGCGAGTCGCCTACCTTCGATTTGAGTTGATCGAGTTGGCCCGACAACCAGTCAGATGCCTTCATCGTGTTGTTGAAGCGCGTTACGAAATTGCGCTGAGCATAGGCACCCGATAGATGATTGACGATTTCCCGTGCGAGCGCCGGATTCGCATCGCGAAAGGTGATCTCGACGGCCTGTGTCCGAGCGATGCTCTGCACTGTCAACGATTTGCTAAACTTCGTCAGAAGTTGATTCTGGCGTTCAGGATCGGTCTTCTCAATCTGTTCAGGCACTCTTGGAAGCACATATGGCCCAAATAAAATGAACTTGCGATGACCAGCGAACGTGGGCTCCCTATCGAGCCGTAATTCGCTGATAACGGACCACGCCAAGCTATTGCTCTTAAGAATACGGACCTGCGTCTCTAGCTTCTCGTCAAAATCAAGCCCGCCGCCTCCGATGCTGGCTGTAACATCGCCCATATCCAAAGCATCCGATCCTTCGGGATAGATAGCCAGATCCGACATAGCTTCGTACCGGCGCGTCTTTACGATGCAATACGATGCGCCAAGAAGAAAAACAATAACAACGGTCGTAATGATAGTTTTGGTACGGCGACGCAATACGCGCACCAGATCGCTAAGACTGATTTCATCAGATCTGGCGGCGGTTTCTGGTCCACCCCTCATTGAAGTGCCATAGGGCATCCCCGAGCTGCGTCCCTCCTGTCTGCCTTGAGTTACAAGACTCACGAAAGTTCCTCTTCTACCTTCTACCGGAGAACATATACAGAAGCAACTGCGGCTGAAATTGCGCCCTGCAAGCCGATCGCCCCATAAGTTTTTACGTTGCTCGTTGGAACGAACACGATATCTTCAGCACGCAATTGCAGGTCTGAAGCCTCGCCCTTATAAACTTTGTTTAGTGGTACTTCATACTGTAATGTCCCCGTCGGAGTCTGTCTGAGAAGAATAGCGTGCTTCAACGAAGCCAGTTTCGTTGTACCCTGAGCCAATGCAATCGCTTTTAGGAAGGACATGGTGGTGTTATTTTCCATAAGAAACGCGCCTGGTTTGGCAACCTCGCCTACCACGTAGACTACACCGGTCTTGGAGACGATAATCGTGTCACCCGGATAGATCACCACATTGGCTTGCTCGAGGGATGTTCCTTCTGGAAAAGTGATGATCTCCGGATGCTCCTTTTGCCTTGCATGCACGACGGTTACAGTACGCCCTGCCTTTAGGGTCAGACCACCGGCAGCTGAGATCGCGTCATACAGCCGATGCGGACCCATTAGCGGATAGATTCCAGGTGTGTTGACCTCTCCGGAAACAATCGTCCCCTGGGTCGCAAACTCTACAATTAGTAGAGACACCTCCGGCTTCTTCACCATCTCCTGCTCTACCAACTTGTTTGCAATCAGAAGTTGCGCATCGCGAACTGTAATCCCCGCAAGCTTCAAATCCCCAAGGAGAGGAAGATTTACCATGCCGCTTGAATCAACGCGTACCTTTAATATCAGTTCCGGCACATCAAAAACACTAAGATCGAGCAGATCACCAGGCCCAATGGTGATTGCACTCTGGTCGACAGTCTTGGTTGGCTGTGAATCATTCATCGAACCGCCCTGCGCCCAGCCACGATGAGAAATAATCCCTAGAGCACTGATTAAAACCGCATAGATGCAGAATTTGAAAATTCTCATTGAGAGGGCACCCTGCGGATTCTCGCACATCCCGCGACGATTTGCTGTAGAAGCGACATTCTCTGATTCAGCATGAAATCCTAAATGATTGCTTTAAATGAGGCAATGAAGTGGATTGAATGTACATACAATCCGCGGCGCTCACGTACCTTGTCCAGTGGCAAATAGTTGCAGCTTAGCATTTGGGGTGGGATGTATTTCAATAAACGACAGGTCATCATCATTACCGCCGATGACGGTGGGGACATTGAAGAAGATGGGACACCTCGCGTGTGGGAACGCGCGTAATTTTATGGTCGGCGTGACGTATGCGCCGACAATCGTTTGAAAACCTACCCTTGCGTTAACGTAGAATGCGATATAAGCCAAATCACCTGAAAAATCAAATACTAATCGAATTGTGGTAAAGCTGCGATCCTCTAACGACAGTGCGTGCGACGCTAATTCGACAAAACGCTCAAGTCCCCTAATGCAGCAAGCGTGAACCACATCCCTGCCAATGAATGATAGCCCCCGCGCGTACACAAATTACCCATGAGGTATTGCGCATATTGGTTCCAGCCTGCAGCCTGATCAAAAACGGCTTTTACTGTGCTTAGATCAAATTCGTTAAGTCGGTCCATACCCACCAAATTGACTAAAATAGCCTCTGTTTCCAGCAATCCTGCGGTCACTAAACGAGCAAACTCAATTTGGTTAACGTTGTTACTGATCGTCATCTCGCTCTCCGATGCGTTGCACACACTCAGGGAGCATATCGGCACATCTTGAAGACTTATGAGGTCATGAGGTTTACTGTGTCGGGATATGACTTTACGTGATAGCCGATCGGCAATTCACGCAGCAGGTCTTGAATCATCTCATTACTTTCTCGATCTTTTCCGGCCTTTTCCAATTGCTGAAGGAAAGTGGAAAAATCGCTAGGAACTGGAGCCGCCTTGACTCGAAACACATGCGGAAAACTCGTGGGACCTACATCAGCATCTTCGTTCCAGAGTTGCTCATGAATTTTTTCGCCGGGGCGCATTCCTACTACCTTGATCTCTATATCTTTTCCAGGAGTTAATCCAGACATTTCAATAATTTCTTTTGCGAACTCAATAATTTTAACTGGATCGCCCATTTCGAGCATATAGATGTCTCCGGTTGACGCCAGGGTAGCTGCCTGTAATACAAGCTGTACAGCCTGGGGGATGGTCATAAAGTAGCGCGTCATTTCCTTGTGGGTAATCGTAACCGGGCCACCAGCAGCAATCTGGCGCAAGAAAATTGGGACTACGCTTCCCCGGCTGCCGAGAACGTTGCCAAAACGCACGCACGCAAATTGCGTATCATGATGTCGTCGCATGGCTTCGGAGGCCCGCTGTTGAATTAGCATTTCGGCAGTACGCTTCGATGCCCCCATCACGCTAGAGGGATGAACCGCCTTATCAGTTGAGATCATTACCAACTTCTCACAACCAAGATCAATGGCGGCATCTGCCAACTCGTGAGTCCCGCAAACATTATTTAAGATAGCTTCGCAACAATTGTCTTCCATGACTGGCACGTGCTTATAGGCAGCAGCGTGCAACACGATGTCTGGCCTAAATCGTGAAAAGGTATGACGAACCGTATAGCGGTCACGGATATCACCGACAACTGGGATAGCAATGTGATCTTTATTTTCATTTTTGAGTTGATTCATTAACTCAAAAATGGAATTTTCATCACGATCCAGGACAATTAACTTGCTGATAGGCAAATCTGCCACTTGCCTAACCAGCTCTGAACCGATTGAGCCCCCCGCTCCAGTAATCAAAACTACACGATCAGCAAAGCATTCCGCCACGGCGGGATGTGCTGTATTGCTGAATTTTCGCTGACGGACATGCGAAATCTGATCAATACTAATGACGCGTCTCACCTGTACTTTCCCTTTAACAAGATCCACGCAAGACGGCAGAAGTCGAATCTGCACTCCAAACTGGGCCGCTACATGCATAATTTCCTCTGCACCTTGTATATCTGCACCTGCCACGATCACTAATTCAACAGGATAAGTTGCTAGGAGATTTGCTAAAGAAGTGGTATGACCGCGAACCAAAATTCCATCTATCCTAAGGCCTACAAGGCGTTCATCTTCTGTTACAAGCCCTAAAATCTTTGTGTTGCCAGAGGATCGCAAATGCCGCACAGCACCAGCTAGAGTGGCCTCGCTTCCGATAACGAGGGTATTAGCATTACTTCCAATACGATTTACTATTTCATATTCGTATCGCCGTGTGGTACGAAGCCCGCTCGCAAGCCACAAGTACAAAGGCAGTTCAACTAGAAGCACAGAATAAGGAATCGCAGTGCCATTGTGGACGGCTACGCGGAACAGTATTAGCCCGACTGTTACAAGTACGGAGCGCGCTCCCAATCGTAGGGCATCACGAAGCGCGAAGAAGCGCCAGGTGGCGTTATAGCCATTCGTGATCAGAATTGCGCAGGGGCGAGCAAGAGCGATAATGATCAGCCACAGTACCATTCCTCGGTGGTGGGCTGCAGGGATCGAAAAGTCGAAGCGTAGCAAGTACGCCATCCATAAGGCAGTTACAGCGGCCCCACTATCGAGTAGCATTTGCACGTTACGATGCAGAAGCCACGAGGGAATATCCGTGCGCAGCGTTCCGGACGAGATCCGCCACAGAATGCTGGATGATTGTTTGATTTTCTCAAAAAGTATAGTGTGCCGGTCATTAAAGTTGAGCTTGCCAAACTCAAATCTCATTTTCATCACTCGCTTCTTCGTATCAAGCCACGTACCAATCGTAGGAACAAGCGATTGGTAGGTGGGGGAGCGCTATCATCGGGCATTTCCCAAAAAATCCAGAAAATATAGAGGATTGCGATTAAAACCAGTACGCGCAACCCACTATTTCAACGCCCTCTCGAAGACAGTTCGGACGACTTGTTAAGTCTGCTTTCTTCCAGGCTCGATGTCTCTTTTTCCGTCGAGTCTGAGAATTCCTTAATCGTTATCCGCAATGTATGGGTAACAATCTGCACTGCTCATATCGCTGGTCGGCAAACAAGAGGCGATATGAGAGATCTTTATATCACGTATGCATTCTTCGCTCCGCTCCTCTTCAGCACAGTCTGCAGGGGGCAGAACTATGCTTTTGACAAATGCACAGCTTTTGGGGAATCAATGCCTAGACGCGCTTCTTCTTGCGGTTGGGCCCCAGGATCCATTGAATCATCAGATTGGAACACATTTTTAAGCCACGGGTTGTCCCCTATTATGCCTTTGGTCAATAATCATTATTCATTTTCGATATACAGGCAACGGCAAAATGTTAACTTTGCTACAAATAATTCCCATCAAGCATGGAAAGCATTTGGCAGTCCCATAGAAGAATCGAAGGCTGCAGCTCAATTCAGAGGCTTTGCCCTCGTTCCTGAAACATCGACTAAGTTACCTGCCTCCGCAGGACAACTGTTCAATCCATCCAACATTTTGCCTGGAAATCATATAGCAGTGCCCAGTTCGACGGTTGAGGTTAATGCTCAGCAAACGACGGGCGCGCCAAAAGACCTTACGCCTCTACACGCCAGTCGTGCGGACATTTTGTCATCCGCCGGAACATATGGTGACTTCTCTCGCTACCTGCAGCTTTTCCCGGGTGTCGTTTTTAACAATGACGAGAGTGACGACCTTATTGTGCGGGGTGGTAATCCTATTGAAAATCTCTATTTAGTGGATGGAATAGAAATACCGAATATCAACCATATTTCGACAGAGTCTAGCACCGGAGGACTGGTGTCGATGATCGATACCAGTGCAATCCAAAACGTTGAGTTGCGTACCGGTGGGTATGACAGTTCTTATCCTGAGCGTTTGTCGTCGGTAGTCTCTATCAATACAAAGCAGCTAACCGCTGATCGAACACAAAGGGAAGCAGAAATTGGAATTGTCGGGGCTGGAGGATTGATCGAAACAGCATCACCTCGTCGGGGCAGTCTACTATTCTCTGCACATCGCAGCTTGTTGAATTTGTTTACCGACGATATTGGTCTAAACGGAGTTCCAGTCTATACAAACACCCTACTCAAAGCAGAACAGAGTGTTTCGAATACTGACAAGATAACTCTCTTGAGTCTCTCCGGAGTAGATTCAATCAATATTCAACCATGTGCTGGAGATATAGCCGAGACAAATACGATTCAGACACAATATGCAGGCTGGCGCTCTACGAATGGCGCACGATGGCAACATTTATATTCGGCCAGTTCATTTGGAACTTTTACGCTTTCGGATTCAGAACAACACCAAAATATTCATCAACAAGATCAATTACTGAACAACAAGCAGCAGAAAGTTAATGTCTACACCTGCAAGCAATCGCCAGCTTCCTCCGTCTCGACTCCGGTATATCAAGAAGTAACCGGCGATGGCCAGACCAGCTTAAAATACGATTTTTTCGCACAGCTAAATGCACGTACAAACCTAAAAATCGGGGCCGTTGCAAGACTGATGCGTTTTGACTATAACGTTGCCCAGGCACTGGGAGCGCAATCACCTTTGAGTGCCGATCCACCACGATCAGATTCCACTGTTTTTGCCCCAAGATTTTCTTCCGGCGAAACAGGTTTCTATGCCGAAGGAGTCATTCAGCCGACCAAACAATTGACTGCAAGCGCAGGAGGGCGGATACAGACTTTTGCACTAACGGGTTCAAGTACGATTACCCCGCGGCTTGGAATCAACTATCAAGCCAGCAGGCATACAGGAATATATGCCGCATTCGGTGACTATGCACAGCTCGTACCTCCGATTTACATATTTGCTTTCCCGCAAAATCGATTCTTGAGGCCTATGCATGCGCGTCACATTGTTGCTGGCATCGATCTCTGGCGAAATCAATGGCTCAAGATAAAACTTGAAGCCTATAGAAAAGACTACCGAAGCTACCCAGTATCCACAGAATATCCATCGCTTTCGTTGGCAAACATGGTCGACACCTTGGGTCAAGAATTTATATGGCTACCGTTGGCTAGCCGAGGCACAGGGCGGGCTGAGGGGATCGAATTGAGCGCTGAGAGCCGCCTTGGCAATCACATCTACGGTCAAATGAATGTTGCTTGTGCACGCGACATGTTTGCAGGGGTTGACGGCGTGCTAAGGCCTGGGAATTTTGATTATCCACTCGTGGCGAATTTTGCTGCAACATACCGCTCAGGAGAACATTATGAAGCAAGCGTCCGCTACGAATACTCTTCCGGACGGCCATATACACCTTTTTTAATGACAGAATCTTTAGCGCAAAATCGCCCAATCTATGACACGAATAAAATCAACGCGCTTCGTGGCCCAATGTATAGCCGCCTAGACTTCCAAATTGACCGGGCCTTTACCCTACGGCGGCGACAAATTGTTGTTTACGCAGGACTTGAAAATGCCACTGATCGCAAGAATTTCTTGGCCTATGAATGGATGCCCAGATGCGAGGCAGCTGCGTCTTGTGTGAAACATTACGATTACAACTTAGCAACACCTGTTTATCAGATATCTCGCTTTCCGAATTTTGGCATACAATATATGTTTTGAAGATACTGCGACTGAGAAGCGTCTGCGGAAAAAGAAGACTTCAGAGTAAAAATGCCTTACCCCTGATGTCTTTGGGAGCTGTCCTGCGCTGGTCCCTATCCCTTCGATCTACTACATTAGGAGCCAACTCATAGCTGGTGCTCCGGCCGCCCGCGGAGCGACGAACGAGAATGCGGCGCTCGACGAGCGACAGAATATCTCTAAGGGCCGTATCGTTCAAGGTCTTGGCAAGCTTGGCGTACTTGGAGGTTGTAAGTTTCCCCTCAAAGCCATCGAGCAGACGGTTCAGCATCATGCGCTGACGTTCGTTAATTGGTGTGCCGGCGACTCGCTCCCAAAAGCGTGCCTTCGCAAGAACGTCTGAGAGTGTTGTATGCGCGTCCTTGATGGCGTTATCGAGGCAATTGAGAAACCACGTCAGCCAAGGGGTGATGTCTAGTGTCCCCTTCTGTGTGGCTTCGAGAATGTTGTAATACGCATTCCGCTCTTGGCGGATTTGAGCAGACATACTATAGAAGCGCTGAGTGCTGTGTTCGGACCGCGCCAGCGACATATCTGTAATGGCGCGCGCGATACGCCCATTCCCGTCGCCGAATGGGTGGATCGTGACGAACCAAAGGTGGGCGATTCCAGCATTGAGAACGTGATCGCCATCGGCATTTGTGTTGAACCACTCGAGAAATTGACTCATCTCGCTATCAACTTGATCTGCAGGGGGAGCCTGGAAGTGAAGGCTCTCTCTCCCAACCGGACCCGAAATGACTTGCATAGCACCGTGATCGTCGTTGCCCCAATCGACGACGCGATTTGACCCATCGTCTCCGCAGTGGATACCTCCGGCTAACTAAACCTATGGCGTTTAGTCCTCATTGCAGTCTGGACAGTTTGCAACATGTCAGGGCAACGCAGAGAGCGCAGTATCGACACGCGACTGGGCATCCGTCACGGACTCTGTATAGACCATGGCGACTGCGTCGCGTGATGCGTTCAGAAACACGATAGCAAGCCTGTTGCCTACTTCGCAGAAGTGGTACTCATTCGATATCGTGATCGGGTCGTTCAGTTCCATGCGTTCCATGAATGGTAGCAAACGAAAAGGCCCACCGGTGAAGGTGAGCCGATTCGGTAGGCGCATGAGAGAGCGTCAACTGCTGAGACGTTTTATGACCGCGCATGGTGGTCAATCCGTCGTTTTCAAAATCCCGCATCTCTAAGCTCTCTGATATGGCAGCAAGCATCGAATTGAGTGTGAATCCCTGACGCAAGCGGAATATCCATAAAGTCAAGCTTATCTGACTCTCCCAAATGCAACGTTCTGAGTCTTTCTTTCACTTGTTTCGACCATCTCACACCGCTTAGCTTGCCAGCGAGATCCGGCCCTTCCAATTCCACATTGGCAGTGATATCTACGATCACATCCCCACCATTGCGGTCCCTTGGTATCACGTACAGTATGTATTCTGGCAAAAATGGGTATCCTTTTAGGAGCGGGGGAACTACTGCCTGTGATAGCGGTGGTGATGCCTATAATGATGAGGATATTGGTGGTGATCCTGTACCCTCACCACGACTTGGGCTTGCGATGCCACGGGTGTAACACAACAGAGAATGAGCAGTCCGAGCAAAAGCATTTTCATAATATTTTCCACCTACTGCTGTGACAGTAGCGCCTTCAGATAATCGTTGTCTGAGCAATAAGGCTCAAACGCTAGCAGCCCAATGGTCCCATGACCTAGGTAACTTGTAAGTTTCGGGAATCGGCTTTACTGTTCGCTCAGGCAGCAACACTTACCCACATCTCCCCCATAGGTTTTTCGCCCCCGGCCCCCAAAAAAAGTTCTGCCCAAATGTGAAATCTCCCTTCTCCAAGCCTCGCAACGCAGCCGCTAACAGGACGACCTACGCTCCTAACTCTGGCAAGGATGATCCGAAAACAGCGAGCGGTAATCTCCACGTCACGGCACCGCTGATGCGAGCCACAGGAAAAGTAATTCATTAGCTCATGGCTATATCACAAGCCTGCATGCTAGTCCTCATTGCAATGTCTGCCGCTACACAATGGCGTCAGAGGTTCTAACTAAGACAGTACCGACAGCATTTACTAAATCCCTTTCGACACGTGCCAAGTCATCCAAGAGACTCGCTTCCTGCTTATGGAGTTAGTTTGTCTCTATCGCCTTTGGAGTATCGTTTCTCGTTTGACGAACAGCTTCTATCTTGCGCAATAACTCCCGTTGTAGTTCTTGAAGTCTTTGAAGTCCAAGCTTATCCATGCACCTGCTCCCCTCGAATGCGTAAGCAATCCTGCTCAATAGCTATATCGGAGGAGGCGGAAATAAAACGCCAGCTGCCACTCAACAAGTGAACTCTATTCGGATGCTAAATCGTTTTGCAAGCCCAAAAGTTCAGGGCAGAAGAGAACCGGCGGGTACTGCCGTCCGTCGCAGACATCCCGAAGGAGACAGACTATTTCAAGGCTTTAGCTGTTCAATCTCTACAAGGGAAGCGGGCCGGGCAATAGTGCCTCCAGGCTTGGGCCAAGTCTGACCATAGCGGGTGAACTTATAGGTATCGGTGCAAACGAACAAGCTAGAGACGCTTTTAACGCGCTCTAGCGTCGTTTTGCCGCTCACATTGATTGTGATCCAATCTCCTACCTTGGTGTCATCGAGGATGCGGCTCATTTGCTACTCTTATCGGCTTCGGAAGCCCATCCAATAGTGGCGCAAGCTCTTTCTCGTCCCTCGCGTCGGCTACCTGCTCACGCGCGAGCGGCTCAGCGTGAGCCCACACTTATGGCCTGAAAATTCGGATCAATCGCCCCAGCATTTGTGTAGGTTAAACCTTCTTAAGAACTTCGATTTCAAATTTTCCGTGTTTCAGCACATCCTTTTCAAACCATGTGCACCTTACTGTATCCCTAGTAGCACCTAGCCCGTA
>Ga0206811_1047_pt1 | contig 35156 bp, 33 predicted proteins | sample Alteio_BWOrgCont_53_FD_152886 | JGI IMG/M metagenome (GOLD analysis project Ga0206811, IMG submission 152886) | Enriched cells from forest soil in Barre Woods Harvard Forest LTER site, Petersham, Massachusetts, United States -... | ecosystem: Environmental > Terrestrial > Soil > Temperate forest >... | reverse complement strand
AATGCACTTAGATTGGCAGACACATTTGCTGCCGTATCGGATATGGCAATTGATGTTACATGAGGCTGGTTAAGGTCACCTGCTGCGTTGGCTACCGAAACACCTGTAACATTAAGATTATAAAAACCTGTGATTTCACCAAGGGCTGCCGTGTCCTTAGCTTCCTCTGTTGCCGTGATACTAAGTGTTGGTATTCCGCCATCGGTGAGCGCGATCTGGCCTATTTTTCCAGCAGTAGCTTCTGTCCCTAGGGCCGGTAAATTAGCCGCGATATTGGCTGCTGTATCGGAAACGGCAACTAACGTTACATGTGGGTACTTAGCAATAGCGGCGGCAGTAGCAGCTGAAACGCCGGTTACGACAAGAGCATATTTTCCGGCTATATCACCTAAAACTTGGCTGTCATTCACCAATTGCGAGGCTGATATTATAAGGTTTGGCGTGCCGCCATCCGTCAGATCGATTGGGCCCAATAAGTCGCGGGAAGCTAGCGATTGAAGCTCATCAATGCCATCGGTCACGTCATTGGCCGTATCGGAAATGGTGATCGGTGTTAAGTTCGGCAAATTGGCATCACTTATGGCTTCAGCCACTGTGATGTTTGAAAATGAATTTGTTATCGAAGGATCGGTGACATCGGTACCGCTATGACCATCCGATGATGTCACAAAATGATCTGCTGCATTATTGCCAGTCAGAATAACTGAAGTGGTTACCGATCCGTTTGATGCATACAGAGTGCCGAAGGTATTGCTGGGATCTTCAGTGAATGAGACGGTTACGGGCCCGGCAAGATTGGTAAAATCAATTACATCGCTAGCAGGATTGTAAACGGCAATCGTATCATCCGGCATGTTGCCAACTGTGCCTGCGAAGGTTACATCTCCGCTCGTAGCATCAATCATCGTAGTCGGGCCGCCGCCGGTAATAAGCGTTTGTCCGGGGCACCGGCAATCAGTGTGCCGCCGTAGGGCGAGCCGGTTACGGTATCGATGTTTTGCAGGGTGTATGTGTATGTCGTCGAGACATTATAGGAAGTCGTCGTAACTATAGGCGCGTACTCAACATAAGTTTCACCTAAATATTGAAACCCTGCGATTATATTTCCAGGATTTGAGCCTATGGGTACTCCTGAAACCTGGCCATTATCCAAGGCCGCAATAAAGGCACTCTGAGCGGCAGAACTCAGATTGTTCACGCTACTTAACGATACACCGTAGCTGCCCAATATTCTCTCGGCAGCAATTATAGCCGCATTGCCCGTATTATAAGAGCTTCCACCCAACAAAAACGATGGAATTGCGCCAAAGCTATAGGCAAAATTCGTGACTGTATTTGTCACTATCTGCGTCGTCGTCGCAACACCGGCTGCTAGATTTACATTGACGGCCTCTGGCTCGTTGGCAAAGCTGACCTGATTGTTGCCGTTAGCTACTCCATTAATTGCTTCGTTCGTGTTGGGATCAGCATATTCTATCGTCGTATAACTTCGCAAAGCTACCTTGAGCCGCAAGGTATAATTGCCGCATTATTTCCGGTGACTTGAATATAGCAACGACTTCATCGCCATTTTCCTTGACGGTTTGGAACACATCGTCAAAGAACAAGTCACAACTGTCCGGCCCCTGATAAACTTTGACCTCATCCATGCGGCGTCTTATGCCTTCCGGTTCGATAAACTCCAGTCCGGCATTTTCGATTGCCTTACGAATTTCATTGGCGGTTGTGCTGCGCGGTGACATACCGCCCGACTCCATATTGCGGACAGTCGTGACGGACAAGCCCGCTATGGTCGCCAAATCATCCTGCGACCAGTCAAGAAGCGCTCTTGCTGCTTTAATTTGTCCTGAGCGTATTGGGTACATCGGATATGTATTCTTCCAGGGGTTGAATGGCCAAATTGACATTGTTTAAAGCTTCAAGCGCCCGTTTTAAGCGAGTCTCTTCATCCATATGAGTGATGTAATCTTTTATCCTGGCGAGCTTTTCTATAGTCAGAAGCAGATCAAATGCCTGAGTATTGCCATAGCGCCTGACGAGATCATTGTAAGTTAATTCATACATGATGGATTCTCTCAGGCCTAAACTCGTTGGTTATGCAGCTACCCGTTCAAGGGTGTCCTGAATGCGACAGGCGTTATCAAGCCGTGTCTGTGGATCGAGTTCTGTCATTTGCCATGAAGGAATGTTCGTAACCTTCTCAATCTCGGAAAGCCAGTGATAGGCAATCGCCTCACCAAATTTTGTTTCCAGCTCATGAAAATTCAACATCGCAATTTTTCCTTATAAAAATAAAACGGCTTGGCACCATGAAATTCGCAGGCAACTTACAGTTTTTATCACCCAAAAACAATATAAATTTTACATGATGTACGACTAATTTTTACATGAAAGTAATTAAGTGGGCTTGCCGAGGAATATTTTACAAAATATAAAAACTTACTTACTATTTTTAGAAAATAGAAATAGGGTTTTTTGTTAACCATAGCCTGTGTTATTAACTATAAATCCGACTCTATGAGGATCAAATGATTACAGGACGTCAAATTAAGGCTGCACGGGCTTTGCTGGGATGGGATGCGGCTGCATTGGCTGCACACGCCAATATGACCCGGGAAACCGTCAGCAACATTGAGAATAACCTTACCCAGGCACGTGAGACGACAATGGCGGACATTGTTCGTGCGTTTAACGATAATGGCCTTGAATTTATTGATAATCATGGCGTACGGCTTAAACCGCAAGGCGTTGAAGTACTTGAGGGTGCCGACGGCTTTGCAAAATTCTATGATTTTATCTACGAACACCTGAGCAAACACGGGGGAAGTGTTTGTGTCAGTGGTGTTGATGAGGCCTTGTTCATTAAACACCAGGGTGACTGGTCAGCCAGCTACATGAAGCGTATGGCCAAGCTCGAAAAAGAGCGCGGCGATATCCATATGAGAATTCTAGTTCGTGAAGGCGATACCAATTTTGTCGCTTCCGAATATGCCAAATACAAATGGCAAGCCAAAAAATATTTCTCTCCAACGCCATTTTACGTTTTTGGCGACAATTTGGCCTTGATTTCTTTTGTACACGAACCCGCCCCCCTTATTATTTTGGTCAAATCGGCTGTGTTTGACGAAGCCTACCGCCATTCCTTCGATAACGCATGGGTTAGTGCCCAAGAACCGCCTGTGTCGAAAAAGAGGCGATAGCCAATGAGTTTTTTCCAGGATCTTCGAGACCTTCTGACGCTTGAACGTGTATCGCATGTAGGCCCCCATCAATATGAGGCCCATTCCGGACAGCATGATGGACATTCAACGTCAGGCCCCGTTATGTGGGCTCGAACGGAATCCTCTGAACTTGTTAACCCCGACGGAAACATATTCAATGCCGAAGAAAATTTAATAGAAACAAGAGTAAGAAAAGAATTACCTGCGTATATCCCGGAGGGTGTGCGCGTGGTAGAATTGGGCCCGGGCACTTTTACTGCATTCAACAAAAAAACTTTGCTGATCATTCATGCGCTGAAAAGCACAACCTGCACCATCGTCGATAAATCACATGCTTTTTTGAAAAGTATTTATGATTCCAAAGCCCTGTTGGGGATCGAAAATCTTGAACAAGTTGAAGATGATTTTTTTCAACCCAGCCGCTGCTACCACGACAACGATGATGAGGCCTTGGTTACTTTGTTGGGTAGCACTCTGGGCAATATGCTTGGACCGCTGCGCGATAAATTGCCCGAAGCGGCGTTGGTTAACGCTCTACAAAATGTGGCAAACGCTACAAGGAAAGGCTGGTTGCTCGTATCAATAGATACCGATCAGAATGGCGAACGGGTTCAGGCTTATTATAAAAAGCAGGAAGAATTTCAGCTCAACATATTTGATCGCCTGATAGCAGCAGGACTCGTCGATAAGCGTTTCAAACGAGAGGCCATTGAATATGATACCGAGTGGAGGTCTTCCTCCGGACAACTCGGCCATATGGCGGTTATAAAGCGTAAGTTAAAATTTGCATTGGCAGGAATGGAAGTTGTTCTACGTAAGGGTCAAAGACTTCATCTCAAGAACTCATTTAAGTTCAAACCGGAGTTTTTCGAAAAATGCTGCAATTTGGCTGGTCTTGAGCTTGTCAAGGTTTGGTCTGATGATTCCACAACGCAAATCTGGTTGTTGAAAAAGAAGCCACTTTCTGCGCAATTAATAGTAGAACAGCGCCCTCGCTACCAACCACAACGAGAATTACGAACCGCACTGGCAGCCTAATGAAAATAATATTTATTGGTTTGGATTGCTTACCTTCCTGCACGACAAGAGTGTCTTGTGAAGGTGCATATTGTAACGAGGCGCAAGATTGGGCCATTCGCTGAAGCCGTATACCTGACCCAGGTCTGCAACTGGTCTTTTTAATGCAAAGCGTCCGCTCATGACTCTAGATTAGCACAACTACATATATTGCAAACGCAATGATGCACGTATCCCCTTGCATCGCAAAATATGTGTGTAGCAAGCAACGAGGCGCTGATCTCGTCAGGCATCGCAAACAGTTTCCACAAAAATAAATCACAACTTTTTTAATCAACCCGTTCGGAATTGTCCGCAACGGGTTTTTTGTATGGAGATGTATTATGGAAGCTTCATATTCAAACGTATATGACCGCGTCACGGCAGAGATTATTGCCGATCTTGAGCAAGGTGTCCGGCCCTGGCAAAGGCCGTGGGTTGGCGCATCAGGGCCTGTTAGCCTATCACGTTAAATAATGGGGGTTAAGTTGTGGACAGAAAACTTGAATATCTCTGATTTCTATATCAAGTTCCCCATTTTATTAATGTTATGGAGGGGAATGGGATAAATCTGGCTGCTCTAAGAATAATTTAGCTGGATGCTCAGAAATACATTTGTTAAAATAATTTTGAAACCAAGACCATTTGGCTAACTTATTTAGATCACCAGCTTGTTTGAATTTTCGAACATTTGTTTCAATTACACCAGAGGCTGTCGCAACCCAGTTCTTAAAATTTCTCGTGAACGTGTCGCCTGGAACTGCACAATTCATTATTCCTAATCTTAAATAATCTAAATACGTAAGCCCATCTTGATCCTTAATCGTTGCTGTCAATTCGCTCCGCTTTTTTAGAGGATGGGCTAATACTTTGTCAGAGATTACAACTCTAGGATAATTGGCGGTTGTTGATTCTAATTTATATGCATCTATTAAGGCTTCACCGAATACAACCCCTTGGGAATGGTATAGGAGGCCAACAGTGATTCCTCCCCTTAAAAGAAATCCTCGGGGTAAAGCTTGGATTGCGATAAGAGATATTATTTTTTTGCAGAAATTGAAACACTGCCATGAAGTCCAATTCATTTTCTTTCAGTGATTCTATAGGATATGACGCCACAATCAAATCAGAGAATGAACTGATCGCGGGCTTGATCTTGACAGTTCTACCATTTTCCTTTTGCTCGACTTTAATATCGTAATCTCCTCTAGCTTGAGCCAGAGAGGTCAATAAATTTAATACTGCTGTTCTTGTATCTTCGCTGTCATAACTAGCTTCACTAAAACCAAGCAAATCGATGAAAGCAATTAGATGTTCTTGATAAGGTGACTGAGACATCTTTTCCACCTACTGCTTAACCCCCGCGTTAATCTGAGACATTACCAACTAGCGTACTCATGAAGATGTACCTTCTAGCCATATACTCGTTCTGGCTTACCGGCATCAGCCATATACCTCAAAAATTGACGTCCTGCCGTTGTGATTACAGCATGTGAACCGTCCACTTTAATTATATTAAACGTTGTTAAATAACTTAACCATTTTTCAAACGTCTGCGCTTTATACCAATCCGGATATCTATCCTTGGCACTATCGTAGAAAGGCCGAAGTGCTGAAATATCTGCACCATTCGTGCGACCATTTAAGAACCGCAATACACTTACTTGGCTTCCCCAAATACCCGCATATATTCGCTCAGCTTGAAGAATCAACTGTGTAGAAGCCAATGCTCTGATGAGGACTTTTTCTTTATCCGTGGAATCTATAATATTTCTTGACTTTATATCTGTAATTATCCTGTCTTCAACTTCTTTGATTAATGGATTGTTGAATGACTGAAGATAATCTTCCGCTCCACTCTTTTCTTTAGAATGGATTTTCTCTAATGTTTGGCCGTCTGTTTCAATTTCTACGAGTTGTACTGGAATTTTTCCTAACTCGTCTACACCTTTTGTCGTACCTGATGTTACTTGCGATTGAACAATGGGGGCTTCTATGATGGAAGCACCATGCTGAGCCTTAGTTATGCGATTAATTAAGCTGGTAATTGGTGAGCGAAAAACAATGGCGCATACCAAAAGTACTATGGGCCATGAAATAACTTCGCTTAATTCTTTAAAAATTTTAACGATTGCTTCTGCAGTTTCCACGAAGAATTCCTTTTTGTGTAGACACAACATCCATAACACATTTCTTTGACCTCTAGAAACTCGACATCACACCCCGATATGTTATAAAAGCCAGGCAATTAAGGGCCAAAAGTTGGGTAAAATAGTTTGGGTGGCAATTTGGGTGGCAAAGACTATTTTAGTTCTCAACATGAATCTCTAAGTATATGATTTGATTAGGAATGGATGGGTGTCCGAGTGGTTTAAGGAACCGGTCTTGAAAACCGGCGAGGGTGCAAGCTCTCCGTGAGTTCGAATCTCACCCCATCCGCCAGTCTATTGTTTCAGGTTGTACCTCAGTGTCCCTGAATGTGACGTTTCTCCAAGCAACTCCTTAGTTTTTTTGTCCCATAATGTTCGGGAGTGTTTCCGTGTAGCCCAAGATTTTTGGGAAACAAATTGGGAAACAAGATTCGGAACGAAAATCTTGTTTCCCTACTTCGGTATAAAACACTTTTGGTACAGGGCGTTAGATGGCCCTGAAAAACGCGATTTCAATTCGAATGTAAACTCATATGGAGATAAAAATGCTTACAGCAACAGAAGTAGAAAAAGCGAAGCCAAAGAAGAACCTTTACCGAATCTTTGATGTCCTTGGCTTATATGTGGAAATTCATCCCGAGGGCGGCAAGTACTGGCGCCTCAAGTATCAATTTCATAAAAAAGAAAGGCGGCTTGCGCTCGGAAAATACCCCGAAATTTCCCTGCTAGAAGCCCGTGAAAAAAGAGACTTGGCACGGAAGCTTTTGGCACAAAACATCGACCCCATAGATGAAAAGAAAAAGCAAAAAAATGATGCTATTTTAAGCGCGGCAACAACCTTTAAGTCCGTTGCCCTTGAGTGGCACGAACAAAACAAAGAACATTGGTCGCATGGTTATGGTGTGGAAACTATGAATCGTCTGGAACGGGATATTTTTCCTCAAATCGGCAGAAGGCCCATAGCCGATATCTCGACGCCGGAATTGCTTTTGGTGATGCGCCGTATAGAAAAACGTGGTGCTTACGAAGTCGCGCGGCGTATGCTGCAAATTTGCAATCAGATATTCCGATTTGCGGTCGTCACTGGACGCACACGCTATAATCCTGCCCCCGATCTTAGAGGCGCATTGCGTCCTGTAAAACGAGAACATTTTGCAGCAATTGAAATTAAGGAGATACCTGACTTTCTGCAGGCTCTTGAACGCAATGAAGCGAGGCTGTTTATACAGACGAGGCTTGCCATAAAATTTCTCATGCTGACTTTTGTGCGCACAGGCGAGATGATTGGTGCTAAGTGGGATGAGATCGACTTTGAGGCAAAGGAATGGGTCATTCCCGCCGAACGTATGAAAATGCGTCGTCCGCATATTGTACCACTGGCCCAGCAAACTCTTGCTATTCTTGAAGAAATGAAAAAGTTGAATGGTAAACGGGAATGGGTCTTTGCCAGTCAAGCACAGCCACGCCAGCATATGAGCAATAATACCGTTCTTAATGCGCTTGGCCGTATGGGCTACAGAGGTCAGATGACCGGACACGGTTTCAGAGCCCTTGCCATGTCCACCATCAAGGAAAAGCTCGGCTATCGGCATGAGGTTGTTGACCGACAATTGGCGCATGCACCAGCCAACAAAGTGGACGCGGCCTATGATCGCGCTCGTTTTCTCGATGACCGCCGCAAGATGATGCAGGAGTGGGCAGACTATCTGGATAACGCTCTTACACGCAGCAAAGTCATTCATGTCGACTTTGCCGCTGAATAGCGCTTTTCCATCGTCTCCTGGGTCTTGAAATATGCCATGCATTGGAACCAACATTCTTTTTCCTTGCGCGCAAAGTCACATCAACCCGCCTCATCTGAGTATGACAAGTTGGCTGATATGATTTTGGTCTCTAAAGAGAAGCGATTAACCGGATAAATAAATAACATTTTGATTGGAAGCATTAACTTCAGGAGCATGAACACAACCATTCCCAGCAGCCTTGCAATACCACATGGATGCGGCCGCATCATCTTTTCGAACACCCACACCTTTTGAATACATCATGCCGAGATTCTGTTGCGCTGCAGATTCATTTTGTTCTGCTGCTTTCAAATACCACTTCGTAGCTTCAGAGTAATCTTGCGACACACCAAGGCCTTCATAGTAGGCAGAACCCACATTATTTTGTGCCGCGGCATAACCTTGCTGCGCTGACTTCAGATACCATTGAGTGGCCTCTCTATCATCTTTAGATACGCCGAGCCCTTCTCGATATATGGAGCCCATACTAAATTGGGCAATACAATCTCCTTGATCAGCGGCACGGCGATACCATTTAACACCTTCATCAACATTCTGTGATGTGCCGATGCCATGGATATACAAGTAACCAAGACTGATTTGTGCCCCGATACTTCCTTGCTCGGCTGCTTTTTTATACCATTGAACCGCTTCTGTATAATTTTTCTCTGTACCACAACCTTCAGAATAGACAATGCCAAGATAATTTTGGGCACCCCGGTGACCTTGTTCAGCAGCCTTTCTAAACCAACTTATGGCTTCAATATAATTTTTTGATGTTCCTTCTCCGTAGAAATAGGCAATGCCAACCCTGTACTGAGCTGGTAAGCATTCATGTTCTGCAGCCATTAAGAAAAGGTCAAAGGCACGCACGTCATTTTTAAGCACTATCTCGCCTTTATAACTTAAAAGGCCCAAATTAAACCACGCTACAACCGAGCCGTTCTTACTAGCTTTGAGATACCATGCTAACGCTTCTGAGGGATTTCTATAAACACCACGGCCTTCATCATACATGAAGCCCAAATTACATTGAGCGGCAGCATTACCTTGCTCAGCTGCTTTTCGATACCAATCTACTGCTTTTGTGTCGTTTTGTGGTAGGCCATTGCCTTCTGAATATAAGAAACCAAGCTCGCATTGAGCCTGACTATCTCCGCTCTTAGCTGCTCCATGGAGTTGGAATGGATTGCGCTCTACCATATTGATATTTTTATGTTGTTCCAAGCCCCAAGCGGCGAAATTTGGGCGCCATAGCCGCAACCTTACCCATCTCCCTGCTGCTGGGCATTTCTACGCGAGTTGGTTTTCCCGTTGTCCAATCGTTTACATCTATAAACTCAGGAGTCCATTGGCCGTGCAAGGTAGCTTTTCCTAGCTCTGTGACAACACCACGAATGATATCTTGATCTGTTCCATATCCATCTGAAGCTCTTTCAGCAAGAACTTCGGTTTGGTATTGTTCAACAAACAGACGAACAGCGTCTTGTTTTTCCTGAATCTCACCTCGAGTTGTTCCAATTGTGCGAATAATATACGGGTCAATGCCGTGCATTTGCTCAATTGCCGCTGCTTGCTGTTCAAAGACTCGCGCGAGATTTGCATGCAAGGTTATATGGTGCTCAATGTAGGCAATAGCACCATATTGCTCTCTTTTAGCTTGAATGACTTTTTCGCCTAAACGTGAATCATGGGCTTTCATGTATTCAAGCAGACTGGGCAAATCTCCGCCGGTCTCTTTGTTTAGATAATCAATTGTGCCGGTAAGCTCTAATATTCCCGACTTCGCAATACAAGCCGCCTCGTAGCGTGCATCTGCATAACTAGCTTTTACAATCTCATTCATTATATCCACCTCGCAAAAAGAAATAGTTGTAAACCAACTATTTAAACCGATTAAGCAGCTTAGGCATTTTATCAAATAATTCTGAAACTATTTAGTCAATAGATATTAAACCAGACTCGGTTATTAGCATTAACCATATTAAGCTCTTACAATCTCATGTTGCCTTTTCTAAGGCTAAATGGCGCTTCTCCATCGTCTCCCTGGTCTTAAAGTAGGCCAGACAATGGAACCAGCGTTCCGCTTCCTCTCGCGCAATGAGTGTCAACCGGCCCCGTTTAAATGCAGTCAGTCGGTTGGCGCTTATTTCCCGATACAGCGATGTGCGAGAAATTGCATATTTCTGGCAAAATTCTTTTACGCGATATACTTCCTGCTCCATTTCTTCCTCCCTCTGTTGTTCGCTGTTTTTGCTTATGGTTAAAAATGTGTTGCTCACAGGCTGGGCCCTCCCAGTGAGAATCCCGCTGGTGCAAGCTCTGGCCATTTCTTGAAAAACTTGATCGTGAGTTTGTGACCCCAAGACACCCAGTCGGCGATGGCCTCTGGCGGCCAACCTGATGTGTTGGGGTTTGATCGGAATGCAACTTTGACGTTTTGCTCCTGCGTTCTGGTCAGTTCACGGCCAGCCAGTGAAAAGAGTTCCTGTGGCTTGAACTGCAGGCTTGCTGGCAGCGAGGCACGGACTATCGGCTTGGCGATGAATGGGGGTTTACGGCCATGCATTACGGCTAAGGGCGTGGCTGTGGTGTCCGGTGCAAATCCTTTTACCACTGTCCATTTGCCGTCTTTACGCAGGATGTGAGCCATCACTCCGTTTTTGCGGAGATAACGGTTCTGCAGATCAAAGAAGGCGTGTTGCTTCTGTTTGATAAATAGACTTAGGGCCGGTGAATTTTTGGGGAAACGATCTTTGGTCTTTGCCCAATTGCCATTCTCGAATTTGCGCAACGGCACCATGATGTGGACATGGTAGTTACGGCTATCGCTGCCAGGATCAGGGGCATGGATAGCCCAATCAGCGGCATAGCCCCTGCGGGTACCTGCCTCATACTAAAGCGGGGGTGTCGGTTCGACTGTTAACAGGTGATCAAAGAATAAGTGTATTATCTTCGTCACTAAAAATGTTTAAGCGCGAAAACCCAAGAAAAATAGAAGTTAGAATCTCACACAAACTTCACGACATATTTTTATTTGTAGATAGGAACGCCGGATATTTTTCGGGAGCCTCATTTAAAGATGGCGCTAAGAATGCACCCTCATTAGTCTATCAAATAACTGATTTATTCTCGCTCGCACTTGACGGATACGAACAGCTCTGGAACCAGGCCAGCGTTGTTGCGATAGAAAACTAGCCAATATATTTAGCAACCAGCATATCACTCCCAAGGTGTGGGGGTTTGCATGGTTTTACGCAGCCGTTCATTTGGTTCTGGCGCAGCATCAAGGCGTGTAAGAAATTCTGTGTAAACTTTCGAGTTTACTGCAAAGACAGTGCGATCAAGTAAAGCGTCCTCAGCGGCACGCCGCGATGCTTCAAGCATAAAATCTGTCCGGGTTTTTCCGGTAAGTCGCGCAGCCTTGTCGATCAACCCTCGCTCACTTGGTTTGATGCGAATATTAAGGCTATTTCGCTTCATAGTACGGCGGGTCGAGGTGGTCATGGGTACTCTCTCCTCCTGGTAATATACCATACTGCACTATATCATATGGTACTATACTATATCGTAAAGACATTGTCATTACATGTAAGCCTTTTTTCCTTGATTTATGTAAAAAAATGAATATATTAGCTACTAGTATGTTAGTTTAAGGTACTTTAATGATTGGAAAAGAATTTCGTCAACGGCGTGAAAAAGTGGAGCTTTCTCAGGCTGATGTAGCTGTACTGCTCAAATTAAGCCGCAGCACTGTGATGGCTATGGAGGCAAGCGATAACCCTGTATCGCCGAGCATAGCTGTAGCCATGGAACACTGGTTCGAACGAAGATGGCGACAGCGCCCTCTATTTGGCCCCGTAACACTGGTATACTCAGACGGTCCAATGTTTATTGGTCAAGGAAATTACCGTGTGCCGATGATGCAATGTGAACCATTTGGCACAAACGCGGAAGCCGTGGCCCGTGTTTGCGAACTTTATAATCGCGGTGCAAAATTTTTTAATCCTTTAATAAATTCTGATGGTGGCCACAGAATTGTTCTAAACTCAATGGAGATTGCAAAGGCATACGAACGAAAACTCGAGGGGAAGCCACCTTTGCCATCGAATTGGCCTCCAAAAGTTGGCGATGATTTATGATGGCGATACGTTATCCCTTCTGATGTAAAGGAGCTGGCCTGAAAATATCTCTTTCCATTCCCCAGCCACTTGCTGAAGTTCACGAAACTGAAAACTTTATCTCGGGCGTTGGCGCTCTGGATGATTGGTTAAAACGCCAAGCACGCGCAAATCAGGCAAGTGGAGCATCGCGTACCTTTGTTGTTTGCGAAGAACATATGGTTGTCGGATATTATGCACTTGCCTCCGGCGCTATCAGAACAGATATTACCACGGGTCGATTTCGACGTAATATGCCAGAGTCGATACCTATTGCCATTCTCGCCCGTCTCGCCGTGGATCGCGCCTATCAGCATAAGGGCATTGGTCGGGGTTTATTTCGTGACGCGGCATATCGCGTTATGAACGCAGCTGATACTATTGGTATTCGCGGTATTATTGTTCATGCCTTGTCGAAGGAAGCTAGGGACTTTTATATAGCCCTTGGATTTGACCCATCACCCATCGAACCTATGACGCTTATGGTTACGCTATCTGATTTACGCGTATCTATAGATGATAAAAAATGAAGGGCGCAATAGCGTTTCAATATTGCCTCGATGGCACTGTTTTTTGTTTAGTTGTGTTGTACGTGTTTCCCAAGCTTTAGGGACTTGGACGTTCGATTTTTAAGTAGCGTTTTTGCGGGATACAAATCGGGAACCCTGCAAAATCCGAATTCCGGTTTGGCGCTTAAAATAAAAGGTTGTCGTGGCAATGCTGATCTCACCCCAGCCAGCTTTAAAATATTTTTAGTTATGCTCTAACTGAATAGCCACAAAATTTGGTGAAATCTTGGCGAATGTGCTTGTCTCAAGCCGCCAGCCTGTTTCTTGTTCTATGTCGGCTGATTCCATCTCTTATGCGTAGATTCATAACGTGTCGCTGTTCGCCGTTACATCTAAATGGAATTACATTACCGGCTTCTTGTCCATCCACGAACTGAGCCGCATACGTGTTCAAAGTGCGGTTCCATCTAAGGATGTCTCTTTCACTTATGCCTTGTCTACCACTTGTTCTGTCTCTTTCTATGCTGTCTTGCTGACGCCATAATTCATACGCCAACCCATCCCACATGGTCTGAAGTCTTTCACGTACAGGTGCACTCTCTGGGATCTGGCCGATACGCTTGCACGTTGCAGAAAAGGATGTGCCATAAGGTGCAATATTCTGAGGAAGTAGCATTTCGGTTAATTGCCGAAATAACGTCGCAGGATCCAATTCTAATATGCGACGCCGATTGATAACTTCTAACGCAACATCCAACGAGGCGTGATCGGAATATCTATGTGCAAGAAGCGTGGCGTTTCCTGCTGCTGTGTTTGGAAAGAAATATAAAGTTTCATCTTTTGCAATTGTCTGATCGCCTTCGAGGCCGCCTTGTATGGGACGCAATGCTTGATCGGCACACATGACCCACGCAGATCTTAACATCTCGGTTCTTATTTTCTCAAGCTTAGCCCGCTGCGCGGATGCCAAATCTTCGCTGTTCTCGCTTAATTGGACGATCAGTTCATAAACAACGTTTTCCGGAACATCTGTCTGGCGCGCAAGCAGCCATGAGGAAGGAATTGGATGTTGTCTGCTATGCCACCTGTCGATAACATCAAAAACCGCACATATAGCGTTTACTGAATGAGAGTTTTGGTACCATTCGGCAAGTTCTCCTTCCATAGGCTCTGCCTCGGCATCATCTGGATCGTGCCATCCGATGGCATGGGCCAAATCAAGTGACATAGGCGCTTGAGCTGTCAACTCATAGAATTCGTCCAAAACTTCCGCTGGATCGGCAGATACAAGCAAAAAGCCATTTCCTTTATGCACGACACCATCATATACCCGACTAACCATTCCGCTGGGCGCCTGTTGCCAGGCGCGTCTCGCAAACGGTAAAAATATAGCCTCGAACCTGCCCTGCTCAGCTTCAGTCAAGAGAGAGCGTCTCTGGTTCAATTCAGTACCAAGAAAATAGGTTAAGGTCTCAGGATCATCGACGCCGAAATCAGATACATACCCGGCTGGATAAGACACTTCACCGGTGTGGCATAATTCTATGACCTCCAATAAGGCATGTGCAGATCCAAGTTCTGCGGCTTTGCATAATATCTCCGCAGATATCACTCGGTCGCCGTAATGATCGGCCGCGGCAAAGCAATATTCTATTTCCATAAGAACAGGAAAATCTAGACCTCGATCCTTTATAGCCTCAAGTATTTCCAAAGCACGGATTGGTGTCGATGCAACTTCAATGGCGGAAACAACTAGATCTCTAGCCTTTTGGTAGGCTGTTTTTGAACCAAATTCATGGGCCAGTGAATACAAATCTAAGGCACTGTCTAAATTATAAGGATCAGCCTCTAAATCTCCCAAAGCTTCGGCATGATCTGCCGTTGTTACTTGATATTGGTTCAATAACTCGAACGCTTTTTCTTGGTCGCTACTTGATGGAATGACAAGCGCATCAAGAGGCAACAAGGTAGGCGTATAGAGACGGCTCACACCGCCAGATGGCAAACGTTGCCACACACGAGCAACTGCTGGGCCGAGTATTTTATCGAGGCGCTGCTGTTCAGTATCCGTAAATTGATCGCGTATTGCGTGCAATTCGGTAGCAATAACATAAATCATAGCCGTAACGTACTTTGTGCCGAGACGATCATACCATTCCTGAGGCGGCTTGGATCTTGTCTCGACCACATTTTCAAGGATCACCAACGTCGCCAGAGGTGAGCCGCGTTTTTCGGCTTCCATCAGGAAGGCTCGAGCTGTTACTTGAAGATCACTTTCTGCGGCCGTTCGAAGACAAAAATCGATTGCTTCTTGCTGTGCATTATTGTGGCCTTTGGCATCAGCGTGATCGTACCAATTTAATGCCTTAGCATAATTTTGGTCTTGCGCCTCTCGGCGGGCAAAGACCATGGCAAGATCCGCCGATGCCTGGCTATTCTCATATGGACGCAAAACATCAAATGCTTCCCGATTATCACGCGGTAAATGAATGAGGCCTAAGGCCTCACGCGGATCGGTTTCGGGCGGACAAAGACAAATAGTTATGAGATCTTGCTTTTGCCAAATTAAGGGCGCCAAACGGCTACGAATATCATTTAGTGCAAGTGTTTGCCTTCTAGAAAAAACATCCCGCCCTTGATAAAGATCAGCATACAGCGCGTGTGCCAAGGCCGTATCGGTATCTGTATCCATGCCTAGATGTGATTGCAAATCTTCTGGAAAAGGCATTGTTCCATCAAGATAGCGCTGAAGAATAGCAAGTGCAGCATCATCAGACCCAAGTTCAACAGCGTTAACATACCAATATTGTGCATGGTCTACGTCGTTGATTGCATCCGCTGCAACCACCTCGGCTAGACAAATACCGATAGCCTTATCATTGGCGTCGGAGCTGCCAAGTCTTGATGCCTTTATATAATAATCAAGAGCCGCCGCAGGATCACCATCTCTCGCGGCTTCAGCAAGTTTGGTCGCCAAATCAATTGCGTGCGAGGGAAAGTCTTTCCTTCCTCTGCGTGCTGCGGCATCGTAATTTTGTACTGCAGCGGCTTCGTTGCCATGAAGAACTTCCATACCGGCTAAGGCATAATGCAGATCCGATGTTGGTTGTTCGGCAATACGTCCTCTAAGCCATTGGGCTGCCTCAGCTCGATCAACCGGCATTAACAAAAGCATTTCTTTATTCGGCTCAATGTCGTCTGCAACGCGGCGCAATCCAGAAGATGTTTGATGCCAAAGGCGGGGCAGAAAATCATCACATATAGCCGCCAGAGCTTGCGCCGCTTGGTTGCCCAAATATATGTCAGGATCAAACGATTTCCGGCATGCACGAAGCGCTAACGCCAAATCTGGGTTGATACTTGGTTTTCCATAAGCGGCATACTCAGCAATTGCACATATGGCAGCACCATAATCGGTTTCGAACAAACGCAAGTAAATATCAAAGGCCCGCTGATAATCTCCCGTTTGATCGTGGATGACTGCAAGGTTGTTTTCTACGCTATGCGTTTCTATATCACTTAATTTTCGAGGCGAATTATCGAGAATTTCCTGATATGTTCGCCGGGCCGCGTCATATTGCTTAAGTTCTTCATAATAGAGTGCGAGCCAAAATTTGGCCCTGAGACTTCCTTGCTGCCATGCTCGTTCTAAATAATTAATCACCAACCTAACACAAGTATCCTCACTTTTTCCCTTCACAATATCAAACCCAGATATGGGGCTCTTAAAGCGAATAGCGACTTTAATTTGCGCTTCTACGTTACCGCTGTCTGCAGCTTGGAGAAAAAGGCTTGCGCGCTCGTTGTACATTTGCCACTGCCACACTGACAATCCTGTTCCCTCAGCAGGAGTACGAGCTTCGATTTCATCGTTAACAGTTTTCTCCAACAGCTGCGCTAATAAAAAAGCCGCTGTTGGGTCTTTCTTGCTCAATGTCTGACGATATAGTTCTTCGATCCATACGTCATCACGGCGCTTTACACCAGCAAGACGCCGGGCATGCGCAAATCTCGCCACCACAAGCGTGCCTAGATGCGATCCAACAGCAGCCAGTCCGCCGGCGTGCTCAATATCTTGTGTGACAATCTGTTTTGCGCCATCCCAATTTTTGGGGTCTTGTTCAATGAGATAGGTGCCGTACAAATAGGCGCAGAAGGGATGTTTGGTAAACTTTGCAAATTCAGGATTATTGAGAACGAAAGGTGCAAGTAAAGCCAACCTTTCCTCAACAGACTTGAGTAGTTTATGGCCGTAACCGAATTCATAAATTTGCGCGAGCTGAATGGCAGCTAAGGCATCCCCCGCGTTAGCATGGACAGCCAATAGTTTTGGATTTAATCGGCGCGGGTCAGCATAATCTTCAACCTTAGCGTGGACAGCCAATTGCCTTGGATTTAATCGGCGCGGATCGACGTATCCATTTCTGTTGGGTCGTTTTGCCATATAACTTTCAGTCTTTTTAAGAGCGCCAAATTTTGATAATTTATCCCCCCCTGGGGCAGGCTTTGTATACGAAAAAGTCATATCTAAACGCAATCAGGCCATTAGTTTCATTAGAAAATACGAGAAATTACAATTAATTACGCTTGTAAGTCTTTGTTATTATTTTAAGGCTTTAAAGAATAATGTCAGCTCAAGCGAGCATTATCCCGCTTGCACAACTAATGGAGGAACTACTGCTGCAATAGGTGTCTCTTCTCTTTGTGCTTCAAGAATTCTCAATAATTTTTTTGCTGCATTTTCTGCCTCACGCGAGCCTGAGCCGACACCAAATCCCTTCGCGACATGCCCAAGATTCTCCATAAACCTATTCCAGCGAGGATCAGTGGGAAGTTCCGGCTCTCTGATGTTCTCAAACATGGATTCTATTGTTGTAACCAAATTCTCACCAACATAGTGGGCATAGAGTTCGGGTATTCTCAGTAAATATGTCATTTCGTATATTGCATTATAAATAACGACATCCGGACTTCCCTTCGACAAATCTGAGAGATTTCTTAATGAATGACGAATGCGGCCCGCTGTAGCTTCGACGAGAACATCTTCAACCACATCTGTTATACGTGCGAGCCTTTCAAATCCTATAAGCAAACCCGTGGAGTCCATCGCGATAACTTCATCCCGCGACAAAATCTTAACTTCCCCGTTTTGTAAGGCAGGATTATTTCCACCTTGTTCGCCCCCGCCACCCTCTTGGCCACGGCCAGCTGTCCCAGCATCAGCTTCATCAGGATTGGGCGGTGGATCTCCATCAGGATTATTTCCACCTTGTTCACCTTCGCCGCCATCTTGGACAGAACCAGCTGCTCCAGCATCAGCTTCACCAGGATCGATGGTCGTGTCCCCATTTTGTTCAGAAGTATCATTTTGCGACGCGTCTGCGCCATTACCGTCACCAGTATCCTCACCCGATGAAGCTTGATCGGTCTGGATATCAACCTCGTCCGTTTCCGTGCCAGTTGGCTCATCTTTTATAACCGCTGTGGTCGAGTTTTGAGATGCGATACTGGAATTCTCGGTACCACTTGAGTTGGAATCCAAGGAAGTGGCTTCTGTAGACGCTATAGCATCATCTGTGGTTCCAGGAATATCTGCATTAAGCGCTGTAATAGCTACTCCAGGAGTGACTGGATTAGCGTTGGCATTTCCAACAATGCTGCGTGACGAACGATTAAATGAGACTTCTACTCTGCGCTTCCCCCTTAACCACGAAGCGCGCGATCCTTTGAGAACTAATTGATCAAGGACACCATCGTAAGTGTCTTCAGGCAATTCCAAGGCGTGGACTGCAATCCACGGCACTTTTCGGGCAAGCCTTGGGGGTTCCACCAACATTCTACCCTCTGCCAGTTTTCTTGTTTGGTGATAAACACTTAATGTTCTTGCTTTGCGTCTACTTGGGTCATGTTCATGAATAAGCAAGGCCAGATCTCGTGTCGTTCTAGTCTCATGTAGATGAGCCGCATTTATAAAACCTGGAAGTGATTGAAAAAACGAAGAGTCTGCGAGAGACTTACCCACGGGAATATAAGGATCAACAGACCTTCCAAAATAGATGAGGCCAAAATTACTCAATTCTTTTTCGTGCAGTTGCCATCCCTGATAGCGCTCCGAGATTTTCCTAGCCTTCCACTGTCGCTGTTCATTTGGATCTACCCCCGGATCGACAAAAGTGTCCACAGAGCCTGGGACAGCAACAAAACGCCGCACAATGAAATAGACTTGAATAAATGGTACATTGCACTCGGTAGCTACACGATCAATGCTATGCCAAGGCGAAACTTTTTCCTCTACTGGCTCAACTGGACTTTCGTAGACATTCGGGGCGCCAATCAAAAATCTGTCTAAAAATAATCGAGTAAACTTTGCGAGCTCATCGGGATGGAGAATATCGTAAGGTAATCCCGTATAAGTTTTTGCCATGCGCCAGTTTTCAAATGGATATCTGTGATGCCGGCTAAGATTGGGAGCACTTTTGTGACGCACTACCATATTTGTCATCAAAGAACGAATGACAGGCTCAGATACATTTGTCAGATCGGCAATTTCTTCAATTCTAAGGCCATACTTATTTAACTGTTCACTCAACAACTGATTGTCTAACTCTATCGACTCCCTCGGAACCAACCCATACATAGCTACAAATCGCTCTTCATCTTCCCCATGAAGACAAAAGCGGTGACCTAGGCGCGTATGCAGCCATGCCGCACGCCAAGATACATTATTGATATCGCTATAATGCTCGGGCTCTACGCCCGGCGTACAACGACCTTGTATGGCGCGGAGGGTCGGCAATTCAATATTATATTTTTCAACTAAATAATCATTTGAACGCCAATCATTGGTCTCTTCATTGTAACCAAAAGGATAAAATTTATCGAATTCATCACCATCATCTACGGCTAAACATATAATGATCGTTCGGTTATGACGTGCCGGACGCGCTCGCCAAACAAGGCCATTTTTAGGATCGACCATGTGCCCATAACTCAATGGCTCCGGCACCAACCGATCAAGCACGCGCGCAACTTCTTCTACGGCCTCAATGTTACGGGACCGGGAAAACTCTCTCGCTGATAATAAGTCTTTTGTTTTTTCGTCTGCATTAAGATGATAGGCACTCACGAAATTATAACTTTGGCTTATAGCGAGACATTCGCGTATGTGCCCATAGCCATCTGGACCACTTGTTTTAGCAAAAGTCATATTCCATTCATTGTCAGTGACTGGATCAAGTTTAAAACCTTCTCGTCCCGCTGGAACAAAGCGGCGAGCAAGAGAAGTCACGTAATTTGGTATGTGGTATTGAGATTCTAAAGAAAAGAGCGGGACTTGCTCTGCGGTAAGCTCTGGAGCATCCAAATGGTAGTAATGTGCAAAATCTTCTAAATCTTCAAGGTGAAGAAAACGCGTTACATGGAGGCCGCGGGTTTCCTCCCGTATGCGCCATTCATGCGATGGATCGAGAGGATCCACCATTATACCCGGCGCATCCTCTTTAGGTATCAGGCCATATAAAGCTGGACGCACGCTATCTGTGAATAGCTTGTATCTTGCGGCAATTGCCGACGCTTTAAGCCAAATTCGACTGGTTTCTTCTTCAAGCTCACGCCGGGCACGCTCGCGGCCTAACGCCTGCTGTTCGGTTAACTTCTTTTGCCAGACAACATCGTTGAGATTAAATTCTCTATTCTGCGAAGCATCCGGAAGTGGAAGAACGACAGGCGGTTTAGGTTGACGCGGGAACAGCCTGCTTCCGGTTGCTGCACGTGCGCGTTCCTCCTCCCACAACGGATCGTATTGCTCACCCAAAGGCTCAAGATGCGTTAGAACAGCTTGTTCATAACTCAGAACGCCCCATTCTTCCCCATCCGCATCATTAATGTCTGTGATAACCGCTCTAGGTTTAGGATTATCTGGATCCTTTCCCTTCCGGCGCGCTCTTCCGCCTTCCTGATAGGTAGGCACTGGTGTTCGTCTTGGTCGTGCTCGAATTATGTGTCCGATAGCATCATTATTGTGACCTTCGCCTAGCATTCCTATGATTGCCAATGCACGCGTGCCACCTCTTTTAAAGCTATTATACACAGCATCATTGACCGTATCTTCAATATCCGAATGATAAGGTTCGCAAACGGACTCTACACCCAGAGACGAAGCCGAAATGTTTGCCCGCATAAGAGCCGAAAGATCATTTGCATGATCGACGCCTGCACACATGACGAATGTCGGTATGTTCGAAAGAGGTTCGCCGGTATCATAATGTCTAGCTTGTTTAAAATATTCGACGATGCGCATATTTCGGTCGAGTGTATTTATTCTCCTTGAAAGACTTCCTAAACGAAATTCACCATCCGGATTCATATCCAGACCAGCGAGCCTGGTGAAAGAAGGAAAAGAGGGGTTATAAAAATCGAGAATATTTCCTTGGGCCACAGATTCTTTATCTGTCATAATATATGCCATATGAAAATACTGAGCGAGGTGCCGCACCCTCGACCACGCAGGTGTCGCCGTCTGGGCTACCCAAATTGCATTTCTAAACTGACTAGCAACACCAATTATATGCGGCGTTAAGAAATGGTGAGCTTCATCGAATATTATGAGATCGATTGTATCAGCTCGATCGAGAAAACTCGGCAATGACATATAGGTCGTGAACAGAAAATTATTCGCGTCCTTGGCTCCAGAATAGTACAACCCCGTGTTCGAATCAGGAAAGAACTTTGTGAAGTCTCCTTGTCCTTGCGTGACTAAATCTTTTAAACTGGTTACATAAAGCACCTTTAGCGGCCGCCCACCGGTTACCAAAGTGCGGTATATTTGGGAAGACGCAATAGTTTTCCCATCACCGCTTGGCGCAACCGCGGCTATTGCCGAATGTCCTTGAAGAGCCGCAAGTCCGAGTGCTCGCGAAAGATCAACCTGATTGGGCCTTAAAACATCGTGGCCAACGGTAATCTGATCTAATACGGTTTGAGCGAAATAAAGACGGTTCTGTTCAAAACGCTCCCCGAATAAACGCGCAAGCTTCGGTGGGCTAATAAAAGGTAATGTTGAAACAGACATAATAAATATTTCTAGATATGGACCGCTGCAGTTCAAGAATACTCAAGAACCCAATTAGTATGTATTAGGCTATATCAGCCTACAATGATGTGCAAGTAATGCACCCTCTAGAGGGTTGGTGCCAAATAAACAATTGCTGGGCTAAAAAATTCAGAATTTTAGCCTTAGTCACTGCTGTTAGGGCACATCGTCGGCAGTATGCATCACATAATCAGTACCTGAATACGAACCTGGTATTTCAGGCCCTGGTTCTAGAGAAACAACGTTATGGGAAGCTCCACTCCATTTGAGCGAAAGTTCCGCAGCAGCAAATTCACTCGGGAAACGCACTGCAGGTACAGATCGCCCCAAGAAACTACATAATTTGTGCCATCCGTCCCCATGTTCCATGTTCATCTCCAACAAATCATTGAGACGTCCCCTAAAGTGCTCCCTTACTTCATCATTGTGCCGTCTAAAACGATTCCTAAAAAGAGTTTCATCAAATTCAATTTCTCCATAAACAGCTTTGTGTACATCATGAACGTCTCGCTCTCGATTCCAGTGGTCCACATTTCTTTCCCAATGAGCTTTAACACTAGCCAGCCAGTTATCTTCATCTCTAACTGTCAGAATAAATTTAGAACCCGGGTAAGCGGCATCTAGTTTTTTATACAAAATTGCCATAGGAAAATCACACAAAGCGTAATGTCTCTCGAGTGTATGAGACCTGCCAGTCGCCGATCCCGTTACCTCGTGCAAAATGTTGCGAGCCCAAGCAGAAGATTCCCAATGTGCAGCATCTAGTTTCAACATTTGAAGTGCAGAAGCGAGAGAATTGGTTCCTGTTTTATGCATTCCGATGCCAAAAATGCGCGTAGGAACTCTCCCCAGTTCAATAGCATGTGGTTCAAAGTTCCTGAAGACAGTTCCTTTCCCACATTCTCCAAAATTGGCAATGGTTATATCTTGCCGACCTCTTAACTGAAATAGTTCCCACGTGTCGTGATCTGAAAGACGCTCGTAAAATTTGAACCTTAGATCATCACCATGGTCTATTGCTGTTAGAAATTCTGGTTTTATACCATGCCTTACATGCCCCAGCTTTTGCAGTCTGTGGCAGAAATCCAAGTCATCCGGTGACCACGTACCAAATGCCTCATCGTATCCGCCAGCATGAAGAAAAGCTTCCGTTGGTACGATAATTCTTCCACCACACCCCCAAGGCATTCTTGAACCTACACCTCTTCCTGGTCCCACATGGTTCTCTCGGGGGCGCAAGAAAATTGCTTCTCCCTCAGAGCGAGCCATCATAAATTTTCTAGCTACGTAGGCCGAAAAATCTCTGCCAGTAAAATTATCGGCATCAATGTTAGCCAATACATCACCACCCTCGCGCATTCCCAACCGATGCGCCATGTTTTTAGCATTTGCCATATGAAATTTATCTGGAACAGGATAATGATAATAAGTGACAACTCCACTATCGATATCGCCGGCATGATGTTCCTGGATATACTGTCCCAAACCATCCTGGCTGTTATAATCAAGCACAACAAACTTAGTGTTAGGGTAGCTACTGTTATCCGCAAGGTTTCTTGGCAAAGTCTGCGCAACATGCTGCATTCTTCCTTTGCATGTGATGCAAAACACGACTGTTGGTGGTGCTAAATCGGGGACGTTGCCATCAAACGGCGCCATAAATTGCCCTTATCAAATTCTTGGTTCTTAAATAAAATTTCAGCGTTTTATCACTACGTCTCATAATTTTCACAAACCACTAACAATTTTGGGTGCTTGGTAGTGTTTTGCTGCCAACTTGTCAAGAAAGCTTGACAAAAAATTGAAATTAAAACTTAAACCTAGGCTTCATGGCTACTGTTTATTGGAAGTAGCCTTCCCGTTCAAGGGTGTCATCAAGACATTTTCCCTTAAACTGGTTACTAAAAATAATAAAAATGATCGCCCTTTTTCTACAAATGGATCAGCATGATTAAAAAGTTATCGAACTTACCTACCAAAACCTACCTACCAAAATGTGGTAGCTAAGACGATGCCGTTGCCAGCTATAGTTCAGCGCGACGATAAGTTATTTACCCTGTTTCTATGTGTCTCGATTAATTTTATCTACCCGCATTACTCAATTAGCTATTGGTGAGCCGTATCTAAAGTCATTCCTCCACCTTGCTGAACACCAGGGCGCCTAACGAGCGACGCATACGTACTGCCACGTGGGGCTTTACCAATAATACGTTTGCCAAGAAGCTCCCATACCATTCCACTGCGCATTTCGGCTTTACTGAATTGCCTGAAACTGATTGCGTTTAGCCACGCTTGCCTGTTCGCATGGGTGCTGGGCTTAAATTGATCTTTATAAATCATGCTCACTGGGCTTGCGGCCGTGGCCGGCAACCCATTTAGCCATGCCTCTGGACCGCACGTACTGGAATATGTGTGAAATATTTTTGCCAAATTAAAAGCATCTGTCATAGAGCCTTCAAATATCGGCACCCTTATACCTTTAAGTCTATCCTTTGCTTCAGGCTTCTCTAACGGATGCGGCTTAAATAGTATGTTTCCTCGGTCGCCTGATATTTCTAATTTAGCAATCGTGAAATTAGCCCACCCATACACATCTGTGCCATCCAAAGACATATCATCGTAGATCTGCCCTACGACGATTACTTTCTCACCCAAATTTCTTCGTTCCTGAATTTCCCAACCGTGCATTTTGCAACGAGACGTATCACCAGAGAATTCTGATACATCCAACTCACTTTTTCCGTTAAGATAATTCAAATTTATTGAGGCAAAATCTGCACGATCTCTGGTGTAGCCAAAATCTAAGCAGACCAGCGTTTGCCCCTGCTGGTGGCAATAATCTATAACTTTGGTGGACCTCATACCCCAAAAGATATGCATATCCGCAGGTTCAACTTGTCTTGGGTGATAATCAAAATTTCTGACAGCGACGCCATGCCTGACGAGGCCTTCGGAGAAGGCATCGACCCAGGGCTTACCATACCCATCATCATATTCATAAACTGCAGCAACTAATTGGCTCATTTAAAATTCTTCCCAGTTATAATTAAAAAATGTACCACACTTTTTTATTACTTCTCTCACCGAGAGCCTCAAGATCTTGGATATTTATATATATGTGTCTGATAATATTTCACCTTTGACTTGTCAATAAGGGTTGTCGGATAAAAGTGTATTTTAATAATCATATCATGTTGAAGCTCGAGTAAAATTAACGCTACATGACTAAGAAAGTTATATATTATTTCTGAAATCTTGTGTTGTGACTACCTGCATCTTGGGTCGAAAAGTTTAGATAATACCAAAAACGAGCTAGACTGTTAGTTCATACGACTACACTCGACTACACTTCATGGCTTCGCTTGAAGCAGCGGACAACGCAATCAACTTCTTAATCGGACCAAACTAAGGAATTTTGCTTAACTCATTGATATTTATAACGATAATTGAAACCATTAAACATATTGGTTTATCAAACGTTCAGTTCTATAAAAACGAACATTATTTAATATTTTAATATAGCGCCCAATGCCATTTGGAGAGGAAAAATGAACCCAGAAATTATAGGAGATATTAGCTTGCTAGACGCTCAAGCTATATGGGCGATTTCGAGACGGTTAAATAGAGTGGAAGCCATGGCGATTCCTGAAGGCAATAAAGCTTGGCAAGGAGATGCTGGAACACCAACAAATTGTATTGGACGCATTGGGCAGATAGTAACTCAATATAGCCACCGACCCAATGTATTGGCGCATTTTGCTCCTAGAATGATTAGAGACTTTAATCTTTTTGGTGGACTTGCAATAAACGTTGAAGGGATTCTTGTGAAAAGCCAGTACGATCCCGGCGGCTGTTTTTATGATAAAGCCGTTGCCAATCTCGTAAAAGTTCTTGATGCCGTTCCGTCTACACAAGCCGACGTAGCTCGCGAAGTAATGGCTTTTTATGCAGGCTACGCCTCAAGCTGCGCTCCCTTTACTTCTGTTAATACACTTCTTGAAGCAGCTGAGAACCAACCATCCTTACAAGCTGAACTCGTTGTGAGAGCTTTTGCGAGCTTGTATCACCCATCGAGTTTCGGAATGCGATGGCTCGAGGCAGAACCAAGATGCCGACAGACGAAAATAAATGACCTGGCTGTATCAGTAAGAAAACTAATGAAGAGACATCAACCTTCTACAGCCGAGTATGCTTTTGCTGATGGGCCAAGCGGTGGAATTGAGGTTGTATTTAGATCCACTGGCACCACTATCTCAAGAGAACATTTGCATGCTGATATAAATCCGCTTTCTCTTATCATTGATATTCCCTGTAAACAGCCGAATTTACCATTATTTCTCGATGCTTTACAAGATGCTGTGCGAACGCAATTGCATGTTCCAAGAATGGCGGCCTAAGGAGATGATTGGCTTTGCTGTTTTGGCTATATAATCCCATCCAATTTAGCATGCCAGTAGATACTTGTTTAGAATTTTAGGCAACCGATTGATCTAGATCTTTGATTGGATAATTTGGGCAGTAATTCCTACTCCCGCTCGCCGTCATGCCCTCGTAGGATGACTATTTAGCGAACTATTTTATACGTACTTCTAGCCTCTGAACCATTATAGTCGTTGAGATATTAGCAAAATATTGTTGTTATAAGCCCAGCAAAAAGATTCCGCGCAGATTTTTTGGCGAGAAACTAAATGGAAGATCTTTTAAGCGTTGACACCGACGAAAGTTCGAATGCGCTATCCCCTGCTCAAGCCGTATATTTTAAAACCAGAAACCCCGAAAAAAGACGCGAAACTCTAGCTGCAAAAGCCGCGGCGTGGCATGAAGCCATTAAAGTTGATGTAATAAGAGGCGTAACCTCAAACATCATTGGCAAAAAACATGGCCTTACCCCAGCTCAAATAGCTCTCTTAAAACTTTTGCGCAGAGACTTTAGCCCAGGACAAACAAAGGGCCCAGCACCCGATATGCATGTACTCGCGGAATTGAGCGGAATAAGTCCAAATACGGCAAGAAAATGGACCCGCATATTCGGCTTTTTAACCAGCGATGATATTGAGAAGATCGTATCGGCTCGCGTAAAAGCAAAATTATCTTCTGGTATTCCCAATATTCGCGGTACCGCAAGATATATGGGCCTAAACCCGTCACGCGTCATGAATGTAGCAAAACGTCATGATATTCGCGGACAAGGCCCCAGAACCAAGCTCGGCTTATCTAGACGATCGGTGACAGAGGATGCAACAACGGCTGCAGACGAAATCACCGAAAGCATAGTTATATCTGTCTCCGAACTGGGCCCTTCATCAACTGCTACAGATGAAATCGCGGTAGTGGAAGTTGTTGTTGTTCCACCTGCAGTTGTCGAGCCCGAAGATAATCTAGTACCAACGAATTTCTTTTTATCCCTCTACGGCACCAAACCACCAAGAGGAGGTGTCCGCGCTGCTCACATAGCGTTTTCAGAAGTACTAGCTGAAGCAGGTATCCGTGACCCACAAGCACTTCGCGAGCGACGCGCACGTGGTGATTTGGTATTGCCATTGACAAATAGTGCTTTGAAAAGACTTAGAAGATTTGTCACAGATCTTGGCGCCAATCATGATCTAGAGATTGGTCTATTTCATGCCGGTGTTCGTCATACAGAAACAATTGACGATCTTGGACCACCAGAAAGGACACACACTTTTGCTGAAGCTGCCGTAAACTTTACCTACCCTGCGCCCCAGCAAGGCCGTTTTGATCTAGAACCTGAAAAACCACCACCTCCACGTGATTTCAGCAGAGTGGATCTCAATAACCTTTTGGATGCAGAGATCCGTGCTATGCACCATTTTATGAGGCGGCTGATGAGTACCGACAGCGTCAATAGAGCCGTAAGCCACTGTCCTGTTGGCGAAAATATTAACTCAAGCTGCCTAAATTATGTCTCTGTAAGCACATTATTAAGGCCCATGCATGGACAGCCAGAAAAAGTCGCACGTAGAGCCACAAATGAGCTGTTGCATCTAGGCGTTTTCGTTAGCGACAGTGCAGGTAATCTATCTTTTAGCCAAAGCTTTGCCCTACGTCTTAATGATGTTGTTGTTTGGTATATAAGACAAACGGCAGAGCCGGATCAACGCTCGGGTAAGCATGGCCAGCATAGGCAGCCTGCGCATAAAGCCTGCTTATGATGATGGGTTCATGACTTAAGAAAAAATCGACACGTCTCTCATTTTATAATTAGTCAAAGCGAGCTATGAGAATATTCAAAAATGAATCTTATCTGCTCAGACGTTTCTCCTTGGTACTTGCTTATCTCACGACAAGATCGTCTTTAACCGATCTTACGCCATGAACGCGATCAGCAATGGCTACGGCCCTGGCATCGCTAGATTGCGAATCGACAAATCCGCTTAATTGAACGACACCTTGCATAGTCTCGACATTGATCTGCAGTACCTTCAGCGAGGGGTCATCGAGAATATCGGCTTTAACTTTACTTGTTATCGTCGTGTCATCGACATATTGACCAGCAGTTTCGCGACCTTCGAACATGGCACAAGATGTGAGACATATCGTCAGCAGGGCCACAGCGAGAAGTTTTGTAAGGTCTAGATCTTTATTCATTTTTAAATCTCTTCTCGCTGGTTGATTTTAAGAATTGCCCCGTTGTCTATTACTTGAGTATTTAGGCTGCTTTCGCCTGTTTACTGTGATCTTGCGCTTTCGAGCAATGTTCCTGGGCTTTCTTTGCGTGATCTGCGGACTTCTTTTGGTCACCACCTGTACTACTTTTGGCTGCATGGCGATGTTCTTCGGCGGCTTTATCGCAGCATTCGGCTGCCTTCATATGATGATCGGCATTTGCGCTATTTGAGGGTTTGGCTTGTGATGTGGGCATAGCTCTCTCCATTATTATGTTCATCATCTTGCACGGAAGGAAGCTTTTCAGCTTCCCCCATGCAGATGTCTTATGACTTATGACTTAATCGAACTACTGGTCGCTGCCTGAGCCTTTTTTGCTGCTTCCTCTTTCTGAGCATCCGTTTGTGGAGCTGCAGTTGAGGGCAAAGGTGCGTTCTTATTCTGCTCAGGTGATGGATTAGGCTGAGTTGGTGATTGTGACATTGGAGTACCTCATCGGTAGGGCGGCAATGATTTGCCGTCTCGGCATATATGGGCGCCCAACAAATGAATTACAATGTATTTATTAGTGTTTGTTGAAAATATACTTTGATATATATGAATAAATACTTATGAACACAAAAATTCGTCTGAGTATTTAAAAATACTCAGAATAATTAATTGGCCATTACTTTGACATCTTTGACATCATCGCTTGCCAGCAACGCGCTCCAAACGATGGCTATTTTAATCGTCTGCGTTGCCTTGTGGTTTGGTTTTAAAAGCCAGCCTTTCCACAGGACGGCATCAAGCGGGCGACGTTTCACCATCGCCTCTATTTTCTTTATCCTTAGAGACTTTCCAGGTTGAAATTTCCGGACACAACCTACCAATTTGTTCAATATGTCGCTTTATTGAAAAGATAGAATCGTTATTACACACAACAGAAATTGTTTTTCCGGTATCCGAGAGAATGTGCATCTCAACATATTGTCCATCAAAATGGACGGCCAGTTCCATGGCAACGGCTTGGTAGCGGATGGGGGCAATGGGAACGTTTAAAACAGGCATGTTTCTATGACTAGGGGGCTTCTCTAATGAATGGCTCGATATATATGTCATCCGTTTGACCGAATACACCAAGTCACCATAATGGCGACAAGAAATACAATTGGGATTACAAGAGGTGGGGTGAACCAGGCTTTCATCTTTTTTCCTTTAGCTTACGTTTCTCAACATGAATTACGGATTTGTATTATCTTTAATCTTGTCGCCGGTATCTTTGACAGCATCGCCAAGTTTTTGGCCAGGCGTACGGTCTTCTAACTGCCGTTCGGCTTTATCAGGACCTTCTGGCAAAGCTTGAACTGCATCATCTATCTTTTGACCAACGCTGCGCTGATCTCGCATGGTGAGTACGCCGAATACAAGGATGCCGGCGACAATTACGGCCACAAAAACCATAAGTCCTTTGGTCATTTTATCCATCTTTTCAATCTCCACATTCAGGCGTGACATTTAAAGTATGCGTAGCGTCATAAAATATCCGTATTGTTCTCATTTATCTAAATCGATCTGTTTAGGACTTGTTGCGGCACCTGTCGCAGCGCCAACAGCGCCACCAACTAAGAGTGCTGGAATAAGAGGTGCACCAAGGACTGCGGCGCCTACACCAACGCCAGCACCTATTCCGGCTCCGCTCAGAGCGCGATCGCCAGGATCGGTACCACAGGCCGCCAACAATAACGTTAAGGCGGATACAGAGCAGATTTTTATAAACTTATGGGGGATTAACATGGCTGCTTACCTGTTTTGATTATGATAGATCAGCGCGCATCAGACATTTGACCGACTTGAATATAGTCGATCTCAACCTCGACACGACGATCGTTCTGCAAACACTCGATTAATTTTGTGCGTTTCTCATTGGATGTGCAGTTCGTGGTAGGCTCAGATTTTCCAACCCAACGCGTTTCTGTTACGCTCGCGTTCGTGTAGCCATTCGCGATCAGATAATCGCGCACAACCTTGGCACGATTTTGCGAAAGTTTTTCATTATAGGATATGCTGCCAATGCGGTCGGCATAACCTACAATCTTTGCGTCTTTTACACTTTGATCAGCCTTAAGAACGCTGGCTAGTGTATCTAGACGTTGTTTGCCTTCAGGCGTTAAGGCAGAGCGGTTAAACTTAAAATATACCGTGCGTTCATCTTGCGTCAATTTGTCCGCGGTGCGCACTTGGGGTGGCGGAACAACAACCGTTTTTTGCACAACTTGTTGGATAACCGGTTGTTCCTGCACGACACCCTGCGGAGCACAAGCCCCCTGATCAGTCATCCATTTGGTGCGCACACAGTTGCCGTCGGTGCTATGGACAACTTGGTTTTCCGTATCATGCACAATGGCATGATAGGTTGCATCAGCTTGTGCCATGCCGGTCGAGCTCATTAAAACGAGCCCGGACAACACAATTATTCTTTTACCAAGATGTTTCATTTTATATTCCTTTATTGCGTTACGGTCGTGTGCGTTACGGTCGTTGTTTCAATATCATCATCTGGGTCCCAAGATTCGTTTGGCGCCGTATTGGTGGTTGAAATACCGGAATAGCCGCCGGGTATCATGTGGCCGTCTGAAACAGCTGCGTCGTTAGATTGATACATAACCGGTGTACGGTAAGTCGTAACTGTCTTTTGCGTTATTGTGCCTGGCATGCCCGCGTAAGGTTGGCCATGGAATGCATTTAACTCTTGGTCACTGGCGATCACACCATCGATCTTATAAAGGCTGACCTCATTACCTGAAAATTTACTGTTACTTTCATCGAGATAAAGTACGCGATGTCCATCAACCGTATATTCATCTTTAAAGGGTTCTTCGACATCAAGACGGTTCTTGCCGATGGTTGGTATTTCTCCACCCCATTTGGCGAAGCGGCTTATGGTCTCGTTTCTAGGTACAATGTGGTTGCGCAATATGGCGGCAACATCGGCCCTGCATTGCATTGAATAAAAGCAAGGATAATTCTTAGGCTGGATTTCGGTAAAGGCTGCATTGGTTGGAGCAAATACAGTGTACTCCGTGTTTTCGTTGAGCTCATTGGCAACACCTGTATTGAGAAGCGCCTGATAGAACACAGAAAGCTCACCTTGTCCTGCAAGTGCACTTTCTACATGACTGTTCGAGGCATAAGCTGCCGTGGCACTACTTACCAGGAGGCCTAGCGCCGTCATGGTTGCAAATGGATATTTCATGGTATTTCCTTTGAGTTGTCTTAACGAATTTAAATGTGTCGATGCCGCAAAAATTTCCTGCATCAAGGACGGCTAGGCACGTTGCAGCACGAGATAGATTATGAATATCGTCAGCAACAGACCTAAACTGCCGCTCGGGTAGTAGCCCCAATGAATGCTATGCGGCCAGACAGGCGCCGTACCGACAAGCAATAGGGCAAGAATAATTGCTATTATGAGGGCCACTATATTTCTCCTTACGATACTTGATGACTATCTGAATTCTGGCGGCGCCTAAAATTCATCTTGGGATATATTTAATTATTTTACCGGCAATAGTTGAAAAATTGTTTTTAGCTCATAAGATTTCCGGTCGCGTTCAAGTTGTATATCATGCGCCGTGATGCCAAATACTTTTTCGATCGATTCTTGAGCAGCCTTTGCCAAACCAAATATCTGATCTGTATTGGCCAAATTTTGATCAAGGGTCACGGCACGGATCTTGCCGATACGGCGAAACTTATCGCCTTCATAACTTTCCGTGACTGCTTGGTACGAAGCGCCAGATCGTTCTGACTTTATAATATCTGATTTTGTAAGTGTATTCATAAGAGGGCCTACTGGTTGGATCGGAAGAGATTCTCCGAACACGCTACTGGTACTCTTCTATCTCGGCCTCAATTTGATATTCATCAATTGATGATCAATTTATGATTCTGTTCTAGATTTTTTAGATTCTTCTAAATCAAAATTAATTTCGATCTGAGCTTGTCGAGAAAGTGAAAAACACCGCCCCATGGAGGACGGTGTTTCCCAATCGATAGGTATAAATAAGTTTTTAGCGTACGAGAGTAATTCGGATAGGTTCAATCAGTCTCTAAGCGGCCTTATCAGTGCTTCCGGATCCCAACTTCCAGCCACATGACTTCTCAAGCTCGTCAAGACGCTTTTGGGCATCTTCTTTAGCTATTCCGTAAGTCGTTTGCAATTTACCGAAAAATTGGTCCCTCTTGCCTTCATAAAGCGCAACATCATCATCACTCAGACGACCCCATGTCTCCTTGATTTTGCCACTGAGTTCAGTAAATTTTCCTTCTATTTGATCCTTATTCATAGATATCTCCTGGTGACAAAGGTTAATTATTGCCGTTTTGAGCGGTTAGATTGCAAAGAGAAATTAAGGCTTTACACTGATAAAGCACTTTCGTTTTGACATTCGTCAAAGTTGATATGCCTCTCTCCACACTTATTAGGACTCTTTGGGCTAGATGTGGTATCTCTGCGCCAGATGAAAGCCAATCCTAAGGGCTGCCCCGGACAAGAATCCGGACACAAGGAGTATTCTCTCGGTTGCTTGAGAGGAGCTTCGCTGTTTTCAAACCTTGCTGACAAGGATATTGCCTGTTTTTATGATGCCGCCCAACCGCGGGCCTTTAAAAAAGGTAAAGTCTTGTATCTTCAAGATGAACCCGCTGAATTCTTTTACATTATATGCAGCGGCTGGATAAAATTATTCCATACCTCACAAGAAGGCGAAGAGGCAGTTGTCGATATGCTGACAGCAGGCCATATGGTGGGCGAAAGTTCCATATTCGAACATGATCGTCATACCAGCAGCGCTCAAGTTATCGAAGATGTACAGCTTCTCAGCCTGCCATCAGCTTTGCTCAAAGAGCAAATACGCCTAAGTACTTCGCTTGCCTTTACGATGTTATCCTCTATGTCCCGTCATCACAGGCGTAATTATGACGAGATAGCCCTTAATGCGATGCAAAGCGCTCCGCAGCGTATTGGCTGTTTCCTACTAAGGTTGTGCACGGGAGACAAAAAGAAAAGTGCTGTATTTCATTTACCTTACGATAAGGCTTTGCTTGCCTATACCCTTGGCATGAAAAGCGCCACTTTCTCCCGGGCCCTGAATGTGTTGAGAGTAAAAACAGGTCTAAAAGTTAGCGGTACGCGTGTTGAGATCAACGAAGTTGAGCGTTTAGTTAAGTTCGTCTACGGCTCACTTGCCATTAAGTACATGCCCGAAAAACTGTGATCTATCCAAATACATCAGCTAGCCATCCCCAGTCCAAACTGGCGGGATGTTCAATGTACTCGTTGGGATTTTCAACAACATGCTTTAGATAACTGTATTTAAATGGCCATGCATCACCTGGCGTAACATTCTGTTTTCCAATTATCTTGATTTTCATGTCCTGGGTTAGCTGCAAGGTATAAACAATCTTCGGTCGGTCATCAAAGACAGCACATTGCAGCGTGCCTTCATGACTTAGGTTTTTCCAGCGCGCTTTCCAGATTTCCATATAGGGAAATTTGTCTTTGTTTCTTTCTATGGCCTGGTTGCATATCTCCAGATAGCGCTCAAAAAGGCGTTCATATTCCTCAACATGTGCGACATCCTTGACGGCAACTTCCATTGTATTTTCCCCCCTCGAGCGATATTAGAGAGCCTCATTGAGGACATAAATTGGCGAGCTAAGTTTTGACTTATGTTAAATCTCTCAAATAATATTCTTTCAGGCTCTAGGCTCGTTAACATTGCCTGGCAGTGAGGTTAACTTATTACACGTCAATGTTAATCAAGCTAAATCAACATTATTGCATGCCATAATACTTTGCGGCACGAACTGTATTGCTTCTCGTGGCGCGGCGGTTAGGCGCAGACACCCCCTTCTTGCGACAATATGTTTTTGTCCAGGAAAGCACCTGATGATGAATTTCTGCGGTAGCCGTATGAACGAAAAAAACTTGTAACGGAGGTTTATTTCTTAATTTATGGGATAATTGTTGTATTGGCTGAGGTTTACCCGATGGTCCACGAACGAATATGATGTTGGCCAACGCGGCAGCCGAAAATGGGGGCTCGGGAACAATGCCGACATCCCGCGGCTTACTCTCATCAAAGAACACATCGCTATCAAGCTCTAAGTTATGTCCCTCGGCAGCTTCTGCTATATATTCCCTGTATTCTCTACGAAGCTTGGGGGTTTTAAACGAAGCTGCAAGTCCGATACTTGAATATAAATCATTCGTCAGAAGCCCCTGGGCAAGGTTTTGAAGAGAGGGACTGTTTTCACATGTTGAGACTTCCGTAACTAAATCTGAAATACATCTATCATCGAGCGCCAAAAAGTCAGAAACAGAGGGATTTCCGAGACATAAAAATCTGGCCAGGGCATCTGTGGACTGATCAATTCTCATAGCCGCATTCGTCCTAGTCTTAACGCCCTTTATATAGGCAGCCAGAATAGGGAAGAGCATAAACTCAGCCGCCCTAGCTGGGGCTGGCCAGTAAATCTTTTTATATTGCCGGCGCCATGATAACAAAAAGACTT
>Ga0206811_1046_pt1 | contig 35345 bp, 24 predicted proteins | sample Alteio_BWOrgCont_53_FD_152886 | JGI IMG/M metagenome (GOLD analysis project Ga0206811, IMG submission 152886) | Enriched cells from forest soil in Barre Woods Harvard Forest LTER site, Petersham, Massachusetts, United States -... | ecosystem: Environmental > Terrestrial > Soil > Temperate forest >... | reverse complement strand
CCGCACCATTCTTTTTTCGTGCTTTTCGTGTGTTTCGTGTTAAAAATCTTCTCTTCTCCTGATTGGGTTGCGGGCCATGCCCGCGCCAGATTATCCGTGGCTAAATTCTTACTGAATGCTCGCGTTCGATGCTATGTTTCCAGGATGTGACGTCCTGGATTCGCCGGAGCCGACCGTGTACTGGATTGCAATCGCCATTTTGCTACTGCTGAGCGCGGGTTCGGGAATTGTCCTGTGGGGTCGCCTGCGCGAACGGGGCATGGATCGATGGATTCCGAGCTACGTGTTACCAGCGGAACGCGTTCCCAAAGTGGACCTCGATCAGGCACCCGTTGATGTCTTCATCGCGATTTGCGATCACTACGAACCCGAGTGGGGAAATCCGTCCGTCGACACCGCGCTCGCACGGGTTCAGCGATGGCACGACGACTACCCGCGGTTGCTCGGTGAGTTTCACGACGTCGATGGCCGTCCGCCACGACATACATTCTTCTTTCCGCAGGATCAGTATCGACCGGAATACCTCGACGTGCTGGCGCGACTTTGCGAGCAGGGGTATGGCGAGGTCGACATTCACCTGCATCACCACGACGATACCCCCGAGGGACTCGAAGAAAAGCTCGATTCGTTTCGGCAAGTGCTGTACCACCGTCACGGAGTCTTGCGTCGGGACCCCGTGACCAATGAAATCGTTTACGGATTCATTCACGGAAACTGGTGCCTGTGCAATTCGCGCCGTGACGGGCAGTGGTGCGGCGTCGATCATGAACTTCCGATCCTGTTGAAAACAGGCTGCTACGCCGATTTCACGATGCCGTCCGCACCAAGTGATACTCAGACCACGACGATCAACAGCATCTATTACGCTCAGGACAAACCGGGCCAGCGAAAATCGCACGACACGGGAATGCGCGCCGAAGTCGGTCGAGCGGCACCCGACGATCATTTACTGATGATTCAAGGTCCCCTGACATTCGACTGGTCGCGGAAGAAATTCGGCGTGATCCCGCGGATCGAAAACGGCGACCTGCTGGCCAATCATCCCCCCACGATTCAGCGATTGAAACTGTGGCTGAACGCGGGAGTGACCGTCAAAGGGCGGCCGAACTGGCGATTTGTCAAATTACACACGCATGGCTGCAAAGCCGGAAACATCGACATGCTGCTCGGGCCGAAGATCCAGCAATTCCATCAGAACCTCGCCGCTTTGCACAAACGCCAGCCGAACTTTCGATACCACTACGTCTCTGCCTGGGAGATGGCCGGGTTGGTTCATCAAGCCGAGCAAGGGACCACAGACGCGGGAATTGCCCTGACGGAGCAATCCGCCTGGCATTAAGGATGATGGCGCTCGTGCCGACGCGTGAGTCATTATCCCGACGCGCGCCTACTGCATCGTCTCCTTACCCCGAAGCGGGTTCAATCTCAATGCCCAGGCTTCGCTCGCTTTGCGAGCGCACCCTGGGAAATGTCATATCGCGAACCGCGAACCCCACGGGGGTTCCATCAAGGATTGCGGTCAGATGTTTACCATCAATCGCCTTCGAAATCGTGAAGGCCCATGCGTTGATGAAACCCCGTCGGGGTTTTGTCGTTTTTGACTCACCGACCCAGGGTGCGCTCGCAAGAACTCGCGACCGCTGGGCTGTGATATCTCACCCTTTCAGGGTGAATGCGCAACTTCACATCATTTACGACCTGATCAACCAATACGGCTAAGATGGACACTTGACGAGCGAGTCTCGAACGACGAGAATCCTCGACGATTCACATATTTTCGTGCGGATTCACTCGGTTTTGAGGCTCATTTTCAGAACCGGTCATGAATCTTCATGCGGATGTGCGGTTGGTGTTTTGGGCATTTGCCGTGGCGAGTTTTTTTGGCGAACCGTATTTGACGGAGCGTTGAGGAGGCATGAATCGTCCCTGCTCGATACAACTGGCAATGCAGTGAAGTCTGAGCTCGTAGCTCAGTTGGTAGAGCAACGGACTTTTAATCCGTAGGTCCTGGGTTCGAGTCCCAGCGGGCTCACTGCTTTCAACGATCATCGCGGCTTCGCACCCGTGATCGGAACCCCCTGTAATACAGGGGGGTTTTCATTTCTTCGGCATGGTGAATTGGGGGCGGAGCTTCATCAACCGTAATCAATGGATCGCATCGAGTATCACAATTTCCTGGATCTTCAGCGTGCGAAATTGGGTAATCTCTCACACTCCAAAATGGAGCGGACTATTTCTGGCTGGCAGTAGTCCCTTTGGCGGCCAAATTATTTGCTAAAGTCGAAGATGCCGTCAGCATTGAGATTCTGCAACACAAATGGCATCTCACGATGCAACTTCCCTTCAGTTGGAATGTGCTTTTCTGGGCATCGTTCACAGCATCCATCTCGAACGTACTTTTCTCGTGGTTCTGCCCAAAAATCATCTCAGAATACAAGGATTTTTCGTCCTTCGATGCGGCGAGCGGATCAATGCGCAAGCTGCTGTCGTCATATCGAATCGCGCTGCGATCTGGCGGGCAAGATAGATCGCGCATTGAGAACGCATCCTTTATTTTGCCGCGATACTTTCGTCTAGATTTTCCTGATCAGGATCTGATTGGGGAAATTCAGAGAGGTGAGGCGAGCGTCGTTGCAGACCTGCGTGCAACGGTGGAGCGAATGTTGAAGATAGCGCCAAACGCCTATGGCAACCAAGTCAGAGACGCCTTCCAAGAGATTCGTGAATTCTCCGACGAGCTATCCCCAAAGGTGCGATTAATCACAGCAACGTTGTACGCGATTTCGGCTGTTCTCGTTGCATGGATCGCCATGCAAAATGCTTGGACAGTACTCCACTTCACGACGATTAAATGATGGTCAGCACGGGCTTAACTTGATTCTCATCGTGAGGGCGCGTTGAGGACTTGGAATTCGATTTCCGAATCGTCAAATGACAGAAGTTTTTTTATCACACGTCCGCCCCAAAATCCGTTGTGACTCACTTTTTGCGTTTTGTGAGTCACAAACGAAAACTCACTCTTCGGTGATTTTGAGCAGTTCGGGGAAGTGATAGACAGCCGCCCGGCGTCCGCTTCCCTCCCGCAACACCGACAGCAGACCATGTTCGACGCAAAGATTCAGAATGCGGCGAGCTGTGGGCATTGGAATCTTTGAATTCTCAACGAAGTGAGACGCGCTGAATGTTGGTTGAGCGAACAGGAAGTCCAGCCGGTCCGATCAATGGAATCAGCCGCGCCCAGTCGAGATTAACGGGAGGGAATCGTCCGGCATGGTACTTGACCGATCCCGCGGCTTTTGTTGTCCGCTTCCGGTTCCGCGTTTTGATCGATCGGCCATCAACTCAACTCCACCAACGCCTACAACGAGCGCCTATTCGTCCAGGCAAATCCATTCCACGACGAACGAGGAACATGAGCAAGGCAGTCTCGCATTTCGCTCTGTCGGCTGCGCTGGATTGCTGTTTGAATCAGAGCCAATATCTCTCGCCTGATCGGCTGGACGAGCGTTGGTCATGCATCTATGATTTTGAATACGTCGGTGTCCACCGACGGGACCTCACCGGGGCCGGTGGGAAATCCTGGACCGATGATAGAGGTCCGTGACGTCAAAATCGCAGTTTTGCAAATAACATTCGGGTGAACACAACGGAGTTTGTTCCATCCATTACAGGAGTTTTCTGATGCCGCGTTTGTCAGCCGCGCTGGGCATGTTTGTTCTTGGATCGATCGCGGTCTTAACGTCTCATGCATGGGGACTTGAGCCCAAACGTGCGCAAGACTGGCCCCAGTGGCGTGGTCCCAATCGCGACAATATCAGCAGCTTCACAGGAATTTCGACGAACTGGGAAACGAATCCTCCTGTGCTGGAATGGAAGCTGGACGGTCTGGGTGAAGGGTACGCCAGCGTCTCGGTTGTGGGAGATCATCTTTATACGACCGGAAACGTCGAGAATTCTCAATGCGCGATTGCGGTCGACCTGAAAACTCATCAAATTGCCTGGAAAACCCCGCTGACCGAATCCAACCCGGAACATGGCTATAAAGGGTCTCGATGCACGCCGACCATTGATGGAGATCGTCTCTATGCGATTACGTCGAACGGCCAGATTTCGTGCCTGAATGTCTCCGATGGTAACATCCTTTGGAAAAGGGATTTCAAGGAGTGGAAGGGACGAATGATGTCCGGTTGGGGTTATTCCGAATCGCCGCTCATCGACGGAGATCGCGTCTTGTGTACACCCGGCAGCGCCGAAGCGATGATCGTTTGTCTCAACAAGATCACCGGTGATGAAATCTGGCGATCGGCGGTCGCCGACGCGGGAGACAAGGGAAAGCCCGGAGCCGGGTATTCCGTGATGGCGATCAGCGAAGGAGCCGGTGTCAAACAATATGTCCAACTGATCGGGCGAGGGTTGATCGGCGTCCGGGCGAGTGATGGGAAGCACCTGTGGAGTTACAACAAGATCGCTAACGGGACGGCCGATATTCCCACACCCGTGGTTCATGGAGATTACGTGTTTGGCTCGACGGGCTACGGCGACGGAGGCTCGGCATTGTTGAAGCTCGTCGCCAGGGACGATGGTGTCGTGGCCGAAGAGAGATATTACCGGCCGGCCAATGAACTGCAGAATCACCACGGCGGCATGGTTTTGATCGGTGACAATCTGTATTTCGGTCACGGCCACAACAACGGCTTTCCCATCTGTGTCGACATGCTCTCGGGAGACGTTAAGTGGGGCGGCAAGATCCGGGGCGCGGGGACTGGATCGGCCGCGATCACATCAGTCGATGGCCATGTCATTTTCCGGTATCAAAGTGGTGAAGTCGCACTCATCGAAGCCACGCCGACGGAATACAAGTTCAAGGGAAGCTTCAAGCCGGAAATTCAGATCCGTGAATCGTGGGCTCATCCTGTCGTCTGTGCAGGAAAGTTATATCTCCGCGAGCAAGACAAGCTGATGTGCTACAATTTGACCGCGAAATAAAATGAACGGACGCGCGGGTCGGGTCTGCAAGATTTCGGAAATGGCCGACATTACGCCTCGAAGTCAGAATGAGGTTTGATCGGCCAATTTCGAAATGTCGCGCCCCCGACCCCCGACCCCTGATCCGAGTTCGCTTGGTCGTCGCGGGCCGAATTGCAATCAGGAATTCGTCCCGCTCGGTCGCATCGGCGGCTGTTGATTTCTATTATGGTGTTCTGACTCGTTCCGACCTTTCGATACGAACGGAGACGCACCATGATGGACAACTTGTTGACGGATCGACGTACCGCTCTCAAACTCGCCGCGTTAACAATCGCTTCCACATCGATTGTCGGTGTGCCGCGTCGAGCCGTGGCCGAGGCACCCCGAGTCCTTCCTGCCGGATCGCTTCCCGCTGACGCGCGTCTTGGCCCACTCAAGGAACTCAACCATTATTTTCCGTGGAAGCCCAGTGCGAGTCTTTCGGAATGGAAGAAACGCGCGGAATACGTTCGTCGGCAATTGCTGGTGGCCAATGGTCTGTGGCCAATGCCGACCAAACACCCGCTGAATGCCGTCGTTCATGGCAAGGTCGATCGTGACGACTACACCGTCGAACGAGTCATCCTGCAAACGGCGGATGGTCTCTATTGCACGGGCAGCTTCTATCGACCAAAGGCTCCTCCCAAAGGAAAGTACCCTGCGGTTCTGTGCCCTCATGGCCATTGGGCCAACGGACGATTTTACGAACAGACGGAAGCCCAATTTCAGCAGGATCTGAAATCAAAGGCCGAGTCGCTTCCCAGTGGCCGATATCCGCTTCAGGCGCGCTGTGTCCAGTTGGCTCGGATGGGATGCGTGGTGTTCCTGTACGACATGCTGGGATATGCGGACAACGGCCCCTTGACGCAGCAGCTCGTCCATGGATTCTCAAAGCAGCGAGAGGATCTCAGCAGCCCCGAAAAGTGGGGACTGTTCAGCGCTCAGTCGGAACTGCGCTGCTTGAGCATCGTCGGCCTTCAAACGTGGAACTCGATCCGCGCGCTGGACTGGATCAGTTCGATGGACGACGTGGATGCCGACCGGATCGGAGTCACCGGGGCGAGTGGCGGCGGGACGCAAACATTCCTGCTGGGTAGTGTCGACGCACGACCGGCCGCGTTTTTTCCGGCGGTCATGGTGTCGACAGCGATGCAGGGCGGGTGCACGTGCGAGAATGCCAGCTACCTGCGCGTCAACACGGGTAACATCGAAATGGCCGCATTGCTGGCTCCGCGACCGCTGGGAATGACGGCGGCGGATGACTGGACCGTCGATCTGGAAACGAAAGGTCTTCCGGAACTGAAGCAACACTACGCCATGTTGGGTGTGCCCGAAAGAGTGGAGGGGAAGTATCGTCCGTTCCCGCACAACTACAACCAGCCCAGCCGCCTGATGATGTACGAATTCTTCAACACTCATCTGAAGCTGGGTCAGCAAAGTCCGATCGTCGAGCGCGACTTCGTTCCATTGACGCGCGCTGAAGCGACGGTGTGGGACGCATCGCATCCCGCCCCCGAACCGACGGTGGAAAACGAACTGCGGATCGTTCGCGGTTTCGCCGTCGATCAGGATCGGCAGTTCGCCGCGATCATTCCCAGGGATGACGATTCTCTGAACAGGTATCGCGACGTGATCGGCGGTGCGTGGGATGTGATGATCGGCCGCAAGCTGCCCGGAAAAGACGATTTCTCGCAGGAGAACAAGGACAAAGTCGAGGGCGAGGACCTGCTCAAATTCCGCACTCTGATCCGGCTCACCAAACACAGTGAAGAGATTCCGACGCTGTTCTTCCTGCCTCGAAACTGGAACAAGCACGTCACCGTGTGGATTACCGACGAAGGCAAATCGTCATTGGTGAAGGAAGATGGCTCACCGAAAGCCGAATTGCAACAACTGCTCGATGCGGGCGTTTCCGTCGCGATTCCCGACCTGTTGTATCAGGGAGAATTTCTCGCCGATGGCAAGCCGCCGACACAGGCTCGCAAGTCGCTCAACCCGCGGGAATTTGTCGGTTACACGCTGGGATACAATCATTCGTTGTTTTCTCACAGGGTCCACGACGTGTTGACCATGATCGCCTTTTGCCGGTTCAGCAAATACGAACCGGCGGGAGTCCACCTGATTGGACTCGGCCGCACGGCGGGGCCAATCGCCGCTGCAGCGGCATTCCAGGCGGGAAAAGCCGTCGACAAGGTTGCCGTCGGAACCGGCGGCTTCCGGTTCGCCTCGCTGACCGACGCCTACGATCCGATGTTGTTGCCAGGAGCGGTGAAATACGGCGACGTCCCCGGACTGCTGGGTCTCGTCGCGCCTCATTCGCTGTGGTTGTCGGGGGAAGGAGCCCAGGCACCTTCGGTTGTCACAGCCAATTATCAGGCCGCGAAAGCGCAAGTGAATTCATACGCCGGTGCTGAAGCCGGTGCCGCCGCGGATGCGGTGAAGTGGCTGTTGACCGGTATGGCCTGAACGAAGGAGTGCCCGTGTCGACCTTGCGATGATTCGGAAATCGCCGACACGACTGACCGCGATGCGGGCCAAAGCGGATCTCACGACAGTCTCCGGGATGCTTCGTTGGCGATTTTCGCGACGTCGCTCCCTGACTTGGCATAGATTCCGAACAACGTTGGAATGGGAGTGTCCGACGCAAACGAGACTTTGAAGTCATCTTCAATGCGATTGTCGCCCCGGCACAGATTGACGCGACAAACGAATGCGCCGTCTGACACGGCGAGCATCGCCAAACCGTTCGGCAACGTGCTTTGAATGCCAAGCGTACCTGCCTCACTCAGGATCCGTTGAAGGACCACCAGGCAGCCTTGAGCGCGAGACTGCGGTGTATCTGTCATACAAACGATTCCTCAAGTGCAAAAGGAGAGACATTACGAGACCGTTATCGTTGTCTTCGATGGTCCGCTGCGTCAAGTGTCCCGGCGGGATTCATTTTCTGCACTCCGATGCCGGGCATTGCGGGGCGAAGGCGACCACCGCAAACACAAACGCTGCTCGCCATGCATATCCCTTCGGCCAGGGACAATCGTGCACGGTCAGTTAGCTTTTGAGTGGAATCAGTGCACGCACGCGGGGGTCACGCAAATAAAGTCCTCCCCAGACCAGCACGCCAAGAATGATGGGGGCAAAATAGGGTTCACCGACGCGAACGTGAGCCGCAGTCGCTCCGCCCAGATAACCGGTCAGCAAGATCGCGCCGAGAACGGAAGTTCGCGGAATGAGATAAAGCGCCGTACAGCAGATTTCGACCACGCCCAGACCGAAAGCAAGGTGATCGGGAAAACCAAGTTTGCCGAACCCCTCGACCACGGCGGCAGGCTTCGCGAATTTCATAACCGCACTCATGACGAGCGCGAGTACCGGCAGAGCGCTGGCAACGCACCCCGCCCAGAACAGCTTCTTCGAGGCCGGAGATCCTTCGGCGGTCATCGACATTTCTCGCTCCAGTGCTAATCCTGATCAATAACGGACTCGAGGCCACGACATTTCCGAATTCTGACAATCTGCGGTGGAGAAAATTGGCCGCACGGAGAACAGAACGAATCTTCGAACAGAGCGAATCTTCCCTTTTTCCTCGCTCCTTTCTACGTTCTCCTGCTCGATTCGCACTTGGCGAGTCGGCATCTCAATATTGGACAATAATCATCCACGACACACCGAACCGGTCGGCGACCATCCCGAACAGCGGCGAGAAAAATGTTTTGGTCAGCGGCATCTGGATTTGTCCCCCGTCGGCCAGAGCTGCGAACAATCGCTGTCCTTCAGCCGCGTCCTTCACATCGAGAGACAATGAAAATCCCTGAAAATTCGGTTTGCCCGTGTTTCGACCGTCAGAGGCCATCACCGTTGTGTCACCGATGCGGAAGCTTGCGTGCATCACCTTGTTCTCGGAACCCGGTGCGCACATCCCTGCCGACGGAGGTTCGGGACTGTCTTTGAATCGCATGAGCCTTCCGACTTCGGCTCCCAGTGCCGTGCGATAAAACTCGATCGCCTCGTCACAACGACCATCGAAGAACAAATACGGCTGGATTTGCATGATGTTTCCTTAAAATTGACTGGAGGACCGGACTGGGTGCGTTGATAATACAAGACAAGGTTCTCTGTTCAAATCGTCAGGTTTTGATGAGTTCAAGTCATTCTTGCAACCAGCTCATCAAGACGATCCAGGCTCTGGGACCAGCCTTCAGTCATTCCCATTTTCAACATCGCATCGCGAATCGCGACCGTATCAAATCGCGTGCGAATCGTGAGGTTCGTTTTGTCTCCCAGGTCTTCAAAAGTCACGAACTGAAGCATGATCCCGGCGGGATTGTCGTCTCCCTGCAGACGGTCCGGCTTCACCATGTCGTGCCATTCGGCGGGATGCTCGGCGGCGTCGAACGTCATCACCAATCGTTCGGGCCTCTCGATCTCGATAAAGACTCCCGTAATCGGATAGTCGACGCCGTCAACCGAGCGCATCACAATTCGAAGGGCACCGCCCACTCGCAAGTCCAGTTGGCAAACCGGGGTGGTAAAGGGTCGTGGACCCCACCACTGCGACAAATACTTTGTGTTCGTCCACGCCTCAAACACCAGAGATCGCGGCGCGCTGAGCGTGCGTGTGATGACAAAATCCCGGTCCGTTGTGTCCTCTGGAGGACTTGTGTCGTCTGGAGGATTGGTACTGACTGCCATAATGTTCTTTCCCCGGATAGTGATTGGGTGTTCAGGTTCGGTTGCCTGTCGTGGTGGCTTCCAGCCGCCGTCTTTTGAAATACACGGTCGAAATATCAAGGTGGCCGGAAGCCGGCCGGAAGCCACCGTGACGATGGTTGCTTGTCCTGCTTTTGAAGAACGCTGTCAACGGATCGCACCTCGACAAACCTCTGATTCAGTTCCGTCATTGGCGACTGGCGGAGACAACGGCAACGACGACTTTGTCCAACCCGTCTGCGTCCGGAATGTTCGATTGATACAATCACGGACATCAGTTCGAGACCATTCCTGACGACAGGTTGTACTGCCGATGAACATTCTCTCTCGCCACCTGCGAGACCAGCTTGCCGCAATGTCCGAAGCGGCCGATCGTTCTTCGGCGTGGCCTGCGGAATCGTGGCAACTGTTACGGGACGCGGGAGCACCCGGTTGGTCGATTCTTCGTGAATACGGTGGCGGAGGACTGGAGCCCGTCGACGTGCTTTGCGGGATGGAAGAGATTGCCGGATCTTGCCTGACGACTGCGTTTGTCCTGAGCCAGCGTGAGGCGGCCGTGCGCCATTTGTTGCGCGGGCCAGAACATCTGAAGGACCGATATCTCCCCGCGCTCGCGAGCGGCGAACTGTTTTCGACGGTCGGATTGTCTCAACTGACGACCTCGCGCCAGCACCTTGGTCCGGCATTGCGAGTGTCTCGATTGCCATCCGGCGGCTACCAACTGGATGGCGAAATTCCGTGGGTCACGGGTGCGGATCAAGCGGCGGCGATTGTCGCGGGTGCCACATTGTCGGATGCAACGCAATTGCTCGTTGTGATTCCGGCAGATCGATTGAATGGGATGATCGAGCCACCTCTTTCACTGGCGGCACTCGTCGGGTCGCGAACGAGTCTTATTCGGTGCAATCGGGTCATTGTGGAATCCGACTGTGTTCTCGCGGGACCCACGGAAAATGTGCTTGGGAAATCGGGTGGAGGAGGCCTCGACACATCATGCCTGGCGATCGGTCTGGCATCGGCGGCGATCCGGTTCATCAGGCAAGAGGCAGAACTGCGTCCGGATTTAATGACGTCCGCCGAATGTTTTGAGTCAACACTGCACAACGTTCGCGACCGATTGCACGCCCTGGCCAGGTCGATCGTCGATCCGAATCTCAATTTGGCCTTGCGACTGGATTGTACAAAGCTGGTGCTGCGAGCCACTCAGGCGGCGCTGATGATTGCGAAGGGAGTCGGGTTCGTCGCGCCACATCCCGTGCAGCGCTGGGCTCGGCAAGCGATGTTCTTTCTGGTCTGGTCGTGCCCTCGCCCGGTCGCTGAAGGAGTGCTCGCGGACCTGGCCGCCTGGTAGGGTCCGCTGTGCGGACCGAATACGCATGGCGGCAAATATTTTGAATGGTTCGCACAGAGAGTGTGAAGTTTTCAGTGTTCAGTTTTCAGTAAAGCGAAAGAGGTGAAAACGTGGCTCATGTCGGCGTGGCTGAAAACTGAAAACTGAAAACTGAAAACTTCACACTCTTTTTGAACAAAGCACTCCGCTGTACGAGGGTCTCTTTCCGCTGTGCGAGGGTCTCCGGACCCCGCACAAGAACCCGACCGAGGGTCTCCTCTTCAACCCCACGCGAGTTCAACCCGACCCCAGTTTGAGGTACGAAATCTGAAGACCGGGGCACAACTGTGGCACGGTCCGCACAGCGGACCCTGCGTCCTTGCCGCGTGGCAGGTTCTACGGCAACTGGATCAGCCACGCGAATACGCTATCCCCGATCTGGCGATAACCGGCCGCTGACGGATGCAGTCCATTACTCAATCGAACCACTTTTTGGTCTGAATGGGCATTCGGTGCCACGGTTTCTGACGGATAATTGTGAACGCAATCAACGCTCGCATGCGTCGGGATCAATTGAATTCCTTTTTCCTGGCGGCCTCCATACCGCTTGATCATCGCTTCGACCAGCGCATGCTGATTTCGTCGATACTGCCAACGCGTCTGATTCGTGCCGTAATTGCTTCCGAAGGCGTCCTGACTGGCCGCTGGCGGAATTGGCAGCATGATTCCCAACCGGATTGCAGGGCTCGCCGATTGAATCATTTCGACCAGTCGATCGTAATGAGTCAACATCGTGTCGATGCCCCCGCCGATGGTTTCGTCGTTGAACGAAAAAATATCGTTCGGCCCGAGAAAGATGGTGACCGCGTCCGGGAACTTGCCCTGATTGACATCGTTGCAGTACTGCGGAAAGTCGAACTTTGTCGAGCCATCGGCCTGTTTGTAAAGGAACGGACTGCCCCGCTTCGTGTAGTCGCCCTGGCGAGCAAACTCGTTGAAGTGCGTGGCAAAACGAAGAGCGGTCCAGCCGCCGTATCCCTCATGCCGATTGGTGCCCGGTTGTGGCTCCACGCCGTGCGAACCCACCAGCGTCAATTCGGGCTCGCCAAATCTGGACGAAAGATCGAGCAGTTGCTTCGAATACACTGAAGCATGAGTGAGACTGTCTCCCACAAGCAAGAGTGACTTCGCCCGGTTCCTTCCCGGCTTCGCGGCGGCAACTTTGAGAGTGGTCTGTCCGCGCGAGACGAGCCGGTTCCGCTCGTCGCGGACGTCCAGTTGAAACGGGAATTCGCCCACATCGGCATCGGTCGGCGTCCAGGTCCATCGCTCGGCCTGTTGTCGTCCTTTGGGACACGTCACATCGAAGGCGAAGTTGGCCACATTGAGCGTCAGAATGACGTTGTCGAAGTAAATGCTGGATTCAACACCGGCAACCGCGAACAGTTCGGCAGGAAGCGCGATCGATGCGGGATGAGTTGTCGATCCGGCGGCAGATTCTGGCGGTGAATCGGCGGCTCGGGTGATGGCGGCGGAAATCAGTGGAAGGAAGAGGATGCTCACGATCATCTCACGCAGACCCGGATTCGCCAGAAACATTGGAACCTCCTGTTGAACTCTCACAATCCCGGTCAAGTCGACGAAACGAGGCGACTACGCACGGCATTGCCTTATTCCGGCAACGTCGCCCCAACGAACCGTCGATGTCATCCCAGCCGACATCGACGGCAATTTCAGTTTCCGCAGATTGTTAAAGATCCAGTAGCGTTTTGTCACGGCTTGATTTTGAAATGTGTGCCACTTCTGGCTCCGCCAGTGCCCTTCTCTGTGTGCCACTGGCGGTTGCTCTGAGCCGCAAGTGGCTTCGTTTTTCACACACTTTCACCACTCACCGTGATTTCCTTCGCCGGAATTTACTTTTTCACGAAAAGCCCTGTTTTTCCGGAAAACGACACAAATCAAACACGCGCCAAATACAAATCATTACGCGCCAAATACAAATCATTACGCGCCAAACTGCGGCTTCCTGTCAGCCCTATGACTTTCCCCCGTGCGATCAGATGTCGCTGGCAATAATTATTGTTGTCCCATACTGATCGCCACATCGTCGTGTCGGCCTGACCCCGTTTGCAGGCCAAGCCGTGCGCATCGCCGATCCGGCTGCGCATCTTCGAAGATGCGCAAAGCACACGGCCGGTGACTGGCTCATTTTTCCAGCGATCAAAAAAGCTGCACTTTCGGACATTTCGCTGGGACTTTTGGCCGAAGGAGGACAGGCGCAAAAGTGATCTAAACAGCCATGGGGCTTCTGGGTAAGAATTGGTTTACCAAGACAAATTCTGCCCAAAAGGAGTTCCCTCATGGCTGCATGGACGCTGCCGAAGAGAATAGCAAACTGGTGTGAAATCCTCACGACCGCCCTGGATCGAAGAAGCCGAAAATATTTCGTCACGTTGATTCTTGGCATGGTCCTTTCGACGGGGCGACGAACCGTCTCCTGCTGGTTGCGGGCCGCTTGTGTCGGCGACGATTGGCACAATCACTATCACTTCCTTCAGACCGTGGGACGCAATGCCAGCCATCTGGCGACTCGGTTGCTGCATTTAGCGGTCAAGCAGATTCCGTTCAGTCATGTGGGCGACTTCGTGAAGCTGGCGCTTGATGACTCTCCGACGAAGCGGTATGGGCCCAAGATTGAACTGGCGGGCATTCATCACAATCCGACACCAGGGCCGTCGGGATCGGAGTTTCTGTATGGCCACGTCTGGGTCACCATCAGTTGGGTCGTGACTCATCCCTTGTGGGGTTGCATCGGTTTGCCTCTGCGAGCATTGATGTATGTTCGTCGAAAAGATTTGCAGGTGCTGGAGAACATCGGGCGCGCGCCATGGTTGTTCCGAACGAAACTGGACATGGCTGCGGAATTGGTGGAATGGTGCATCGTGCTGTTCCGAACGTGGTTTCAAAAGCGAGTGATGGTGATCGTTGATGGCGCCTACGCGAAGAAGCCATTCCTGAGTCGCATGCTCAAGATTGGTGCCGTGGTGGTTAGTCGACTCCGGAAGGATGCGGCACTGTTTGACGTTCCTGAGTCTGTAAAACGTCGCGGCAAAGGTCGACCTCGAAAGTATGGGCAGCAGCGACTCTCATTAGCGCACCGGGGTGGACATCGCCAGGGATGGACGACGGAGTTGATGGTGCTTTATGGCGTCGCGCAGCAAGTGACCTTTAAGACATTCTTGGCCACTTACCGGCCTGCGGGCGGTGTGATCCGTGTGGTGATCGTGAAACGTTCAGCCCAGTTGTTCGCCGATAACCCATCGGCATGGGTGGCGTTCTTCTGTACAGATCCCGAGGTGTCCGCCGCGACGATCATCGAAGCCGTTGCCGACCGTTCGGCCATTGAACAAAACTTTCATGACGTGAAAGAGGTTCACGGTGCTGGTCAGCAACAGGTACGTAACGTCTGGTGCAACGTTGCCTGCTGGAACTTATGCTTGTGGCTGCATACGATCGTGGAATTGTGGTCCTGGCGTCGTTCGGGCAACACTTTGAAGCAGCGAAGCGATCGGCCGTGGGACGACGCAGCCCGTCGACCGAGTCACGCAGATCGGGTCAAAACCCTCAGAAAACAGATACTTCGAGAAACATTTTCCGCGCTTCCCCGTCCGATACGCGCTGCGCGAAAAATCCAGAAGCTCGTCAACGCTCTCGTCCGACTCGCAACATAAACTACACAATTGTCAGAAAGTGCAGAAAAAGGTTTCGCGATGGAAATCAAACCATGGCTCGCCGGATGAGCCGGAAAAATGTGCCTGCCCCGCTCGCCTGGCCATTCGTCTTCGATCCCGATCAAGACCCATCATAAAATCCGGAGGCAAGGAAAGACGCGACATCCATCGATCCCCTTTCAAACATCGAGGCATTTTCCGTGCACGGCAACAGAGTTCCTGCAATCGACCCCGCGGCATATGTTCAGTTGATATTACACAAACAGTTCTTGTCGCTGTCTATAGATATTTTCAATATATTTCCAGGATCAGGCGAGGCCTCCGGCAATCAGGTGTCCAATGGCTTTCCACATTCGAATGCCGTCGCCTTCCTCTGGACTGATGCCGACCTCGCAACCGAAGCATTCATGCACCGCCTGACATAGACGATGGGAAAAGTGGTGCCTTCCGGGTCGCAGTCCGCACACGGCTCAGACGTATTCGCGCCGATGGTCACATGAAGGGTCGTGGGGACCGGCGGCGTGCAACATCCCGTGGTTCTGCCCGATCCGGAGGAACTGCTGCTGGGGGAAGGCGGAGCCTGACACGTCGGATTTCTCGCCATAATCCACTCCTCGTCTGGTGCGGCGTTTGTCTGGCGCGGTGATTTGGGATTCAGAGCCCGGCAGAGATGAGTACGAACACGAGTATGACGATCCGCCGTTTTGGAAGTCAATATGCCGGTTTTGAAAATTGACGATGGTGATTTGACGATGAGCGTTTCTTGCGGCCATTTGTCAGACTGCGGAGCAGTCGTGTGTCTTAAGCCGCAGAGCGGCGACCGAATAAAGGCAGGGGCGGAAGCCCCTGCTGCAGTCCCGACAAGCCGAAAAAGCCCCATCGGGGCGGCCGACCTCGAACCGAGCGATCTCGATTGATTTCGACCGTTCGTTCGGTCGCCTCGAATGGGAAGAAAGAAGGATTTTCTATTTGACAATCTGCTCCGAAACCGGTCACATGTTGATTGAATCGATGTCACGTCTGTGTCATGGGAGACGGATCTCGACAACGCGGTCAGCGGGCAAGTTCAGTAGTTAAAAGCGACATGGTCATACGCAACTATCATTGGGATGTCGTCGACGACTGTGTGATGACCGAGACCGATCAGAACGGCAATACGATCGTAACATACACGCACGAACCGGGGCCATTTGGACCCTTGATCAGCGAGAATCGGGACTCCGGATGGACCGGGTTGACCGACGATGACTGGTCCGCGCTCAGCGTCGACAATTGGGGAAATCTTCCGGTCTCCAACCCGACAGAGTTTTGTCATCATCACGATGCTCTCGGCTCAACGACGATGCTCACGGATGAAACAGGAACCGTGACCGACACGTTCGAGTACGACGCTTGGGGGAACGTCGTCGCCAGAACGGAGACAACTCCAACGCCCTATCAATGGGTCGGACGCTGGGGGTATCAGTATGACACTTCGACAGGAGATTACTTCATCCGGGCTCGGACTTATCAGCCGATCGTGGCACGGTGGTCGGGTGTGGACCCGCTCGATCATATCGATATTACGAATTCGTTTCAGTACGGCGACGCTTCCCCCGTATCTGCAATAGATCCTTCCGGGCTTTTATCGATCCTTGATGTGATTGACAGATTCCTGCCGGTGCTCCCGCATATAGCAGGTGGGCCTTGCGGGTCGGGTGCGTGGAGATTAAAAGTAGATGGCACTATAATACCGTCTGTGGTCGGCGTCTCTCTTGCGCCCGTTAACATTTTTCAGAACTTCATGGGACCGGTGCGGTTTCCGAAATGTCCGGATGGATCCAAATGTTGTTTGGTTGTTCTGCAGAATACGTTTACGTTAGGGCGATTAAAAGGTGCGATTACTGGCATTCGAATTCGGACCTGGGTACTCACACCGTCAGTTTCCTTTAACATTGGATTCTCGCTGAGTGAACAATTCAATATCGGCATCTGCATCGCCAATCAGTGCCCCTGTCCGAGAAGATTTTTCCTGCATCACAACATATACCTCCCTGACATCGATTTAGGAACGATCAAGTACCCTCCGCCACCGTTCCCCCCGCTGGAACCCGATTGGCTACAACCACAATAGGTGTCACGCGCCTCTTGCCGGGACAGCCCCCTCTTTTCTTGCTTAGGACATTACCGTGGCTAGAAGCAATCAATTGAATGGAGCGCGTGTGCGATCAACTCATTTTCCCGAGCTTGCAGTCACTCGCTGCACAGCAGTAGTGATGGGGCTACTTCCAGTTTGTCTGGTTTGCCTGGCGGGTTGCTCTGGGCCAGTAACTGTTTCTCCATTTGGCGGCACGCTTCAAGAGGAAGAAATTGCGACGCTTGCCGGCCGGTGGAAGGGGAAAGAGCAGGATATACAAATCGTGATGGTTAATGACAAGATCATTGTCGGAGCCTTGCAATTTGATGCGGAGCACGACGAATTTATCGCAATCAATCTTCAGGTTGCGATCAGGAAAATAGGAAAGCACAATATCGGGTTTGTTCAAACGCCTGATTTAAAGCGTTACACCGTATTTCTTGTCGATGAGTATTCTAGTAAAAAAGTTACAGTTAGGCAGGCTGACCACGACAGGTTTGTGTCCTTGGTTAGAAAGAACAGCCTGGGTGGCGAAATTATTGAAGCAAAACACAGCCCGTGGCTCCGACCCTTGGTTATTATTGAACCGGATCCCACGGCGTTTGAAGACATTTTGCAATCAGAGAAGATTGAGGAGTTGTTTCCGATCGCAACCCGGATTTGTTTTTATAGAGATCGCGTCCCTGATGGCCCGGGAATTCGCGACTGAATCACCGGGAAAAGAAAAATGAGATTTTATAAAAGGTCTCGTTTCGAGCTTGCGCCGAGGGGATCGTGCACAATCAATCCCAAAGAATTTATTTGACAAACGGCCCCGAAACCGGTCACATGACGTTCGAATCGATGTCTGCTCCGCTCGGCGTCGCGCGAAAAACAGGGTCTGACCCCCTCCCATCGCGTTTTGTTTCCATGTTCGCCTGCTGTGGCTTGGGGTCTGACCCTTTTTTTCGTGTAACACCGCTCCGGCCCATCCACTGAAATGATTTCTGCTGCTTGAACTGAATCGGCTGGATGCAGTCCGCGTGGAGGAGAATCGTCACCGATTTGCAGGCTCTCTGTTGGAATCCCGCCGGGAACGAAAATGCTGTTTTTTCACCGTGTGATGCTTGACCCTCGATCAGGGAGATGTCGGCATGTCTGGTCCGGTTTCCAACGATTGTTGCGGTGATACCTCGTACATCGTACCTGATCCGGCGATCAATCCGACTGCGAACATCCCGCCGAATCCTGGCGATTCTCAGCGGGGTAGCAGTCCGCCCTTGCCGATGCCGGAGACGACCCAATGCTGTGTGGGCCCGAGTTGCAATTGCGCGTGCGGCGGCACCTGCGGGTGCAGTTGCTCGGGCAATTCCGGTACGACCGGTGCCTTTCCCCTGCTCGACTCAAGCAATGCCTCGCCCGAGGGATTGGGCGACGCATTGCTGCAGGCGATGACGCCACCGGTTCCGGGACCACCGACAGCCGACGCGGCGTACGAAGTGAATCCCGCCTACGGGAATCTGGTTTATGCCATCCCCGTCGTTCGCGGCATTCCCACGGCGGTGAAAGCCGGGCTGATTTACAATTCGCGGGCCGCAGGCAAGGCGATTCAGTTCGGTTATGGTGTCTCGGATATCCTGAATCCGACCGTCGCGGCAGACGGTTCCTCGTCCGCGTCGCTCGTCGACGGCGCGGGGGCGTCGTTTGAATTCACCAACTTGACCTCGGGCCAATACCAGACGCCGCCCGGCACCATGAGTGCCCTGTCCTCTTCAGGGGGCGGATGGATCGAAACGAGGCCCGACAACACGAAATTGCGGTATGATTTGTCGGGGGCGCTCGCGCGGATGGAGTCTCCGGCGGGTGATCGATGGACGATCACTCGCACCGGCGATTTATTGAATTCCGTGACCGATCCGATCGGCAATCGGCAGACGTATCTGTACGACGGTTCCAGCAATCTGAAGGCCATCCAGGATTCGTCAGGGCGTCGAACGTCGTTCACCGTCGACGTCAACCGGCATTTAACGAAGATCCAGCAGCCCGACGGCCTGGTCACGACACTGATCTATAACAGCAATCATTGTTTGACCGCGGAAATTGACAAGGAAGGAAATCGAACCAGCTTCGCCTATGACACCACGCGCCGTGTCACCGGGGTCCAACTGTCCACCGGTGATCGGTACACCTATTCGTACGGCACTGTCAACGCCATCACCGAACCCAACGGACAGCGGACGACGCTGATGTTCGACGGTTCCGGCGATGTCGCCGCAATCATCAATCCGCTGGGCCAGCGAACGAGTTACAGCTACAACAACTTTCGACCGCTGCGTCAAACGAATCCCCTGGGCCAGATCACGACGTACGTCATGACGATGTTGGCCAATCAATCGACGGCGATGCAGGCCGTCATTGATCCGCTCGGGAACCGGACGACGCTGACCTACAACTCGAACAGCCAGGTGCAGTCGTTCACCGACGCCAGAAACAACCGTACCACGTATCTCTGGAACGGCAACGGTCAGCGAACCGCCGTCATCGATCCGTTCGGCCATCGCTGGACGACAATCTACACCGGCCACGGGCAGATTGCGGCCGAAGAAAATCCTGGCGGAAATCGAACCTCCTACATCTACGATGCCACATTGTCGTTGACCGGAATGATCAGACCGCTCGGGCAACGCACGACCTACGCCTTCGACCCGTATGGGAACACCCGCCGGATGCAGGACGGGATGGGCAACATCACGACCTATGTTCGCGACGTCGTCAATCGGCTGAACGCCACGATCGATCCGCTCGACCGCCGAACCACCTATCTGTTTGACGCCGACGGCCACCAGTCGGCCACGATCAACCCGCTGAATCAGCGGACGACGACGCTGCATACGCCTCTGGGCCAGACGCTCGCCTTAATCAATCCGCTCAACCAGCGCACGACGATGGCTTACGACTCGCGCGGGAACCGGAATCGCGTGACCGATCCGCTCGGCCGGATCGTCACAACGCTGTACGATGCCGCCAATCATGCCATTGCGACGATCAATCCGTTGGCCGAACGGACGACGATGATCCGCGATGCCACGGGTCGTGCTGTGGCGACGTGCGACGCCCTGAATCACCGCAACACGTCCGTCTTCGACGTTCGCGGCTTGGTCGCGGCGACGATCGATCCGCTCGATCGACGAACGACGTCCAGTTATGACGCCACCAAAAACCGGCGGCGCGTCACCAATCCGCTCGGAGACATTGCCACGACACTTTACGATGCGGTAAATCGGTCTGTCGTCGGCATCGATCAACTCGCCCGTCGGACAACGTCGATTTACGATCAGAACGCCCGAATGGCCGGATCGATCGATCCGGCCGGGGCTCGTTCGACGACCGTTTATGACAATTCGAATCGTCCGACGGGTTCGATCAATCCGCTCGGAAACCGTTCGACAACGATCTTCGATAACGCCGACCGGGCTGTTGCGTCGGTTGACCCGCTGCGGAACCGAAATACGACCGTCTACGATGCGGCATCGCAGGCCGTCGCGTCCATCGATCCGCTCGGAAACCGTTCGACGGCGGTCTACGATCCGGCGAGTCGCCCGATCGGGAATATCGACCCGCTCGGACGGAGGTCGACCACGGTCTTCGATGCGGCAAGTCACCCAATTGCTGCCATCAACCCGCTCGGGAATCGCTGGACGACCACATTTAACGCAGCCGGGCAGACCCTCAGTACCATCAATCCGCTCCTCAATCGCAACACGAACGTTTACGACCCGGTGGGCCGGGACCTGGCCACGATTGATCCGCTCGGAAATCGGAACACTTCGGTCTTCGATGCGGCTGGCCGCACAGTTGGCGGCATCGACCCATTGAACCGCCGCTGGACGACCGTCTACGATGCGGCGAGTCAAACGATCGCCAACATCGACCGAATGGGCGTTCGGTCGAGTTCCATTTACGATGCCAACTCCCAGCCGATCGTCTCGATTGATCCCCTGAATCACCGAACGACGACGATCTACTTGCCGGACAGTCAGGTGCAAGCCCGGATCGACGCACTCGGGAGCCGAACAACCTACGTCTATGACCCTGCGGGCCGGCAGGTGGGAACGATTGACGCGCTCAACCGCCGTTCCACCACCGTCTACAATATTGCGAGTCAAGCCGTCGCCCAAATTGACACCCTTGGGAACCGGTCAACGACCATTTTCGACAACGACGGCAGCCGTTTGGCTTCAATTAACGCGTTAAACTTCCGCTCAACCGCCGTCTATGACGCAGCGCGGCGGACGATCGCCGCGATCGATCCACTCGGGAATCGTTCAACATCGGTGCTTGACGCGGCGGGGGAAACGATCGCACAAGTCAATCCTCTCAACAACCGCTGGACCACGATCCATGACGCAGCCGGACAGACGAGTGCCACGATCAATCCGCTCGGAAATCGTACGACGTATCTCCATGACATTGCGGGGCAGTCGCTGGCAATCATCGATCCTTTGTTGCGGCGGACAACCTCGATCAATGATCCCACCGGCCAACAGATCGCGACCGTCAGTCCATTGAACTATCGAACAACCAGTGTGTTTGATGCAGCGCGGCAGCTTTCGGCCCTCGTGGACCAGCGCGGGAACCGGACTTCATTCACGTATGACGGCGACAGTCGCCGCACGCAACTGATCGATCCCCTCAATCGTCGCACCACCTCCGTGTTTGACATCGCCGGCCGCCAAACGGAAAGGCTGGATCCACGGGGCTACCGCACCACGTATGTCCATGATGCGCTCGATCGCCTGACCGGTCGTCAGTATCCCGACGGCAGCCGGGCGACATTCGCATTCGACGCCGTCGGAAACCGGACGCAGATGCGAGATTCGACCGGAAACTACACTTACACATACGATTCCCTGAACCAAACTTCGCGATCGGCCGACTTCAAATCGCAGATCCTGACGTCTGTCTACGATCCGCTTTCCCAGCGCACACGAGTGCAATTCCCCGGCGGCGGGCTCGTGACGACGACGTATACAGGCAACGGCCTGGCATCGACCGTCGCCAATTCATCAGGCGGGACGACCACTTACGGTTACGACGCCGCCAGTCGCAGAACGGTCGAGCGAAAACTCGACGGCAGCCGCACTTCCCTGACGTACGATTCTTCCGACCAACAGATCGGCATCATCGACCGAAACTCCGCCGGAACAACGCTCGTTCGGCTGACATATACCTACGATCCGGCCAGCAACCGGATTGGGCGGCAAGAACTCGACGGCAGCCGTGTCACCTGGCCGTACGATGCTCAGAATCAATTACTCGGGGAAAACCGGACCGGTACCAATTCGTACCGGCAAACATATGTGTATGATCCGGCAGGAAATCGGACATTGCTGAACAACGGCGGGGCGCGGACGACGTACGCCTACGATCCGGCAAACCAGCTTGTTTACGGTCAGTCGTCCGCTGGCCGAACGACGTACCTGTTCGACGCGGCCGGCAATCAACAACGTTCGACAGACCCGACCGGCGCGCGAACGACCACGACCTGGACTTTCGAAAACCAGCCAACGCTTTACCAGTTTCCCGACGGTACGCGAGCGACATATCTGTTCAACGCGGATAACCGCCGAGTTCAAGGAAATGCATAACCATGCCAAATCTCACGAATTACCATTGGGACGTCGTCGACGACTGTGTAATGACCGAGACCGATCAGAACGGCACAATAATCGCCACCTACACGCATGAGCCGGGGCAGTTCGGACCGTTGATCAGTGAAAACCGGCACAGCGGATGGGCAGGGCTGAGCGTCGATGGCTGGTCGGATCTCGGCGTCGACGATTGGGCAAGTCTTCCTGTCTCTAATCCGACAGAATATTGCCATCATTACGACGCCCTCGGTTCGACGACCATGTTGACGGATGACACTGGAGCGGTGACCGACACGTTTCTGTTCGACGCTTGGGGAAATACTGTCGGCCGAACCGGCACAACGGCAACGCCATATCAATGGATTGGACGCTGGGGTTACCAACTCGGCACTTCAACTGGCGTCTTTTACACCCGTACTGGAAGCTACCAACCAGCACTGGCGAGATGGACCAGCATTAAATCACGCTCGATGGCCTTGGGCTTCGGTCGTAACATGTTTTATGGCCTCGTCGCGCCAACAGATTTGAAGTACTTCACTTTTACCTCCGATTACACTAGCGCAAGACTGTATGCCGCCAAGGCGGGTCAGCTAACTATAACTCTTGACGACGGCTCATGCTCAACGACCTGCGATGGGATAACGGTCCGATGGATCATTTCCGCACCACCCAACAAGGCAATAACCTACGTCACAATTGTGCAGCACCTCGTTGTAACTGCCAGTCGAACGACATGCGCTTTTAACGAAGACTTTTGTTGCGAAGATGACAAGAGTTGCAGAGCCCGATGTGAGGTTTACGAGTATCTCGGCACAATTGCCTTTGACAAGAAGCACGACAACCCGCTCGATCCGTCAATGCACCTGAACGAAACAAAGGATATTTGGGCAGTGGGTCCGTCGGGCCAACCGTGCATCCGAAAGGGGTCGACAGGACTGAAAGGTGACGTCCGGGGGTTCATTGACAATAACCTTCTTAAGCATGATGAAATTCAGCAATCGCAGGACGGTTGGGAGCCGAAGGGGAAGCTTGATTGCGGTTGCGGTGTCGGACTCGCCCCAAGCGCTTTTAGGTCAAAACCACCAACATGGTGGAACGCGCCCGATTTCGTGGGAGGTACATCCTATAAAGGAGTCTATAATTGCTGCGTCGGTGCCAGGAACCTCGCGCTCGTGAGTTCATCATCAGGTGTCAACAAATTCCTTGATGAATGCTGAACAACTTCCAGTACCGCCGCTGTCGTTGCTTTCGAGACGACGCTGCTTGTCGCTGTTTTGTTGAAAGGGTTTGTGTATGGCGAGAGTGAACAGCGCAAACAGTCAAATGCCATCGCTGAACCGAACGGCAGCGGCGCGGATCCTGTTTGTTACCGTAACCTGTACGACTGCTATTGTGTTAATATCATCCGAGGCTAATGCGGCAGCAAGACTCAGTCGCCTTCGGTGTCGCGAGCGACTATCGCACAGACCGTGTGCTCCATACGTGCAATGCCCGGTGATGCCTTGCGAGGCTCCGATTGATTCCAGTCGCTTTACCGCACAACAGGTTGAAGACGTATCGACAATATTTAACTCGCGGCGTTATGGGGTGCGCATAATACGCCGCAATGATGAAACTATTGTTGAGTGTGTGATTCATTCGGCCCCTCGGGCCGGCGACGTTGACCCGCCGGTTGCCAATCATGACCGTGCCCGCGGGCCGGACATTTTACCAGGATCCACTACGACCTTGCGTATAGCCGGAGAAAACGTGACCGCCGATGATTGGAACAAGTTTCGGAAAATACGTAACATACGAAGGATTGAAATAAATAATTGTGCACTTTGCGAAGATGACTTTAAAGCATTTTGTTCCTTTCCCGATCTTCGGGAACTGCAGATTAGTGGTATGCAGATTGGGGAGGCGGGTTTAGCTGCAATTGTTGCCTGTTCGAAACTGGAGGTCCTGAGCCTCGGGCGGTTCAGCGGGTGGGCCTCACTGAAAACTACGCCTCCGTTTCCAGCCTGCCACGTGCAGGCAAGGCTGGCCATGATCGCATCGTTGACGGGGTTAAGGACGCTGAATCTTTCCGGCATTCCAATGAAACACGCCGATATTCGGTTCATCGCCGCGCTGCCGAAGCTTGAGGAGCTTGATATCAACGGAACGCAGTCGACCGACAGGACGCTGGATGTGTTAGGGGGTATCAGCACCTTGCGGAAAATAAAGCTTCGGGATGATCCAGCCGAAACTCGGCAGTGGATTGGCGATGCAGAGGATGGTGGGGGTCACAACAAAATCACATCGCTTGCCGTTCTTCGTTTCTGTGACACCCGTCCAGACTGCAAGGTGCTCTATTACTACGATCCGTTTCTAGAGCAGTGTAAGTCGGTGGCGGACTTGCAAGCAATGCTTGTGTCGGGAAAGCAATTACGGGACCCCTCGACAGGCGACGGTAGCCTCCTGCGGCTGCGCGCTGCCGGCGTCACCGATGGCAGCATTCGTTGGATCAGCAAGATTCCGGGGATCAGCACGCTTGACGTCAGCGAATGCGATATCACAGACGCAGGTGTCAGCGACATTGCGAAGATGCGTGGTTTGAGAGAGATCAACTTGTGGGGCACAAATGTGACTGTGCCGGCATTGCGCGCGCTAAGTGATGCGGCCGACCTGCAGATCGTTTGGATCGACGCCAGGGGTATCAAGCCCGATGAATTGAAGGGCACGCTAAGCGTCTTACAGCACTTGAAGACCGTGAAGCTTTTGACGCGCCCGTCCGAAAAGGGGTCGCTGTCCGTAATTGCTCAGGACATGCCAAACATTATTGTCGACGTGTTCTCTGGACCAGAAAAAGGGGACGCTCTTCATTGAGGAAAGAGCAAACTAACCGACTATCGGGCGATCCGATAACCGGCGAGGACATAAAAAGGACCAGGGGTCAGGCCTCATTGACGTGGAACGGGAGGAATAATCTTTCGCGTTTTGAAACCAATTTCGGAGGAAACGATGAGATGAACGACAATGAGCCGACTGACAACAGGAACGTTCGCACGTTGAAAATGGTGTACGTGAATGGCTCCGAGCCATTGATCCCGGTTGGAAGTGTGCGTACTACGTTTACATATGATGTCACTGGCAAACTGCAGTTTATGTGGGAACAAAATCGAGGCGATTCGCCTGACAGTTCGGACTACCCATTTCGAGTGACCGTCTTCCCGGAAGATGCCAATAATGGCGATTGATTGCCGAGCTGTCGGAAAAACAAAGGGGTCAGCGACGGTCTAAGTTGCGGTCAATGGCAGATTTCAAAAAGACATTTTGAAATTCCTTTTTTCTTGTTTTGGAAGATGGCTTTTTTAAGGAATGGACGCAGCAGGCAATCAACAACGTTCGACAGACCCGACCGGCGCGCGAACGACCACGACCTGGAGTTTCGAAAACCAGCCAACGCTTTACCAGTTTCCCGACGGTACGCGAGCGACATATCTGTACAACGCGCATAACCGGCGAGTTCAAGGAAATGCATAACCATGCCAACCCTCACGAATTACCATTGGGATGTCGTCGACGACTGTGTCATGACCGAAACCGATCAGAACGGCAGCACAATCGTCACTTATACGCACGAACCCGGGCATTTTGGACCGTTGATTAGCGAAAATCGGGATATCGGATGGACCGGGTTGACCGTCAATGACTGGTCCGCGCTCAGTGTCGAAGACTGGGGAAGTCTTTCCGTCTCCAACCCGACCGAATATTGCCATCATTACGATACCCTCGGCTCAACGACGATGTTGACGGACGAAACAGGGGCCGTGACCGACACATTCCAGTATGACGCTTGGGGGAATGTTGTAGCGAGGACCGGATTAACGCCCTCTCCATACCAGTGGGTTGGCCGATTAGGGTATCAATTCGATGTTTTGACATCCGGCCACTATATTCGAGCCCGTAGCTATCAGCCTGCCATTGCTCGATTTGTGGCGCTGGATCCATTAGTGCAGAACGCTGGCTCGGATTTGTTCGAAACACTGTACTGTTATGCGAGTAATAGTCCTGGTTTTGTGGTGGATCCAAGCGGTTTGCTGTCAATTGGATTGGACAATAACCTAAGTGAAACAGGCAAGTGCGGCCAGCCTAACGCATTTTTCTGGAATTTTGGGCTGGGCATGTCCCCGGAGATGCACAATTGCGATAAATCAATAGACCGAAAAGGGGATAAAGACAAAAAGAAGAGCGCATACACAGTTTTTGGTTATTTTGTCCAAGAGGTTCAAATATGGTGCAATATTGATAAAAAATGCGGATGTAATTGTCCAACCATTCCAACAGCACTTGGTAAACCTGACCTGATTATTTACGAGTCGTGGGAGGTCACTAAGAAGGGAAAAAGTCCGTATATTCAGGAAGCAAACATTCTAAACTATTCCGACCGATTTGGTTGGACGGCGATGGATAAAACGTGTGGATATCGAGTTGTGAAGGGAACGGTGAAGTTTTTCTGCGTTGACGACACGGGCGATCTTGGGGAATGGGACGTCGCTAATGCAACTGGGTCTTGGAGCGCCCGAGCGAAGTGGGCGTCCGGATGTGCGACGCTGGATCCCGGAGGGCTACCGAGCACGAATAATTCGGAGGATGTTGCTGGCTTTTGGGGTTCGAAGGCTAAGGAAGGTCCATTAGATCATAAACTAGAGTGCGTGTGGAATTGTTGCGGCCAGAATGAATGTAGTTGTCTTCCCGGCTAAAAATCCGACGTCGGCATTCTCGCACATCTGATTTGCCCGTCTTAAAGGGGTCTGACTCTGGCAATCCTCGGCAATCCTCGGCAATCCTCCTCGGCCCCACACAGGGCCTTCCTCAGGAGGATCGTCTTCTAATTTCGTGGGAAATGGCAGAGCCTGTGCAGTTCTCACCGATGGAACCGGTGGATCAACTCCCATTTAACACGTGGTTTGGGAGGACGATGTAATTATTATTGTTTGCACCGTTTTGCGGTGAAAGCGATTCGGCCATTTACAGCAGCTTGAGGTGGCATTGCTACGAGTAATTTGGGCGGCTGCGGTCGGGCGATCCGGTGGTGAAGGCGTGACTTGGACAGTCGCGCGTGATGATTCTGTTAGATAAATCGACGCTTAACCGGTCAGTCCGTATGTGCATTACCAAATTGTCGGAACAACTTGTCGACCTCGGCCCGTGCTCCTCGTTGTGACTTGCGGCTCAAGTCGAGCAGTGTGTCGCCGTAGGCATTGCGAGTGTCGAGGCGGGCACCGCGTGCTAATAACAATCGGGCGATTTTTGAATTGCCCCACCTGTGCAAAGGCGCATTTTCCTCGTCATCCAGGGCATTGACATCGGCATCTGAATTCAATAGAAATTCGACCATCTCGTATTGTTGATAAGCCACGGCACAATGCAACGGCGTCTCCCCCAAAGCACCGCGATAGGCACTCTGATTCCCGATGTTGATGTCGAAGCCGGCTTTCAGTAGCTCCTTGACAATTTCCATGTCATTCAGTTCCACGGCGGTCGTTAGGCACGGATAGCCCTCGTCTCGTGGATTTACCGATGCGGCTTCCTGATCGAGCAATCGACGGACTGTTTCCAGGTCACCGATGGCAATGGCGGAGACAAAGTCGAGGGAGCCGCCATGTTCCAACAAGAAATCAATCCTCCGTCGCCGATCATCGCGCGAATGTCTGGAACTCGCCACCGCTTGGATCAACGGGCGGTCACCTTCGTTCACGTTCGGATTGGCTCCGTGTTCCACCAGAAGTTTCAGGAGCCGATTCGGCTTCTCACCTTCGGCTGGAAAAGTCGCAGCGACCCAAAGCGATTTGTCGAGCATTGATTGCCGAAGCGCCAAGTCCACAGTCGCGAACATCGGGTGTTGAACGATCGCTCGAACCTTGTCAACATCGCCTGACATCGCAGACAATTCCAACGCGGTCTGTGCGCGCCCCTTAGTCTTTGCAAAAATGTCGACCCCAGCTTCAATCAACAAAGTCATCGTCTCTGATACGCCGTGATGAGCGGCGTAATGCAGCACTGTCGCCTCATCATCGATCAACGACGCCCCCACCTTGACACCCTGGAACATGATTCGCGTTTTCACGTCGGCACCATGATCGATTAGCAATTTGACGACTGATGGAAACTGTAGGGCTTCTTTGATGATGGGGTAACCAGCCCCGCGCTGAAAATCGTTCACGTCCACATGATATCGGTCGATCAGATCGCCGCAAATGTCCAGTCGCCCGAGTGCCGCTGCGGCGCGGAGCGGGCTTTGTCCCTGGCATTCATCCGCCAAGTGCGGCGATTCGAGAAGGATTTCAGTGACGCGCTCGCGGTCATCGAGATGAATGGCTGTGATCAGGTCGTAGTCCACATCTGCCTTCAAGTACACCTCTACAATGTTTCGCCATTTCTCCTTTTCCTTCGGCGAATCGTGTCTGGCGAATTGGGCGGCGGCACACTGCAGTGGAGTTTCGCGCATTCCGGACCAGTCGGGCTTTGTCTCAAGAATCATCGCGATCACTTGGGGATTTCTGGTCAGATGCAACGGAGTGAATGCATTCGTGGCCGTGTCGTTGACGTCGGCACCGTGATCGAGCAGCCATCGGACCGCCGACGGGTGACCATAACTTGCCGCGCAGTGCAACGGCTTCCGCCAAAAATCGTCGTTCGTCGTAATCCACCGAGGATCGGCGGCCATCAATTCTATCGCTTTTTCGGGGAACCCGTGCTGGAGGTATTGGTGCGGACTTGACCAGGTTGGAGCGATCAAGGTGGCCTCCACCGGCGTACATTGGATTTTTCCCGTCCAGAGGGATTCTTGAACGGAGTCCCTTGAGGCGATGGACTCGAACTGCAGAGAAATGGAAAAGCGGTTGTTCGAATTCGGGCAAGGCAAACCTGTCCATTTCCACTCGACATCCATCGAAAGCCTTATGTCGTCACCCGGAGCGATCTCCGTAATTGCCCGATCACCGTAGAGTTTCCGCCAATCACCTCGGTTTTCGCTCGCTCGTTTTCGGGCGACAAAACATTCGCCGGTGGTGACGTTTGTGAAGTGAAACGAGCATTGGTTTTCACCCGGTTCAACCTCAGGATCCCAGATCCTGATTGGCTGATCCGTGTTGTTTCTCAGGGTTACGCGGATCGATTTCTCGACGTTGAAAGCTTTGTCAGCCAGCTCAAAACGGACCACAATGGGCTCGTCGCTCAAATCTTCTGAGGCACGTTCGGTGTCAGTGTCGTCATCATCGCCAATATTGGATCGTTCCGCCGCGGCAGTAGTCGCCGGTGTGTTGGTTCCGATTGACAATGTGATCGGCATATGGGCATCTTTGCCGCAACCGGCGACGATCAGGGAGCTCGCCAGGAACATGCCATATGCCAGATGGTCGCGCTTCATTGTTTGTGGACTCCGTTTATCACGTTCGATCAGCGCGGCATTGTCGACCGATTCGCTGAGACGCGCCGAGCGCCCATCGATGGAAGGTTTTACAGAAAGCTTCAACTGCGTCAATCGCAAGAAAGCAAGCGACATCGAGCAGTCGGACAAAAGAAATTGCTGAGAGATCGCGTTTTTCGTCGAGTGAAATTTCCGCCCCAGTGCGCTTTTTAGGGCCGTAAAAGTCCCAGTGCGGGCATGGCCCGCAATCCAATCAAGAGAAGAGAAGATTTTTAACACGAAACACACGAAAAGCACGAAAAAAGAAGAGGCAGCGTGTGTGCCGGAACTACGAATGGATGGCGGTTCAGGTGATAAAGTCTTCGCGCCGCGCGAAGAAATCAAACGTTACTACTGTGGGGGCACTCGCCTGTCCCTTTGCCCCAGTTCCGCCATCACCACATCCAGATTATTCCGGGCAGTGCGATCGTTGGGGAGAATTGAAGTCAGCAATTCAAGCGTTTTCGCAGCCGATGGTAGATCCCCTGTTGCATGCAACAGACGGGCTTGTTCCCGCAACAGGGACGGATCGTTACCAATCCGATCCAGTCCTTGCTGCAGCCGCATCAGCGCTAAGTTGATTTCACCTTTTGATTCCAGCAACCGGGCCGTCAAATAATGCCCGTCGGCGATGCGATCCGGTTTGCCCTCAATGGAATGGATCAACGCTTCCGCCCGTTCAAAATGCTTTTGCTTCATGAGACACTCGATGAGTCCGAATTCGGCGGGATGATAACCGGGACGTTCGTCGAGGATTGCCTGCCATTCGGTTTCTGCCCGGTCGGGTCGGCCCTGGTCTTCGAAGACCAGGGCCAGATTGTGCCGTGCTTTGAATCCAGACAATCCCGCATCGACGCTCGAAAAATGACGCGCGACCGGGTCTGTGATCACCTTTTGATAACTCGCCACGGCTTCCTGCAATTGACCAAGCTGATGCTGCAACATTGCCTGACGAAACAGCAATTCCTTGTCATCCGAATAAAGCCGGCGGGCCGTCGCGCAGACGCTGAGAGCCTCATCATAGCGGGATTGCTGATACAACACGCTGACCAGAAGAGCATACGCTTTTCTCACCTGTGATTCTTCAGGTTGTGAGACTTCCACGCTCCGCTTCAAATAGTAAGCCGCCTCGTCATGCTGACCCGAATCCGCATAGGTCATCCCCAGGTTGAACAGCACAAACGGATGGTCCGGGCGTTCCTGAAGATCGAGGTTCAGCAAGTGAAAATCACGAATCAACTTGCGTTTGTATCCCTCTGGCGAATGGTCCGCACCGGAATGGACGACGTAAATGTCCGTGAACCCCACTTCTCCGCCAGCCCCGCGAATGGCGGGAAGAATCTGTTCGTGCATTCGAAATTCAAATCGCAGGTCCGGTCGATTGCGGAAAAGTTTCACATGATCGACAACGGTCATGTCGTCGCGGGCCAAGCCGCCTGGACCAGGGCAATGCACTTGCATCACAAAACCGAGCAGATTCTTCGGATGCTGGCGACCGGGCAGTTCGCGGAGGTTTTGGCCGCAGTGTTCAGGGATGGTATCGTCGGAGTCCATCCAGAAAATCCACTCGCCCGTTGCATGGGAAATGGATTCATTGCGAGCGGCCGAGAAGCTGTCACGCCACGGCCAATGAAACACTTTGGCTCCAAGCTCCTCACAAATCTGCGGAGTGGAATCGGTCGAGCCGGTGTCCACGACAATCATCTCATCGACCCACGGCCGAATGCTTTCCAGGCAAGGACGGATCGTCGTTTCGTTGTTGCGGACGATCATGCACAATGACAACTTTGGACGGGCTGCTGTCAGGAGCAATCCACCACCGACGGCTTCGGAAATCCTGAACGACTTCGTCGTTGTCTTCTCGGGGTGACTAACGAACCTGGGGGTTCGTGCCACGGAAATGCCGACCGGTTCTGTCGCCGGTTCGCTGTCGGGGCCTGGTGGAGTTTCAGTCCACTTGTCGGTGAATTTCCGCCGGTTTTCTTCCATCAGGGCGGCGAAATCCACTCCGCTTCCCGCGAACGTTCGACCGCCGTAATGATGCACGAATGCGTCGCGGGAGACGATGGCCCTCCAACCGGCTCGAATGGCGCGAATACAGAAATCATCGTCTTCAAAACAGCCGATTCCAAACTGTTCGTCCAGAACTCCGATTTCGTCGATGACGGCCCGCTTTACCAGGAGGCAGAACCCGATCAATCGGTCGGTTTCTTCCCGACGACCCGCATGGAGCTTGCCCCAGTCCCAGGCAAAGCCATCCATTGACGACATGTCGAAATAGTTGACGGGAATCATCTGTGAACCACTCACGCTGTTCGAACTGGGGCCGACCAGCCCAATCCGGGGATCACTGCGGAGCGCCCGCAGCATCCTGTCGAGCCAACCGGTACTCACGACGGTATCGTTGTTGAGAAGCAATATCTGCTCGCCGCGAGCGCGTGCGATGCCCTGATTGACGGCGGCGGGGAAGCCTCGATTATTGGTGTTTTCGATCAGTTGCGCATCCGCGAGCGAAGCCAGATACTCCGGCGTACCATCCGTTGAACCATTGTCGACGAAGATCAACTCGTAAGGTTCGTCCGTTCGCAGACGAATACTTTCCACGCACTCCTTCGTGTATCCGAGTTGGTTGTGCGTGACGATGATGATCGAAGTCAGGCCGAACTTCTGAACGGGTGATTTCGTGGAGACGGAGAGTGGCAAAAGCCGCCAGGACCGCCAGCCGGTCCCGATCGGTTCGACCATTCGCCCGCTGCGTTCGGCGAACTCGTTGACCGCGCGATGGACACCCTCAGAGTCGTAATCGTCGCCCACCAGTCGCGCGTGGGGAAACAGCAACTGGCATGCGTTGAGTTCCGCCGTGACCGATTCATACGCATGATCGGCATCGATGTAGATCAGGTCCGGTTGCAAGCCCGCGTGAGCAATTGTTTGTAATCCCTGAGTCGTGGACATCCGGAGCGATGTAATCCGATCGCGATACTCCCAGGTCAGCGATTGAAAGGTTTGGTAAAGGTTGGGCAGGAGGGCCGCCCAGTCCGAACGTTTGAAGTGCTCGGGACTTCCTTTCCAGTGATCGATGGTAATCACATGCGCCCGGGGGGCGTGGTCGGCGATCAATCGCGTCGAAAGCCCCAGCCAGGCTCCGAGTTCCACAACGAGTTGCGTGGGTCGTGCGAGTTCCTGTTTGAGGACTTCTCGCGTCGCTTCGCCACACCAGCCGAGGTTCTCTTTCGGGATGGGAACGACGGGCTTCTGAAGCGGCCAGGGATAGGCGGCCCGCAGTTTCTTTAATGCCTTAACCGATTTCGTGGATTGCACAGCCTGCGCGTCAGCGACTGGTCGGGCGACAACGAGGAACTGATACGTGAAAAACTCTTCGGCGTGTTCGGGAGTCAATCCTTCGATATGCAGCGATCCCGCCTTGACGGAACCTGGTCGGCCAGCCGCAACCCATTCGGCATGGCCCGGTCCCGGTTTCGGGATCAACGACGTGATTTCAAACCCCTGTCGATACAGCAGCTTTTCAATCTCGCGTCGAGTAAAGAAGCGGACGTGATCGTTGTCGAGCAGACCAGCCGCCTCGTACGTCCAATTGCCGTCCAGAAGCCCGGAAACCACGCTGTGATGCCGAACATTCGGCAGACTCGCGACGAGGCATCCATCAGGTGCCAGCCAGCGCCGAATTTTCGCCAGAACTGTCGCCGGTTCGCGCAGGTGCTCCAGTACATCGGCAAAGACGATGCAATCAAATCGGCCCGAAGAGAACTCGACCGCCGGGTCTTCGACATTCTGTTCGAGGACCTCGTCCAGACGGTGACGGGCCAGAGCTGCGGCTTGAGGATGGAGTTCGAGTCCGGTGACCGTCACGGGCTGTCGCTGCTTGAGAAGCTGGCCCAATCGACCGGCTCCGCAGCCAATATCAAGAAGCTGCCTCGCGGTCGACGGGATCAGGGCGACGACTTCGGGGCGGGCAAACTCAAAGTAAGGGATATCCTTTTGCGGCCGTCCCTTTGCTGCGTAACGTGATTCGTTCGATGCCTCGGTTGAATCGGGCGGGGGTGGCGGGGACGCTCCGTCTTCGGAAGCCCCCGGAATATCCAGCGTCAAACGAACGGGGGCTTCCGAAGAAGAATCAGGGGGCTCACACCCCCCGCTCGCCTGACGGAGCGCCACCCCCACCCTGTTTGCGCATTGTCGCGCGCCATCATCTGCCGGTGATTAGATTGATCCGTCCGTTGAAACTGGCAATCGTTCCACGATGACTTTTCCGTCTTGCACAATTTGTTGCAGGCCCCACTTGCACAGTAACCATTGTTGTGCGGCCGCGCAATCAAACCGGTACTGTTCGTAGCCCGCCAGCGATTCCGTCAACGGGTGATGGTCGATCACGACGCTCAGATCATGAACGACCTTCCATTCCGTCTGCATCAATTGCAGGCAGAAGTCGTAGTGTTCCCCGCCGATCCCTCCTTCCCATCTGACAGCATTGAAGACCTCACGGCGGATCATCGCAAATTGCGGAACGTACTCACGGATTCCTGCATCGCGATCGCGCCAGGCCTGGGTGCGAATCTCCAATACATCTCCGGCAAGATCCATGACTCCGCCCGAGTTTCGCGGTCGGCGATCTCCGTGGATGACGTCAATGCAAGCGCCCGCGATCACGCCGATAGCCGGATCTGCCCGTAATCGTTCAAACAATCGCTCGATGTTTGTCTGACTGGTGAAGGCGAAATCGTCATCAAGAAACAACAGAAAAGGTCGCCGGGTTCCGTCGACAAGACTGTTGCGGCCACGCGTCACGCCCGATGCGAACGGAAGCTCAATCAGTACGGATTCGTTCCGCGAGTCAATCAGCTCGCAACAGGCTTTGCTGTCCGGATCATGACATGTCCGGATTCCTCCATCGTCGGCGATTGTTACGTGAGCTGTCGGATATTGCTCATCGATTGACGTCATCAGCCGCAATAACGCGTGTGGTCGCAAAAAGGTCTTGATGACGAAATCGACTGAATCGATCCAGGCCATCGGTGCGGCACTGGCTATGCCATTGTTTGCGGCATTTGCCGGTTTTGTCCCGGCAATGATGAAGCTCGAGTGGGCATCCAGCGGCACTGGCATAGCCAGTGGCGCACCGGCAAGATGAATCTCCTGGCTTCGCTGGCCTGAGGAAGCTCCAGGGCGGTCCGCGACGGAAACCGACGTGCGATTCAATTCCGTCTCGATCACGCTCAAAAGGTGCATCATGCGGTGATGGTACGTGTGTCGCTCGAAGGCGACGGCAAGTCCTGCCTGAGCGATGCGTTGGCGCTCTGTCTGGTTTTTCAAATAGAACCGGATCTTGTCGATGAGTTCTTGTTCATCGCGGTACGTCACGAGATGCCGA
>Ga0206811_1045_pt1 | contig 37206 bp, 41 predicted proteins | sample Alteio_BWOrgCont_53_FD_152886 | JGI IMG/M metagenome (GOLD analysis project Ga0206811, IMG submission 152886) | Enriched cells from forest soil in Barre Woods Harvard Forest LTER site, Petersham, Massachusetts, United States -... | ecosystem: Environmental > Terrestrial > Soil > Temperate forest >... | reverse complement strand
CAACTTCATCATAAGGACCATGCACCAATTGAAAACCATAATCTTTATAAAATCTCTCTAAATAGGCTTGGGCAGAAATACGGATGTTTTGCCCTTGTCTTTCACGAACCACATCAATAGCCCGTTTTGTTAGTTCGCGCCCCAACCCCGTTTTTCGCACCTTCGGCGAAATAATCACACGGCCGATAGCCCATTCTTTATACTTAATACCTGGGGGCAACAAACGGCAATAGGCCGCCAATAGGGCATCATTCCACCCCATAACATGAAAAGCTTCTTGATCGTAGTTATCGGCGTCCTGATAGAGGCAGTTCTGTTCGACGACGAATACCTCGTTACGAAGCTGGAGTACGGCATACAATTCATTTGCCGTTAGCTCTTTAAAACTTTTTGTATACCAATGCATATATGTATCTCACAATGCGCAAGCATAGTTCATAGCATGCTGAACTCTCGCGTCGAGTGCCCAGTGTAAAAATGGCTGCAACTGTATTTACTTGATATATCACAAAAAAATGTTTGGTGGACCCGAGAAGATTCGAACTTCCGACCTCTGCCTTCGGAGAATTCCGACTCATAATACATTCAGTGAGTTAGCTCATAAAGCTAACTGCAAATCTCTCACATTCTCCAATGTTTACTACAGAAAATATTACACTGTAATATTATCTGATTTTCTATCATTTAAAATCCGTCGTTTTCGTCTTCCTTTCCCGGGCCAGGGAAGGGGCGTGAATACTAGTTGGTTTAACCTTTACTGTGGAGCGAGGGCAAAATTCTTACGCAGAGATTAAGAGCCGGATAGTGCAACGCTGTGCTTCTCCGGAAGGGTAATCCGAAAATTAACTAAAACAAACAGTTGTGACAAAAATAATGTTGTTTTATTGATTAATACATAATATTATACTTGATACGAACCACGTATCATGCTAAAATCTCGAGAGATGAATGATCCGATTCTTTGGTTGTAAGGAAACAGAAAAGATTTGGGAGGGGCAATCTTCTCGCAGGCTGCCGCATGACATTCAAAATCGGGCGTTGCGAAAGCTGCGTCAATTAGATGCTGCATTGATACTGGACGACCTCAAGAATCCGCCAAGCAATCACTTGGAAGCTTTGAAGGGTGCTCGGAAAGGACAAATGAGCATTCGTATTAATGACCAATGGCGTATTTGCTTCTATTGGTCTGATGGTGAGGCAACCGAAGTCGAAATTATCGACTACCATTGAGAACTATAAATAGAGAAAGGACGTAATCATGGCCACACTTCGTAACCCGCATCCCGGCGAAATACTCAAGAATGAGTTTCTCGATGAAATTGGCATGAGCCAAAACCAGTTAGGTCATGCAATAGGTGTTCCGCCCAACCGTATCCACGCTATAGTGAACGGCACCCGTGATATTACGGCAGACACAGATTTGCGCTTGTGTAGATTCTTTGGGTTGTCAGATGGCTATTTTCTACGTCTACAGAACGCCTACGATACAATGGAAGCGAAGCGGCAGATTGCGACTAAGATTGCAAAGATCAAACCATTCAAATTATTTGATCAGCACGGCGGCCACTTGGTGAAGGTATAACCGTGGGTGGTGATTGAGAGTAAGGTATCAAAAACAAGGAATATTACACTGTAATATTCCTTGCTACTTCATAAACAATCAAAGCTATTGCGCCTAAATGGATGTGACGGAAAATTGTAAGCCAAGTGCATGCATAACGCGCATGATAGTGCTAAACTCTGGATTACCTTCTTTGCTGAGAGCTTTGTAGAGGCTTTCACGCGATAATCCAGCCTTTTTGGCAGTCTGTGACATACCGCGCGCACGAGCGATTGTGCCAAGCGCTTTAGCAATAAAGGCTGGATCCTTTGTCTCCAGAGCTTCTTCCATATAAGCACTGATAGCTTTTGTACTGTTGAGATATTCAACAGAATCATAAAGAGAAGTTTTTGTTTTCTTTTTTGCCATATCTAATCCTCCATGGTTGCTGCAAGCATTTTCTGTTAACACATATATAGAGATCACGATTAACTAAAAAAGCCAAATTTGCGAAGTGGCTTGGCGCGCGGGCACCCTATTGGTCGCGCTAAATCTCTGGCAGCTTCTTCAGGCAGTGCAAAGCGTGCACTTCCTGAATCCTCAAATTCTCTTTGGCCCTCGATGAAAGCAAGGCGTCGCCGAAGCGCTTGTCGTTGCCAGACAAACTTCTGCGCCTTGCCGCACTTTGTCCATTATGTCATTCCGTCAAACATCCGGGATTTGCTAGCCTTCACGGAAGACTTGAAGAAGCAATGGCGCAGTTGGCACACGTCAATAAATGGACAAAAGAAGAATGTGATAAGCATCTTGATGATTCAGAAAAGCTTTGGTTTCAGCGAAACCAGATTAACTGGTCGTTCGATCTATCATTATTAAACTTATATGATGTAAGGAAAGTTGTCTTCGACTTGGCAGAGAATAAAAAAATTCCTCCAATTATGGGGATTTCTCTTTGCTATCGAAACGTGTCTGTCATTTTTGAAAAGCTTGCTGCCTATTATTTAAATCGAAAGTTGGCGAGAGAGTTCGCCAAATTATGGCCCAAACATAAATGGCAGCAATTGGCGAATTGTCCCATATGGTTTTTAGACATCGCAAGGGCAGATGGTCAATCATTTCGCTGTTTTGATTGCACAACACAGATCTCTTTGGATGACTACCACATTGACAGTTTGAAATTGGCTGTAAAGCAAGTGATCCAGAATGAGATGAAACTGGGCAACTTTGGTCAATACGGTTAAAACTTACTTAGCAACATCCACAAAAGCCGTTAGGGCATCATTTATCCTTGTCTGCCAACCATCACCCTTTGCCTTAAAATAAGCCAAAACATCCGGTGATAAACGTATAGACACTGCCTGCTTTTTAGCTTCACCCTTACAAGCTCGTTGACGGCCATAAGCGGCCAAATCTGGAAAAACATCGCGAAGTGGTCGTGCGGTCTTCAATTCCTTCGCCGTCAAAGGAGCGTCGTCATCATGATGGGTTGGTTTACGTGTTTTCTTCATAAGCTTTCTCCTCTGACGTATTGGCCCGACGAAAACTGATAATACGGGTCCGTTTCTTACCTGGCCTTGTAAAAATAATGGTATGCAGTTCACCATCTAGTATACCAATAGCCGCATATCGCTTTTCACCATCTTCGGGACGACTGCGGTCAAGAACAACGGCTTCATGCCATGCAAAATCCCTTACCTCAGTAAAACTGAGCCCATGTTTAGCGACGTTAATCTGGTCTTTGCTTTTGTCCCATTCAAACATATTTATGTATATACATAAATTCAAGATATGTCAAGGAGCAAAACTGAAAGTGCCCAGACACAAATAAGTGTCAGGCGTTAATTTATTGATTTTCCTTATGAAATAATTGGCGGACCCGAGAAGATTCGAACTTCCGACCTCTGCCTTCGGAGAATTGCCACTTATAATACATTCAGTTAGTTAGCTCACAAAGCCGACTACAAATCTCACATATCTTTTAACGCTTACTACAGAAAATATTACACTGTAATATCTCTCAATAAGGCATGCGTTCGGTAGCCATGTCTATTTTCTTATGTGCGCTTTTCACTCAGGCTATGCACCACTTTCTCAATTGCCCGTCGCATAAACCGTTGATAGGGAATGCCAATGCGCTTAGCTTTTGAGCGCACGGCATTTAGTAATTGTTCTGGCAAGCGAAGGCTCACCGACTTATCCTTACGTCTCAATTTGAACCGCATCGGCACCATGTCTGACAAGTCATATTCGCTGAGGTCCTCGTTTGCCACGAAGGCTTCTGCGGCGGCATCAGTCTTGAATTTTCGGAACTTCTTTTTCATGGGCTTTGATCTCCTTTTTGTGCATGTAGCGAGCGCTGATGTGCCTATGAATCTGTGTACCACCAACCAAAAAGTACAATAGATAGCGACTTATGGGTGCTACGATTGATGGGTGTGCTCAAAATAGCTGCGCAAAATCGCATTAATCCTAGTCTGATAGCCACGGCCTGTTTTCTTAAAGAATTCAAGCACGTCACGATCAACGCGCATATTGAGCGTGGCTTTGGGGCGAGGCATATCAATTGTTGCCTTGTCCCAATCCACAACCATGCCCGCTTCATCGGGGTCAGAGGCGATGCTGGCCTTCAGCTGTAATTGTGTCTTGGAGGCTGACTTAGCCCAATCCGAACGGCTGGCGCCGCGCTTGCGCATAGCAGCTAGTTCTTTAGCTGTGTAGTTTACGATATGCTTTTTCTTCGTCATTTCTTGACCTCCTAAAAGATATTATTCGGCGAAATTCTCCGCGCCATGCCCACACAACCGTGTGAAACTTTCCACCTATTGTGGCCACAGATAGGAAACGATCTTCGCCCTTAGCATGAGCTGGAATATGTATTACGGGACGACCGTCAAAGATGTCGGCGGCGTCAATAAAATCCAAATCACGCTCTTTAATCGTCCATAAGCGCTTTTTTTCATCCCATTCAAACATGACTATGTATATACAAATTGACCATACAAGTCAAGCAGAACAATAATGTTGTCCATCCTCATCGCAGATGACTAGTTCTATTGTATTGAAATATAATGAGAAAAAAACTGTCGGTTAAGTGTGATGCTGATGAGGCGCTGCTAGTCGATAAGGTTAATTTTGTCGAAACGCAAATAGACCACCTTGTTGTATCTCCAAAAAAAACGAGCAAAATCTCAGACTTTTGAGAGTTTGAGATATTGAAAGTATTGTCCGCCTGAAAAAATGCGGTGCTTGTGGTAGAACCTCTCGCTCTCAGTAAAGCAATACTTTCGATACTTGAGTATTATTTAAATTTTTTTGTTCGAACGAATGCACAATATTGGTATTTATCATGTCTGCCAGTAATTTTATATATACTCCCAGTGACGATGATAGCGGCAGTCTCTCGGCCTTGCCGGACATACGCTATTGAGCAGAAAGAACGAGTATTGCCCACAGTTGATAAAGCTGCCTTTGCCATCGAACTGGTCTTCAAACACGCCGATATCGGCCAAAACCTAGCCGACGAAGAAAGACAATTGCTTCAATCCTGCATTGGTGAGATTCTCGGCGAGATCGATGTCGAAGAAAAGCGCATTATTGAGGAAGAACGCAAGGCTGCTTTAGAAGTTACCGCTCGCAGCTTCAATATGGAGGAACACAAAATGCCAATTAAACTATCCTCAGCGTGGGTCCCGTTCTTTAAATCAAATCCTGAAACAGGCATGGGCTATACAGTTTGTACGGCGGTATTGAATGATGGACGGCGATTTGAGCGCGTAGTTGTAGATTCTGGTTTCATAACCAGTATTGATGGCAACGCTCAAATTCCATTCGAAGAAGTAGAAATTTCTGATTTCATAATTACACACGATAAAACAATGCATCCTGTTAAGGGAGGCCAATGATGAATGTAGCTCTATACGCCCGCGTGTCGACAACCCGGCAGGCTGAAAACGGCCTGTCCATTCCCGATCAGCTGCGCCAGATGCGTAACTGGTGCGAACGTCACGGCCATGTCGTGGTCAAGGAATATGTTGAGCCAGGAGCAAGTGCCACTGACGACAAGCGCCCGGTATTCCAGACGATGGTCAATGATGCCCTGATGAAGCCAGCGCTTTTTGAAGCGGTCAGCCACGCAGCGCCTTCAAGTTCACTTGCATCTGGTCGATCACTACAGGAACACATCAATGCAGTCGTTAGTCGCTTCGGCAAATCTTCATCGCGTGCATCTTTATTGATGCGGGCTATTTCAACCAAGGCCTGGTTGCCGCCGCGATGGGCGTCGGCGGCTGAATAAGATGGCCTGTTCGGGAGGACTTCGATTTCTGGGGCAAGATGGTCAAAGAAACCCATTCGATTTAGGTACCCCATCGTACCGCTTTCGCCCTCTTCAAAATCGAGGCAAACCCGACGGGTTGTGCAAGCGAGTTGGTTTGCTAACGACAGAAGCCGGATAGCTGCGTCCACCATAACTTTGCATTTTGTCGGAAACACGAATTTTACTTGATAAGCCTCGGCATCGTGCGGTCCACAAGAGTTACGCAGAGCAGCTTCAAATTTTGATGCATTGACCCATCGAGCGGCAAACTGAACTATGCATTGCACGACATGAAACCTTCAAAGGTGGGCGCGTCATTATAGACAAAAAATTTCTTTTATGTGCCATCGTTTGTGCAGTGAATAAGGTTTTAGGCGACCTCCCTTACGGAATTTGAACCCGTAATTACTACCGCGAAAAATACCATTCAAATTGCAAAATCTTACAGCTGTAAGATTTTTTGCCTATTTTTTAATCACAGCGCTTTGACTAACTATTTGAAATAATTGGCGGACCCGATGAGATTCGAACTCATGACCTCTGCCTTCGGAGGGCAGCACTCTATCCAGCTGAGCTACGGGTCCATGAGGCTAACATAGGGCAGGGGGCGCTAAAAGCCAAGTTTGTAAGATTGGTTCTACGTTAGCTTAGGCTGCGGTTTGTCGACGATGCGTTAATTGTAAAAATATATCTTCTAGATCTGTTTCCTTTGTAGAAAGATCAGTGATGACAACACCATTCATTTGCACGGCTAGCAAAATTTGACCAACCCCAAGCTTGCTGGGTTGATAGGATAATGTGAGTTGGCGCGGTCCAGCTAGTTCCCAACCCAAAGGTCTTAAGCTTTCTGGTACTTCTGTGATGTCCTGATTAATGGTAATTGTAATCTGTTTATTATCGAGACGACGAAGAAGATTTTCTTTTTTATCATTTGCTACGAGTTCGCCATGATTTATGATGGCGATGCGGTCACATAATTCTTCAGCTTCTTCCAAATAGTGCGTTGTAAGGAGGACGGTCGTACCCGCCGCATTTAACATGCGAACATAACTCCACAATGATTTGCGCAATTCAACGTCCACGCCAGCGGTAGGTTCGTCTAGAACAAGAACAGGCGGATTGTGGACCATCGCTTTTGCTACCATCAAACGGCGTCGCATACCACCCGACAAGGTGCGGGCATAGGCATTAGCCTTATCCGTTAGCTCAACAGCCTCCAACAATTCATCGGTGCGGCGTTTGCTTTTGGGTACGCCATATAAGCCGGCTTGCAATTCGAGTAATTCGCGGGGCGTAAAAAAGGCATCGAGATTTAACTCCTGCGGTACGACGCCGATGGCGGCGCGTGCTTGGCGCGGTTGTCCCGCTACTTCATAACCCCAAATAGTTGCTTCGCCTGATGTTTTAATCACCAGTCCTGCGAGAATATTGATTAGCGTAGATTTACCGGCACCATTGGGTCCGAGAAGACCAAAGATACTGCCGCGCGGAATTGTGAGATCGATGCCCTTAAGCGCTTCCTTGGGGGCCATATGCCGGGAACGACGATAGGTTTTGGTCAGACGCTTTATCTCAACGGCATTGGCCGGCGGCGTAAACTGTAATTGGCGAAGAAGAGCTGTCTTGGGCATCAATATAAAATTCCAGCCTAAAGATTGATAGCTTAAAACTTGTGAAGTATCATCTTAGCAAATTATGCACTCTAAACACCAAACATTCTCGATCCAGACGACATAGGTCAGCCGAGACCTAAACTATGCAACATTTGTGCATAGCTCATGTCTTGACAGTGTCTTGGGCAAAGGTTATTCATCTATTCAATTGAGAGTCATTCTCAATTGCACAATAAAACTTCTAGCTGCTTGATGTTGAAGGGTAACTTTGGAGAAAATGATGCGTAAATATCTGCTTTTGACAGTCTTTGGCCTAGCCTTGCTGACCTCAATAGCGGCTCGAGCTGATGATTATATGCTCATCCTCAAAGACCACCAGTTTTCTCCGCTGCAGATAACCGTGCCGGCCGGTCAAAAAGTTAAGTTGATCGTGCAAAACCAAGATCCCGCACCAGCCGAATTTGAAAGCAGTGATCTAGATCGAGAAAAAGTTGTTTCAGGCAATAGCCAAATCGTCGTTTTTATCGGGCCCCTTAACGTAGGCAGCTATAGTTATTTTGACGATTTTCATCGTGAAACTACAGGCACGATAATCGCCAAATAGTTTTTATTTTTTTCAATCCTTTGCGTGTGGGAACGATCTCATGTTGTCGACTGCCATTATTATTTTTCGTGAGGCCCTCGAGATTGCCATGATACTTGGTGTCGTATTGGCAGCCACACGTGGTCTAGCCGGCAGAATGATTTGGATTATTGGCGGTCTAGCCGCAGGTTCATTGGGTGCCGGACTTGTAGCTATTTTTGCTCAAACTATTTCATCGGCGCTATCGGGGCTGGGGCAAGAATTTTTCAATGCAATAATTCTGTTCACGGCAGCATTGGTCATAGGCTGGACGGCCATCTGGATTAGAAAGAACGCTCGTGCAATGACAGCGCATCTCAAAAAAGTAGGTCAAGATGTTACAGATGGAAAATTGCCATTTTATTCGCTGTCTTTGATTATTGGACTCGCTATTCTGCGTGAAGGATCAGAGATCGTATTGTTTATCTATGGCATGGCTTTATCCGGCCAATCGGCGTCGTCAATTGTTCTCGGCAGCGCCATTGGGCTGACACTAGGTATCGTTGTCGGTGCCATGCTCTATTTTGGCCTGTTGAAAATGTCGACACGCTATATGCTCAAATTTACGAGTTGGCTGCTTGTTTTACTTGTAGCCGGGCTTGCCTCACAGGGGGTAGGCTATTTATCCGCCGCCGGTTATTTTAGCAATATGTCTTATCAAGTATGGGATACTTCTTGGTTGTTGTCGGAAGATAGCATCGTCGGCAAGTCGCTCCACTCTCTGATCGGCTACAGTGCTCGGCCAACAGCAGCGCAGTTGATCATTTATTTATCAGTATTGTTGGGACTGTTCGCTGTCATCAGCGTTACAGAGCGCACTCCTAAGAAAAAAATCATTTTTAAGGCATAAGCAATCTCTTGCGCCAGCCAGAAGAATTTACCATCATTTATGCATGAGCGAAACTGGGCGAGCAGCTGCTGTTCCCAACAACCAACGTATATATGCGGTCGGTGATATTCATGGCCGTGCCGATTTACTGATTGCTTTGATGGAGTTAATCAAGAAAGACACCGCTTCATGTGTTGGAGTGAATAAATGCGTCGTCTTTCTTGGTGACTATGTTGATCGTGGATCACAATCAAAACAGGTTATCGATTACCTTATTCATAAAATACCCCCAGAGCTCAAAGCAGTATTTCTGCGTGGCAATCATGAAGAGGCCATGCTGCTTTTTCTATCCGGAGATACGGATGCGGGGCGCGGTTGGCTACAGTTTGGTGGCGAGGAGACGCTAGTCAGCTACAACGTCAATCCTAGTCATCCCAGATCTTCTGCTGACTTAACGACGGCACGCCTAAGTCTCATAGAAAAGCTTCCCGCCCTGCACCGTGATTTTCTTATTAGCACGCAACTCTCTTTCACAGTTGGCGATTATCATTTTGTACATGCTGGTATCAAACCAGGTATACCTCTTGATGAACAGACCTCGGACGATATGCTTTGGATACGTAACGAGTTTTTATCATCGCGTGCTGATCACGGAAAAATAATCGTTCACGGCCACTCGATAAGATCCAAACCTGATATACAGCCTAATCGCATTGGAATTGATACCGGCGCGTATTCCAGTAACCATCTCACCTGTTTAATTTTGCAGAATACGCAACGTCATATTATATCGACGTGAATGGCTCTAAACATTCACGTTTATGGGCGCAATTCCGGGCATCTTGTTGCAAATCGAAATGTCTTTAGGTGAAAAGTCTTAGGGGCCAACGTATTGGTTCGGGCCCATATATTGGCTTTGAAACGATACGATCATAGGTTGTGGCAATGAAAATTGGGTGATCTGCACATTGCGCATACTGTCGATACCATTCGTTTTGGACAAAGGGCCTCCCATGACCATGGCTGCTAACGTCAATATTGAAAGGACTAAACGCATCTCGATCACCTTGGTTGAATTGCCGTGATCTCAGATTACGTAGAAGCAGCTAATGGGGTTTTAATTATTGATACAATTGAGTTTTTCTCAGTTTATCTAAAATTTGAGTGATTACTAAAAACTGTCGTTTTCATATAGTGTTAGCTGCAAGGGAAAGATGATGATTTATAGGCGATCTGAAAGTAATCAACTATTTTTTACTTTCTCAACCACCAATCCATTTTTTTGCAAAAACTAATGGAGATCGCGAGAGCTAATCGATCAGCGTACCAGAAACAGATCTACTTAGCCGCCATCATCGCTTGTGCCGTATCGCCCATACGATTGGAGAAGCCCCATTCATTATCGTACCAGCTCATAACGCGAACAAGAGTACCGTCGATCACTTTGGTTTCTCCAAGAGCAAATATGGAAGACTGCGTATCGTGATTGAAATCGCTTGATACGAGAGGTTCTCGATACGTACCAAGGATACCTTTAAGGGGGCCAGCCGCGGCAGCTTCAATAGCCTTGTTTATTTCATCCACGGTCGTCGCGCGTTTGGGGACAAATTTAAAATCGATGACCGAAACATTCGGTGTCGGAACGCGGATTGATGTACCATCTAATTTTCCATTTAGCGCCGGCAATACCTTACCGACGGCTTTAGCGGCGCCCGTTGATGTCGGGATCATATTGATAGCAGCCGCTCGCGCACGATGTAGATCGCTATGCATTGTATCGACGACGCGCTGATCTCCTGTGTAGGAATGGATCGTTGTCATAAAGCCGCGTTCGATGCCAATCGCGTTATGCAAAACATAGGCAACAGGGGCCAAACAATTTGTCGTACACGAAGCATTGGAAACGATCGTGTGGCTTGCTTTCAATTCTCCATGATTGACGCCATAGACGACCGTAATATCTTCACCCTCGGCGGGCGCGGAAATCAGAACCTTTTTGGCGCCAGCTTCCAAATGTTTGCCTGCATCGGCACGTTTTGTGAAGCGGCCTGAACACTCCATAGCAACGTCTATACCAAGCGCGTCCCAACCAAGTTTAGTCGGATCGGATACTTGTAGGCCCTTGACGCGTTTGCCATTGATGATGAGATCATTGCCTTCGGTTGTAACCGTGCCGCCAAACCTGCCATGTACAGAATCGTACTTCAGTAGATGGGCGTTGGTGGTTGCATCAGCTAGATCGTTGATGGCAATCACTTCAATATCCGAGCGGCCAGACTCGAACAAGGCGCGCAAAACAAGGCGACCGATACGGCCAAAACCATTGATCGATACACGGATAGGCATTAAAGACCTCTTGATAGCTATTAACGTTTAACTTTAGGTATTTGGTATTTTCTTTGCAATCTCTACGATTTGCAAAGCTTTTTTGCAGCTTTCACTGCAGCATCGACAGTTATGCCAAAATGCCGATAAAGCTCCTCGGCAGGTGCCGATGCGCCAAAGCCGCTCATGCCAAGAAAAGCACCATTCTCGCCTGTATAACGCTCCCAGCCCTGGCTTATGGCGGCTTCAATGGCGAGCCGTGGTCCATGACCTAGGACTGACAGGCGATAGGCTTCGGCTTGCTTTTCAAATAATGTCCAGCACGGCATCGAAACAACGGCAGCACCGATACCTTCTTTTTGTAATTGAACGCGGGCTTCAAGGGCTAGCGAAACTTCGGAGCCTGTTGCAAGTAATGTGATTTGCCGTTTTCCATCGGCTTCGACGAGAACATAGGCGCCCCGGGCGGAAAGGTTCTCACCGTTCGTACCCCTCACGGTCGGTAGAGCTTGGCGTGTGAGTGACAACAGACTTGGTGTATCGGATCTTTCTAGAGCAATTTGCCAGCATTCGGCAGTCTCAACACCATCACAAGGTCGAAAGACGTTTAAATTGGGGATCGCGCGCAGGGCCGCAAGATGTTCGACAGGTTGATGTGTGGGGCCGTCCTCGCCAAGCCCAATGCTATCATGGGTCATGACAAAGATGACGCGCTGACGCATCAGAGCGGCTAATCGAATAGCTGGCCGGCAGTAATCGGCAAATTGTAAGAACGTGCCGCCATAGGGAATGATACCGCCATGCAGGGCCATACCGTTCATGGCGGCTGCCATGCCATGTTCGCGTACGCCAAAATGGATATAACGTCCATTATAGTTACTGGCTGTTATCGGGCCAAAGTTTTTTACTTGTGTATTGTTGGAAGGCGTTAGATCCGCCGATCCACCGATCAATTCCGGCATCACGGGCAAAATGGCTTCAAGGACAGCTCCAGATGATTGCCGTGTCGCATGCTTGGGTTTCTCGGTTGCAATCTTTTGTTTTAACTGCGTAAGCGTGGCATCGAGATGCTTTGGTAATATGCCTTGAATAACGCGATCAAATTCTACGCGCTCTTTAGAATCCGCATAACGTTTCTGCCAGGCTTGGCGATCTGTCGTGCAACGTGTACCTGTTTTACGCCAGGCGGATAAAATCTCTTCAGGAATGACAAAAGGCGGATATCGCCAGCCTAGCTGCTGGCGGGCGCCGGCGATTTCCTCCGCCCCTAAGGCTGACCCATGACTATCTTTGGTGCCCTGTTTTTTAGGTGCGCCAAAACCAATAATCGTGCGGCAAGCTATGAGTGAAGGTTTATCTGTAACAGCCAAAGCTTCATGTACAGCTGTTCCGATGGCCGCAGCATCATGGCCATCGATGGCCTGCACGTGCCAGCCGTAGGCGCGAAAACGCGCTTGGACATCTTCGGTGAAAGAGAGCGACGTGGGACCATCAATCGAGATTTTGTTGTCGTCATATAAAACGATGAGGCGGCCAAGTTTAAGGTGTCCGGCAAGCGATGCCGCTTCATGACTGATACCTTCCATCAGATCGCCGTCGGAGGCAATCACGAAAGTGCGGTGATCGACGAGTTCATTGCCAAATCGGGCATTTAGTATCCGTTCGGCGAGAGCCATGCCAACAGAATTGCCAAGACCTTGGCCAAGAGGTCCTGTTGTGGTTTCGACCCCCAATTCGATATCGTGCTCGGGGTGACCTGGTGTCAAACTTCCCAATTGGCGAAAACGCTTAATTTCCTCGAGCGTCATCTTCTTATAGCCCGTTAAATAACCAAGCGCGTAGAGCAGCATTGAGCCGTGTCCGGCGGATAACACGAACCTATCGCGATCGGCCCAGGACGGATTTTCAGGATCAAAACGCAAGAAATGCGACCACAACACTGTTGCGACGTCGGCCATACCCATGGGCATACCGGGGTGCCCAACTTTTGCTCGCTCAACGGCATCCATAGAGAGCGCGCGGATGGCGTTGGCCATGGAATTATGCATCGGATCGGTGGCGGGGGTTTGTTGGGGCATGGCGGTGGCAACAGCGGTGGACATTATCTAATCCTACTTTAAGTGCAATATAGCTGCAAAATGCCGAAAATAGAGCAGGGAAGCAACCAATTAGTTATCTGAGCGAACTGGCTTCCGACTGCCGCACCTGTTGCAAAAGAAATGTGATTTTCCTTGGTTGCCATGGACTTGACTTTTGAGCGGAGAGAACATCCATGCGCCGCTCAAGACCAGCAACAAGACCTTGGTTTGTAGGAAACAATTCTGCTCTAAGGCTCTCTATTTCCTCCCGTGCCGTTTCGAGATTTGGGCTAGAGGCCAGAATATCATCAAAAAGTGTTAGAAACATATTGAGGGCCGTTTTTGCTACTGGCAAGACCCTTGGTAAATGTTTTGCGATATTGCCACTGATACATGCCGCTAAGGCTCGATTAATCTTTTTCATATCGCGGACAACAAATTTAACTGAATTATCCAGGGCTTCCATAGCTTGTGAGGGCGAGGCTAAATGCTGAGCAAAAAAATCGATAGCCACGCAATATCCTTCTATAGCCGCATATGTTGCTGGGCTAACCGGGTTTTGGCGGGCTTCTCTGAGGCATTGTGATCCCACTCGCTTCAAACCTTTGCCTAACGCCAAACTTGACCAAACGTTGAGAGGCGTCCCAATTGTTGATCTTCTGACAAACTCAAAGATCCACTGCAGCTGACGCGTATTTTCGTCATCAGGAAGTTTGCCGACGATATATTTCGCCGTATTTACAGCATCGCTTTGTATACGGTCGTCTTCAAGGAAGTGTTCAGAAATTCTTGCCACGATCTCAATGGCAGCAATTCGAAAATTGACGCGTTCTTCGACTGCCAATCGACGGGCGACAGCGCAATATATACTTGCGATAGCTTGCTGCTCTCGCGGGGAAATGGTTTCATCATAAATAGCTAAACCAACCAGCCTCCCCTGAAGTAAGTTACTTCGGGATTGTTGAAATGCTACTTCAATGGCTTCTCGATGATCCATGTTAATATCTAATATTTTAAATTGGCCGTATCCTACTTTTTTGGGAGCGTTCAGCAAAGGTTAAAATATTTCCCTTCTTATTGCCGACAGCAATTGACGCCCGCATACACAAGGCATAGTCTCATAAGACAATAGAGTCGGAGGAGCCGCCCATGCAACGCTTGAAAGACGCTCTCGAAGCGCTTGATGATATTATCTCTGATCTCGAGGACAAAGTTAGTCACGAGAATGGTGGCCGGCAGGAATTGACCAAAAAGCAAGTGGAAACGCTCAAGCTTAGCCGTACGCGTGAGGCAAATGTGTTGGCTATGGCGCAAAAGGTTGCTTCGCGCCTCGATCAGGCCATTCAACATGTCGAGCACGTACTGAGGGATTAAGCCGTCAACCAGGGGGCACTGCACATGTCAAAAATTGCTGTTACGCTTTATGGCCGCGAATATTTTGTGAATTGTGATCCAGGCGAAGAGGCCCGGTTGCAGGAAATTGTAAAACTTGTTGAAAATAAAATGCAAAAGGTAGCGGATAGAGCCGGCAATACGACTGAGGCCAGGCTTTTTATGCTCACGTGCCTTTTGCTGGCTGATGAATTTCTTGATATCCGCCGCAATACTGGCAACGCCATAAAGCAGGATGAAGATTTGCTGGTTGCTGCCGTTAACCATCTTCAGCAACGCGTCGCGCACATTGCATCTCAGGTCGGACGGGCGTAATATAGGGCCGGAAGGTTGCTGCGCGACACGATAGGCAGCTTACATCACCGGGGCCGATATTAATACTCTAGGGAGCTGTCCCTGATCAGGACCGTGGTCTTGGTTATATGGCACCCACCTGCTTAGTGCAGGCCGCGGAGATAGCAGTCCACCGGCCGAGGCGGCACCTTCCATCTAGGTAATATAATTCTGATGTCGGATGCTAAAAACCATAATCAACCTCATCTAGAAGCTCATCTGACTTCTGACGGTTCCACTTCACCGTCTGAGTCTGCTCTCCGACATCAAAAGCGCGATTTACGTCGTCATATGACGGAGCGGCGGGCCGAGGCCGTATCACAAAGTCCTAAAGCGAGTGAAGCGATACGTGAGCGATTTTTATCCGTTATTGATCTATCCGGCAAAAAGATAATTGCGGTTACCCACGCCCACGGCAGTGAAATTGATCCAGGACCGCTCTCTGAAGCCCTGCGTAAGCAAGGTTATTCGCTCTGTCTCCCGGTTACGACAGGTAAGTCGCTACCGTTGGTCTTTCACGCATATGCTCCTGGCGATCCTCTGATAACGGGAGCTCTCTCCATTCAAGAGCCTTTAGATAGGGCCTTTGTTGTTCAACCTGATATTTTGCTGGTACCACTTTTGGCCTTTGATCGACAAGGCCACAGACTTGGCTATGGTGGCGGCTATTATGATCGCACCCTTTTGGAATTGCGTCATAAGAAAACAATATTGGCTGTTGGCTTGGCCTTTGCCATGCAGGAAGTTGCCCATGTTCCCGTTACGTCACGAGATGCTAGGCTTGACTGGATTATTACCGAGAAAGAAGCAATTAGAATTACTGATCGATCTGCTTGAGCAGCGCTTTGATGCGCGCCGCGAGAATGATTATCGTATCGGCTGAACGATTGCTTTGCTTTGTTTGGCGGCGCAGTTCGTCGAGATAAAGCCGCATCTCAAATCCCGCCCACCGATGGGTTAAGTTATTTTGTAAATAAGGAAATAAATCGGCCAAAACAGTATCGATTTCGCCCGACAGATCATCACAGAGCTCGCCGACATAGCTAAAAACATTCGATAAGTCTTCCTCGGTTGCCGCTTGAAGAGCATCTTGTTCATAGGCTTCGTGACTTGCCTGCCTGCGCTCTGTTTGCAGCACAATGACGTCCTCATCACTTTGTGTTGCTGCGCTTTCGGGGTTCGAAACCGATGGGAGCTGCAAGCAGAGATCACGCACGCGATCTAATGTGTCAAATACTTGCGCCACCGGCCAACGGTAAGTTAGCCAATCATTGCCTTGATATACTTCTAATGCTTTGAGACCCATGAATTTTATACCTCACTATCAAGCAGCTTTAGTCTATCCGAATTATGGCTGCGCGTCATGCCTCGAATTACTTGCATACACCAAAAGCTTCAATTTGAGATGTTTAAACCTTTTTAATCCACCGGCCGCATCGTGGGGAATGCAATAACCTCGCGGATGCTGGGACTATCGGTCATCAGCATACCAAGTCGGTCAATACCGATACCAAGTCCACCCATGGGTGGCATACCAAAGGCCAACGCCTTAATGAAGTCTTCGTCGATTGGATGAGGTGGATCATCGGGGCCGCGTTTCTGTTCCGCTTGTTCAAGAAACCGTGCCCGTTGCTCGCGTGGATCGTTAAGCTCGCTAAAGGCATTGGCGATTTCCCAGCCATTGACATAAGTCTCAAACCTTTGCGCCACATGTGGTCTATCGGGCCAGGCTTTTGCTAGGGGCGATATTTCTTTGGGCAGGTCTATGACATGGGTAGGTTGGATCAATTGGTCTTCAATCTTTTCGGCAAAGACGACCTCAACGACTTGGCCCCAACTAATACCGGGCTCCGTTGCGATGCCAATTTTTTTGGCCTGCTCACGCGCCTTGGCTGCATTGTTGGCGGCATAGAAATCAACGCCGGTGTGCTCACGGATTAAATCTACCATGCCTTTACGTGGCCAAGGCGGGGTAAAATCCAACTCTATATCGCCGAATTTAACTTTACCTGAACCATGAAGGATCTTTGCTACGTGAAAAATGACCGACTCTGTAATCTCAATCATGGCCGTAAAATCGACATAGGCTTGATAAAGTTCCAAAGTTGAGAATTCTGGGTTATGACGCGGGCTAATGCCTTCGTTGCGAAAGCAGCGATTGATCTCAAATAACTTTTCCGAGAGACCACCTATAACGAGACGCTTTAAATGCAACTCAGGGGCGATACGTAAATAAAGCGGCATATCCAACGTATTGTGATGGGTAATAAACGGTTTTGCCAACGCACCACCAGGGATGACATGCAACATAGGCGTTTCAACTTCGAGGAATCCTCGGTCATAGAGAAACTGTCGCATCGCCGCGACCATTTTATAGCGTGCACGTAGAGTTTCCCGGGTACGTGGCGTCGCGACCAGGTCCTGTTCGCGGTGACGAAAACGCGCTTCAATATCCTTTAAGCCATGAAATTTTTCCGGCGGCTGTTCGAGCGCCTTAGCTAAAACGGAAAGCTTGACAGCGTCGACGGTTATCTCACCGCGTGGTGTGCGACGAACGGTACCTTCAACCCCGATGATGTCGCCAAAATCCAGTAGTTTGAGCAGTTCAATTCGTGTCGGTTCGGTATTTTTTAAATCATGAAATACTTGTAAGCGGTCACTATCATCGAGAATGTCAACGAACATGCCATTGTTGCGTATCGCCATGACGCGGCCTGCCACCCGCACGACTTGGGTGGTTTTTTCACCCGCTGCTAAACTGGCAAATTTTTCTTTGATGCTTAAAGCCGAATGTGTCTTATCGAATTTTGTCACATCAAATGGATTGCCATACTGCGCCGTCAGTTTTTCAAGACGCTCGGTACGGCGCGAGAGCTCATCTTCGGCTTGAGGGGCGGAGGCGATATCAGACATTGAGACGCTCGTTATGTAAAATGTTTCGGGTTACGCCATAAAAGTAGAGCACAACTTTGCCGCTGAGAGGCGTTGCTATGCATGATTGAGGGGTTATTGTGCTGGAATTCGGCGAATAAGTCGAGTTCCGGTTCAAAGAATTTCAGTCTAAGGCAATGGTCGAAAAGCATCGATGAAAGGCCATGAGAAGGGTCGACAAAGTCGATTTCGCTTTGTTGATGATTAGTCAGGCCTTTTTGCTTCAGTTGCATTCTTGGCAACAAAACGTCATCTTGGCTTTGCCTGCCTTGAGCCGATGGAAAATACGATGCGCCTGCCGAAATTCCGGTCTTTATCGTGCTTGGATTTTTACCCTTTGCTGCGTCCGTTTCTTTTTCGCCTTGAGCCTGAAAAAGCGCATGCCTTTGCCCTAAAATTTCTCAACCATGAGCGGCAGAGCGATTGCGCATCCGAAGATGACCCCATCCTAAGAACAAATGTATGTGGCATGGATTTTAGCAACCCCATAGGCCTTGCTGCCGGTTTTGATAAAAACGCCGAAGTCATCAATCAAGTGCTCAAGCTGGGATTTGGTTTTGTTGAACTCGGTGGCGTGACGCCAGAACCTCAACCAGGTAATCCAAAACCCCGGCTGTTTCGTGTCAAGAGAGCGCGCGCAGTTATCAACCGCTTGGGCTTAAATAGCGAGGGCATAGATGTTTTTGTCGCGCGCATCAAAGCTTGGCGTAACCGCTCAAATAAATGCCGCGGGCTGATCGGTGCCAATCTCGGCAAAAACAAAGACAGTTTAGACGATGCGTCCGATTATATAACGGGACTTAAAAAGGCCGCGCCTTACATGGATTATATTGCGATCAATATTTCTTCACCCAACACACCTCATTTGCGCGATCTCCAAGAACGCATGCGTCTTGATGGCTTGCTTGATCAGGTTATGTCGGCTTGGAAAATTTTGGATAGAAAGCCGCCAGTGTTTGTCAAAATTGCCCCAGATCTTACGCCGCAACAAGAGTTGGATATTGCTGAAATTGCGTTAGTAAAAGGGGTGCATGGCCTGATCATAGGTAATACAACGATTGCAAGGCCAAGCTCAATTCCGCCAAAACTAGCCCAAGAGGCAGGCGGTTTATCGGGTCTGCCTTTGTTTGAGCCTTCAACGGCCTTGCTGGGACGAATGTATAAATTAACGGGTGGAAAGATCCCTTTGATCGGCTGCGGTGGTGTCAGTTGCGGCAAAGAAGCTTATACCAAAATTCGAGCCGGGGCCTCGCTCGTACAGTTTTATACGGCGCTGATTTATAAAGGCCCTTGTGTTGTTGGGCGGATCAAGCAAGATCTAGCCAACTTGCTTCGCCGTGATGGTTTTAGTTGCGTCAATGAAGCCGTTGGAAGTGATCAGAAATAAAGGAGTTCACATGACAGTAAATATGACAGGCAATGTACCCGTCAATCATTGGCTCGTCTTTGCGCTTGCTTCGGCATTTTTTGCTGCGATGACGGCCATTTTAGGTAAGCTAGGCGTGAGTGAGATTAATTCGAACCTCGCTACACTTATTCGCACGTTTATAGTTCTTTTGATGACAGCCGGCTTCGTCACGTTTCATAACGATTGGCAGCCGGTCTCCAAGATGTCGTTATTTGGTGTAGCGGCGCTTACTCTATCAGGCTTCGCCACGGGCTTATCTTGGCTTTGTTATTATCGTGCTTTGCAATTGGGGCCTGCCTCGCGGGTAGCGCCGATCGATAAACTTAGCGTCGTGGTGGTAATCATATGTTCAGTTCTTTTTCTTAAAGAAGCCCTGACTTGGAAAGTAGCCGTGGGTGGGTGTTTAATAACGGCAGGGGCTGTGTTGATGGCGCTTTAGATAATTTGCTATGAAGTAATAACTAATTTTTTTCAGTAAAGCTCAAATGAGAAATTTATACGATTGGTTATTGAGATGCGAAATTATTACTTGCGAGATGATGGGTATACATGTGAGCCTCATGATGCTGCCACCAACAATCGACGAGTTCTTGGTCATGGATCTAGTGGGGCTAGGTACAATATTGAATCCATCAAAAGATTTACGGAAAAAAAAGAGCCCGAACCACAAAATGTTTTTGGTGGTAGAAACAATATACTGCCTGAGCGCCCTGTGCCTCCTTCTCATGTTGAGAGGGCATGGATAGAGTGGGGCTGGATCAAGGATTTAACGCAGTCCTAGTTAGTTAGATAAAGATCTCAGCAGTTCATCGTAGAGAAAGCCGTAGGTCTTCTCGCGCTATCCTTTGCAACTCTTGCGTTGCACGTGGACTTGTCAGAGCAAGCATGGATGCATTGATTGCACTTTTAAACTGTTGGTCAAAGCCTTCAATGTACGGGGCATTGACTGTGAATGAGAAAAGCCTCGCAAGAGGCTGCTCGAAGCTACGACTATAAATAGTGTAACGATTTCCGTCATGGCCATATCTAATATTAGATACTTCATCCGGTGGCGGAGGAAATTGGTCAGCCAAAGCTTGCGGATCGCCCAAAGCCTTCGCCATGCAGTTTAAAAAGAAACGTTGTTTTGCCTTATTCTCAACGCTCAGTAGTGAACTATCGCTTCCGGTAATTACATTGTGCTGCCAAAAAGCATATTGGCGTTCGACATGTGTAAAGCCGCCTACGTCAGTTTTGCTTTTAAACAGTGCCTGTGCCGCTAGAAATGATTCTCTGATAGAGTCGTCATAACCGGCTTTATTTACAATGGCCATTGGGAGTGCGGCGAGGAGAGTTTGTTCATGTCCAGGCATCACAACAAATCTTAGACCCTGATCTATGGGGCGCGCTGCATCCTTGGGGTTAGGATGCGATACAGTAAATACGTTGTGGCCATCTTCTCCTTGTGCATAGTAATTAATGACATAAGGAATTTTCGGAAGATCTGTTACCTGAGCAGTTCTATTTGCGGCGGTTATACTTGCCGATCTACCAAAGTATAGCGCTTCTAGTGTCCTCGAAAGTAGAGTGCTTTGTTCAGGTGAGAACGGGTATTGGGCAGAATCCCTGACATAAGCAACGGGCGTTACTTGATTTCCATCGTCGGCATAAATTGTATGACGACGCTGCGTGAGTATTCCATCCTCGCTAGAATTTTCCGCAACATTAATAAAGTATGTTGTTAGCCTTGTTGCTTCAGTCATAATAGCCCGCCTCTAAAAAATGTTTTTCTAACGATAACGGCGGAGAAAATATCACAGCACTATGAAAGTAAAAATGCCTATTTTCTTCAGGTTTTAACCTTCTCATAGTTAAAACGGCGAAGATTAACCATATATCTTGTTTGGCAAGGTGTTAAGCTGCCTTGGCTTTCTTTTTTGTTTCAAGCGTTAAGCCATCGTGAGAGGCATTAACGACAATTGTTTGTCCATCTATGATTTTTCCGGCCAGAATGTCTTGCGCCAGCGGATTTTGCAGTGTTCGCTGAATAACGCGTTTAAGGGGTCTTGCACCATAAACTGGGTCGTAGCCAGCCTCGGCCAGCCAGGCGAGCGCTTCTTTCGAAAGCTCGATTGTCATCTTGTGCTCAGCCAGCAGTTTCTTCAGATGATTAAGTTGGGTTTCTACAATAGCCGTCATGTTTTCGCGGCTGAGACGGCGGAAGATAAGAATTTCGTCAAGACGATTAAGAAATTCAGGCCTGAAATGGCGCCGCACAACCTCCAGCACCTGATCTTTGGTGCGCGGCAGGAGTTCTTGCCCGGCATCTTGGGCAATGATATCGGCGCCGAGATTTGACGTTAAGACAATCAGGGTGTTCTTAAAATCGATCAACCGGCCTTGGCCATCAGTTAAGCGGCCGTCATCCAGAACCTGCAAGAGAACATTGAACACATCCGGATGAGCCTTTTCAACTTCATCGAAGAGAATGACTTGATAGGGACGACGGCGAACGGCTTCCGTTAAGGCGCCGCCTTCTTCATAACCGACATAGCCAGGTGGAGCACCGATCAACCGAGCAACAGAATGCTTTTCCATATATTCAGACATATCGATGCGTTGCATAGCCCCTTCGTCGTCAAACAGGAATTCTGCCAAGGCTTTGGTCAACTCTGTTTTTCCGACACCTGTAGGGCCCAAAAATAGGAAGGATCCAATGGGCCGGTTGGGATCTTGTAAGCCAGCGCGCGCCCGGCGCACGGCATTAGCAACGGCTGTAATGGCTTCGTCTTGGCCGATGACACGGCGGCGCAGATGGTCTTCCATCTTAAGCAGCTTATCACGCTCGCCCTCAAGCATTTTATCGACGGGTATGCCTGTCCAGCGGCTGACAATCGCTGCAATATCACCTTCTTTAACAACCTCATTGAGCATCCGGTTGTTGCTTTGACCTTGAGCACTCTGCAATTTACGTTCGAGCTCTGGAATGACGACATAAGTTAATTCGCCGGCGCGCGTATATTCCCCCTTACGCTGCGACTGCTCAAGTTCAGCGCGCGCCTGCTCAAGTTGCTCTTTCAGCTTTTGCGAACTGCTCAGTTGTTCTTTTTCGGCTTTCCAACGCGAAGTAAGATCAGCCGATTGTTTTTCAAACCCGGTCAGCTCAGCATCCAGTTTTAACAAACGATCCTGCGATGCCGCATCCTGTTCTTTCTTAAGAGCTTCGCGTTCGATTTTCAGCTGAATGATTTTGCGATCAAGCTCGTCAATGGCCTCAGGTTTACTATCCACTTCCATCCGTAGCCTGGCGGCGGCTTCGTCGATGAGATCAATGGCTTTATCAGGAAGAAAACGATCCGTGATGTAGCGGTTAGAGAGCGTGGCGGCCGCCACGATTGCACTATCGGTGATCCTTACGCCGTGATGAAGTTCGTATTTTTCTTTGAGGCCACGTAAAATCGAGACTGTATCTTCGACCGAGGGTTGGCTGACAAAGACGGGTTGAAAGCGCCGCGCCAAGGCCGCGTCTTTTTCTATATACTGCCGATATTCGTCTAAAGTTGTGGCGCCGACGCAATGGAGCTCGCCCCTAGCTAGGGCAGGTTTGAGCATGTTCGATGCATCCATCGCACCTTCAGCCTTGCCAGCGCCGACCAAGACATGAAGCTCATCGATAAAGACAATGATTTCGCCAGCCGCGGAAGAGATCTCCTGCAGTACAGCCTTGAGCCGTTCTTCGAATTCGCCGCGATATTTTGCACCGGCAATGAGCGAACCAAGATCTAAGGACAGCAATCGTTTATCCTTCAAGCTTTCTGGGACATCGCCCTTAATGATCCGTTGCGCGAGGCCTTCAACAATAGCGGTCTTGCCGACACCAGGTTCTCCGATCAGAACTGGGTTATTTTTTGTGCGCCGTGCCAGAACTTGGATGGTGCGGCGGATTTCTTCGTCGCGGCCGATAACGGGATCAAGCTTTCCGTCTTTTGCGGCTTCGGTTAGATCGCGGGTGTACTTTTTAAGGGCATCGTAAGACTGCTCGGCGCCGGCACTCGTTGCTTTACGTCCGCGCCTCAATTCATTGATTGCTCTGTTTAAATTGTCAGGCGTTACTTTTGCGCCAGCTAGAATTTTTTCTACGTTTGTTCCTACCGCCATTGTGAGTGCCAACAAGAGCCGTTCGACCGTAACAAAGCTATCACCAGATTTTTTAGAAATCTCTTCAGCCGAGGCGAGCACGCGTGCAAGTTCGCTTGTCATGCGCACTTGATCGGCAGAACCTGAGGCATAAACTTTAGGTATTTTTTGTAGTTCAGTCTCGGTGGCACGAAGAGCAGCATCTGGATTGCCTCCAGCGGCGCGAATAAGGCCAGCCGCCATGCCTTCGCGATCATCAAGAAGTGCTTTAAGTAAATGCTCGGGCTGCAACGCCTGATGATGCAGGCGAAGGGCCGTCATTTGTGCAGCTTCGAGAAAGCCTTTGGAGCGTTCGGTGTAGAGATCGAGATTCATAAAAAACCCATTGTAGCTCACTTTAAACCTAAAGAAGATGTGGGTAAACTAAGGCAGATTACAAGCAAGGGCTTATCAAATCACTAATTTATCAACGAAAAACCAGAGTTCTTACCATAAAGAAATTGAAAAACATGGCCGTTAGCGAGCCCGCAGCTACGCCCAACACGGGATGGAGATAAATATAGGGTATGAGCGAAATAAGCGCCGCGTAGGTGCCGTAATTTAGCGTAAAGCCCACGGCGCAGACAATGAGGAATTTAGCCCATTGCATGCCCATATGACCGTGACGGCGGTCGCTGAAGGTAAAAACACGATTGCAAATCCATGTGGTGGTTGCGCCGAGCAGGAACGAAAACACGCGCCCCAAATAAGGGCCCATACCGAGAAAGACCATGCAGAATTTGAGGACAGAAATATCGACGATAAACCCGAGTGTGCCGACGATACCGAATTTAAGAAATTGTTTGATCAGAAGGCGATGTTTCTTGAGAAGTGCCTTCATTGCGGCGGTTCTCCAGCGTTACCGGCATTGGGGGCAGGGATATTGAGATAACGCATCCGCTTCATTTCACGTCTGCCGCGCGTGACGGTATCAAGCACGAGCCCGCAGGTCAGACTGAGAAAAGAAACAATCATCAAGCCCATCGATAAAACGGCCGTAGGTAAACGCGGCACGAGGCCGGTATGTAGATATTCAATAATAATAGGTGAGATTAAGGCAATTGAAACGACAGCAAGTGCCGCCGAAACCAGTGAGAAAAATTGCATGGGGCGCTCTTCTTTCACCAATACGATAATTGTCCATAAGATACGGAACCCATCGCGGAAAGTGCTGAGCTTGCTCATAGAGCCCAATGGACGCTCTTTATAAGGTATTTGGATTTCGGCTGTCGGCATGCGTAGTTCTAACGCATGCACGGTAAGCTCGGTTTCGGTTTCAAATCCAGCCGATAAGGCAGGAAATGATTTTACAAAGCGCCTTGACATCACACGATAGCCCGAAAGCATATCTGTAAAGCGATTGCCAAAAATCCAGGCGACCATGCCGGTCAATAACCAGTTACCGAAACGATGTCCGGGTCGATAGGCTTTTTCTATCGTCGTAATACGCGAGCCATTGACCATATCCAACGGACCGTTAAGTAAAGCTTGAACCATTTTTGGTGCTGAGGCGGCATCATAAGTATCATCGCCATCAACTAAGACATATATGTCAGCCTCAATATCGGAAAACATCCTTCGCACGACGTTGCCTTTTCCCTGCAAAAGCTCGGTGCGTACAATAGCGCTGGCGGCGCGGGCAACCTCAGCCGTGCGATCTTGGGAGTTATTATCGTAGACGTAGATCATTGCCTGGGGCAAAGCCCGCCTGAAGTCCGCCACAACTTTGGGAATAGCAGCTTCTTCGTTATAGCAGGGGATCATCACAGCGATACTGGTCATTGATCTCTCGATTTATGAACGACGTTGCATAAGGCTAGTTCCGTATCATCATAAAGACGATCCTTCACCGTTTGGCAAGCTTGAGGTGCCAGGGCGAGCTTAAAATAACTTAAGGCGTCTTCGGCTATATTTTTCTGATCGGGGGGAATGAGCATCATAAAGCGGCCGTGATGGGCTTCAACGCGGTCACGGATTATTTGATTAATGCCTTTGTTCTCATGGGGGCCGGTGAAATTGCTTTCGATGCGGACAAAAGGAATATCGGGTGGAAAAGCGGGTATGACGTGGCCATAGGGCTCATAGCCTGCCATCAGGATCATAAGATTGGAGGTATCGGAAAGGGAGGGAACTTTAACTTCCACAAAATGATCAAGCCAGGAAGTGCGGCGATGCCAATTACCCGGTTGTACGGACGCAGCAATGATAAGAAGTAACACGACGGCTAAAATAGCACGGCTTTTGATTTTTACAGGTAACAGGTCGATAGCCATGACAATCAACAGCGGTGTTAACATCTCAAGCGGAAGTGCATAGCGATAGATACTAAACATCCATAACCACACAATGTAAGAAAGAATGCCGACCCACAACAAGTAACGTGCGGCAAAGGGTGTAGCAAACGTCTCTGTCCGTCTTTTCATAAAACTAAAGATAAGACGCAGCAAAAAGGCCAAAGGCAGAAGTGTATATAAAATAGGAATTCGCCAATCACGCCATGCGATTTCACCGACGCGCATCGGATATTTCGCAAATATATATGGAAAAATCAGCCGATCGATGCCGCCTGACAAAAACTGCGTATCGCGAGCACTGGTGAGGGGGGCGAGAGGTGATTTAAAATAATCGTTGAAGTAGGGAAACAAAGGACTGCCAAAATGCGTTTGAAGATACCACATCCAGTAGCCAAGGGTCATCATGGTTCCAGCTAGAACGCCGATACCAAAGGCAATGCAGATGAAAAGTCGGCGCACGTGCGGTCCTGGGACGAATAAAAGTGCAAAACAAAGGCCTATGCAAAAAACAACGCTGGGTAACTTTAAACCCATCATAAGACCGGCAGGAAGGCCGCAAACGAGCGCTATGATCAGTGCGTGCTGTACACGGGCGTTCATCAGCGTTGGATGGAGCCAGAGAACCAGTAAGGCTGAGATAAACAATCCGAGGCTTGTGACGTTATCATAAAATGTGGTGCCAATTTGGGCGATGCCGCCGCCGCCGAGCATTCCAAGTGCTGCCAATAAGGCGCAGGCGATAACTTTATATTGCGGCGGCGTGATTTTTAGACTTGCAAAACTCAACATAAAAAGGAGAACAAAATTCAGTCCTTGAATGGAGCCAAGTATAAAGCCGGCAACTCTGGCGGATACATGCGTGGCGAGAAGATAAAACGGAACATCAAGGAGGGGATTATAAAAATAAGGGGTCTGCGAAGGCAGGAGATCAAAGCCGTAGCGTCCGCTTAAAAAGGCGTAAGCGTTATACCAGTGATAATTGCGTAGATCCCAATTAGCGTCTTGTCCTAGAAATAAAGCCAAGGCCCCAAATGCGAATGGCATGAGGCAAAGAAATAGAAAAACGAAGCGGCGCAAACGCCCATCTTTTCCGGGGTGCGGCAATAAATAAATTTCGTCCATTTGGGGTGAATTAAAAGATTACGGCTGATGCGGCATTAGTTGGGGCGTCAAATCTTCTTGCTGCGTAGGAGCTAAGATCGCGGGTCCGGAATTAGGAGTAGAATTAGGTACAACGGCCGGCGCATATTCCATCACAGGTGGTGCCATCAACACAAACATAGGCATATGTTGGTGGATGCTTTGGTCGAGATTATGATCAAGTTCACGCATCAAACCTTCAAGCATGGATATATAAGCGTTTTGTCGCTCAGCGTCGGTTGGATTTTCTGGAAGCGTTACGCCATAAGTTGCTTCGGCGGCAGCATAGGCTGCAATACCGTTCGATGTTCGAGCATCGATGACAACATTAGCACGCGCTGTATAGCGCGTGGCTTGTTGACGTTTGAACCAGCCATTGAAACCATGCTCCGTCGGCAGGACGTCAGCAGTGACGCTGGCATCCTTTATGATAACCGCGACCTTACCGCTGGCTCCTACAGCCTGTAAGCGTGAGGCAACCCAGCTATTGATGGTTTCGGCAACCGTCGGATGAAACATGAAGCCAACAAAAGGCGGATGTGTAGGTTCATTACCAGAAGGATCAAGAACATCGATGCTTTGGACATCAAGATTGATTTTGCCAAGTTGTGCATAATCGAGTTGCAGCGGCATAGCCGGTTGTTGATTGGCGCATGCAACCAGGCCGGACACTAGGACTAAGGCCAGAACAATTTTTTTCATACACCCTTTATTAGGCGTGCCCCGAGTTCTTGTAAAGGCGAATGCTCAACGGTGGCTGGGGCTAACATTTCCAATGCTAATTCTATAAAGTGACGCTAAGCTCATCTTCCCCCCATTTTAAAACTTTACAGCATCCCCATGCGATTAAATATACAGAAATTTTTCTCAGCTATTTTTGCGCCACCATTTCGTTCTCTGCCGCTTGTTGTCTGGTTATATTATGTTTGGTGTTTTCTGGCCCACCCCGGTAGCCAAATTCTGCTCGGCAATCTTCCTGATGCCGATGATTATATGTATCTGGCGCAAATTTCAGATTGGCTCAATGGCCAGAGCTGGTTCGATATTGTGCAGCATCGGCTCAATCCCCCCGATGGTGTGGCAATAGACTTTTCACGCTTGACACAAATCCCGATGGCGATATTGGTACTATTGCTGCGTCCGCTTCTTGGTCTTACGGCGGCAAGCCTTGTCATGGCGGCAATTCTTCCGCCGCTATGGCTTGCTTTACTTTTTCTTGCCTTGCGATGGACCGCCGAAACTTTTCAATCCAAAAACTGGGCACGCGTAACATCGTTTATCGCTCTTTTTGCAACCTATCTTATTTATCAATTTTCGCCCGGTCATATTGATCATCATGGGCTGACAGCTTTATTGGTAACAGTTGCCTTCGGTTTCACGATGCGCATGATCCGACAGCCGGACTTAAGCAAGTGGGCTGTGGGTGCCGGGTTTTTTCTGGCCCTCGCTTTGGCGGTCGCCCTAGAAATTTTACCGTGGTTGATTGTTATCGTTTCTTGGGTTGGCGTTTGGGCTATGCAAAAAGGCCATAAGGCGGCGCGCGCTGGTGCTGTGTTAAGTCTCAGCCTTTTTCTATCGAGCTTTCTATTTTTGATCATCACGAAAGCACCCCATCATTGGTTTGACATCGACACGATGGCCTACTCGGCGGTCTACGTCGTGTTTACCAGCCTCATAGCTTTGTGTTTTGCCGGACTTGCATTCGCCGAGCGTACACGGGTAGCCTTGCGGTATGTAATCGGCGTGCTCTCCGCTGCGGTCTCGGGATTAATATTTTTGAGTTATTTTCCGGAGCTTGTTGGCGGACCCTATGGCGGCGTCAATCCGGAGTTAGCTAAATTGATGTTCGATAGCATCACCGAGGCCATGCCGATTGCCAAATCGGCAACATCCGCGATTGAAGTATTTCTTCGCCTGGTTTGGCCGGTGATGGCTTTTGCTGTGAGCGTGTATTTTTTCCGTCGCGCTAAGAAAGATGAGCGGTGGTTATGGGGGCTACTCCTCTATTCTCTGACCGCCGCTATTTTGCTCGCCACATTCTATCAAATCCGCTGCATGGTTTTCGCTCAATTATTTTCAGTTCTTGCCATGTCTGCAGCCCTGCAACGAGCCATGATTTGGCTCGGCAAAAACTGTCCTATTCGGGCGCTTGCGTTCATGCAGCTGGGGCTGCTTTTGGTTATTGCGCCCTTGCCGATGCTCATATTTCCAGCCCTGGTCGATAATCGGCCTTTCAATACCGGCATGCTGATGTTTCCTGTGGTTAAAGCGAGCGAAGAATGCGACATGAGGAGTTTGATCCAAGCTCTTGATAAACAGTCACTTAATACCACCCATCTCATGCCAATTATGAACGAAATGGATTCAGGTTCTGAGCTGCTCTTTCGCACGCCTTATAGCGTTTTGGGGGCGCCCTATCATACTAATGTCGGCGGAAATTTAGATTCGGCCCATTTTTTTACATCGGCAGATCCGATCGAAGCTCGAGACATCATGCAGCGCCGTAAGGCTGGGCTGGTCGTGATCTGCCGTGCTGAAGCCGCCTTTTATGTCAATCCTCAAGGCAAAAGTTTTGCTCAGCGCCTCGTTGACGGTGAGGTGCCGCATTGGCTGAATAAAGTTGATTATCCCGGTGAGCGTGATTTTTTACTCTTCGAATTAAATACGCCATCTAAAGGAGGTGCTTAGTCATGGCCAAATTTTTGTCATCATTCATGAAGAAGATCCATTCCTTAGAACAGATTTAGATTGTAGGACCACACTATGACGATGTTCCAAGCGATTATGATTGCTCTTGTACAAGGCGTAACAGAACTCTTTCCTGTTAGCAGCCTGGGTCATGCCGTTGTTTTGCCAGCGCTCCTCGGCTGGTCTATCGATCAAAAGTCCCCGGAGTTTTTACCGTTTATTGTCGTGCTGCATTTCGGTACCTCTTTAGCGCTGCTTAGTTATTTTTGGCGTGACTGGCTGAATTTTGCCCGTGCGGTCATAAGCGGCGGCGGCGCAAAGTCTTTGGCGGAGCGCAAAATATTCTATCTTATCGTTATCGCAACGCTTCCCGGCGTTGTTATCGGCTACACCTTCGAACATATGGTGCGCAATTTCTTTGGCTCGCCCAGGCTGGCGGCAATTTTTCTCATTCTCAACGGTGTCATGCTATTTTTGGGGGAGCGTATCAAGCGCAGCGGTACCAAGACCCTTGATAAGATAGGTTGGAAGGCGGCGCTTGCTATCGGCTCTTGTCAGGCGCTTGCCTTGGTTCCGGGCATTTCTCGCTCGGGGGCAACGATTATTGGCGGTATTTTATCTGGCCTCAAACATCACGAGGCCGCGCGTTTTTCCTTTCTGCTTTCGACGCCGATAATCATCGGAGCTACTCTTCTCGAAGTTCCAAAACTTCTTCATGCAACCCCTGATCAAGCTTTTCATTTAACGACAATAGTTATGGGGGGCGTAATTGCCGGTATAACGGCTTGGCTTAGTATATTTGCTCTTATGCGTTATTTTAAAACTCATGAGGTTGAGGCCCTTGATCCCTTCGCTTGGTATTGTTGGGCTTTTGGTGTCCTGGCGCTGATTAGTATGTGGTGAAATCCAGCATTTACTTAGTCTGATTTTCTTCTCTTGTTCCGCTTTGTTTTTGCTATAATCGCTCTGGGAGGTTGGCGGTGGACGGATCCCGTGCCAACCCGGCCAGGTCCGGAAGGAAGCAACCGTAACACTTTCGATCCGGGTCGCCGTTCAATCTCCCACCTGAATTATTGTAACCACTTTTAGCAGGTATTATTTTGAGTGAACTTTTTGCCAGAATTTCAGCTACCTTGAACGCCGCGGACGCGGATGGTGAAAGCAAAAACGCCGATGGTATCCCCATTGCCGAGAGAGGCCATTTGCCGTCACAAGAACCGAAGGCCTCGCAAACACCCCCCGGCTATCGTGTTCTGGCGCGCAAATATAGGCCAACGACATTTGCCCAGCTTATTGGCCAAAATGCCATGATGCGCACGTTGACGAATGCCATCACGACCGGCCGTTTGCCGCAGGCGTGGATGCTCACGGGTGTGCGCGGCATCGGTAAAACAACGACAGCGCGCATCATTGCGCGGGCCCTTAACTGCACGGGTCCGGACGGCAAGGGAGGGCCGACTATCGAGCCCTGTGGTCACTGCGATGCTTGCCGTATGATTGCCGAAGATCGGCATGTCGATGTCCTGGAAATGGACGCTGCCTCACACACCTCAGTCGATGACATTCGCGATATTATAGAGGGCGTTCGCTATGGTCCTGTGTCGGCACGCTACAAGATCTACATCCTTGATGAAGTCCATATGCTTTCCAAGAACGCTTTCAATGCGCTATTGAAGACATTGGAAGAACCTCCGCCACACACCAAATTTATTTTTGCGACCACCGAAATTCGCAAAGTACCGGTAACGGTATTGTCACGTTGTCAACGGTTTGATCTGAGGCGCATCGACAGCCTCACCTTGGCAAAGCACTTTACCGAGGTAGCTGCGCTTGAAAAAGTAAGTGTCGAGCCCGAAGCCATCAAGCTATTGGCCAACGCTGCCGATGGTTCAGTGCGCGATGGTTTAAGTCTTCTCGACCAAGCCATAGCTCGCGGCAATGGCAAGGTAATCGCGGTAGATGTTAAGGACATGCTGGGTCTTGCCGATCGCGTCCACAGTTTATCGCTGTGTCGTGAACTCATGCGCGGCGAAATGAAGGCGGCGCTCGCTACGCTTGCGACTATGCAACAGGCGGGATCGGACCCGCTGCAGATTTTGCACGATATGTGTGATTTGGTGCATTTATTGACGCGAGCGCAGATTGTTTCTGATTTTGCGCAAGACCCTAGTTTGCCTGAATATGATAGGCAGTTACTGTCTGAACTATCTGATGTCAAAGTTCCTGCCTTGGCGCGCGCCTGGCAAATTTTACTTAAGGGCGTCAATGAAGTGCAAAATGCCACTCATCCGGGCCAAGCTGCGGAAATGGTGTTCATCCGCTTGGCCTATGCGGCCGAGTTGCCACCGCCCGCCGATCTCATCAGGCAATTGCGCGAGACAATAAATGCAAATCCCGCTACCGACAAAGCTAACGTGCCGGTTGGCAATAGCCCTCCAGCAGGGCGGGCACGGATGGGCAGTACTGTGGGCAATGTCGGCACGAGTGTGGCCCATGCCGTTGCCAGGCAAAGTGTGCCTCAAGATATTCCCCAGGCTCTTGTGCAGTCCGATGTGGTTGCGCTTAAGGTGCCAACAAACTTCAAAGAGCTCGTGGCGCTGTTTAATGAAAATCGTGAAGGTGCCTTACATGCACAACTCTATAGCAATGTTCATCCGGTGCGGTGCGAGCTGGGCCTACTTGAAATCCGTGTAGGGCCAAATGCACCGACTAATCTCGCGGCGCGGTTGTCGCAGTGTTTGAGCCAATGGACAGCCCAGCGCTGGATGGTGTCTATTTCTGATAACCCTGGTGCGCCTACATTGGCGGAGCAGGATCGTGTTAGGGAACAAAAACGTCAGCAAAAAGCAAATGAGCATCCCTTGATGCAGGCGGTTCTAACTTCTTTTCCAAAGGCAAAGCTGTTGTCTCTCAAACAAAGAACAGTTGCGCCATTAATCGTCCCAAGCGATGATGCTGCATCGGCGCAAGCGGATACAGCTTTACAAACAAACGATTTCGAGGAAGAGACATGAATATTGCTGGCATGATGAAACAAGTCCAGGAAATGCAAGCCAAGATGGCGGAGATGCAAACGCGTTTGGCTGATTCTGAAGTGATCGGCCAATCGGGTGGTGGCATGGTCGTAGCTACGATGAACGGCAAGGGCGAAATGAAAAAGATAAAGATCGATCCCAAGCTAGCTGACCCGGCTGAGATCGAAGTGCTTGAAGACTTAATCGTTGCTGCTTGCAATGACGCCAAGGCTAAAGCGGAATCATACGTGGCATCGGAGACGGAAAAAATGATGGGTGGCGTCAAGCTGCCCCCCGGCATTAAATTACCGTTCTAGATTTTCGTGTCGATCTCCCCACTCGATCAACTTCTCAATCTGCTGGCTAAGCTTCCTGGCCTTGGGCCGCGCTCAGGCCGGCGCATGGTCTTGCATCTTCTTAAGCGCCGCGAGGCCTTGATGTTACCGTTGATTGAGGCGATGACAGCAGCCGTCCATCAGGTTCAGAGCTGTTCCATTTGTGGAAATCTGGGCGGCAACGACCCGTGTGAAATCTGCTCAGATCCGTTGCGCGATCGCACGACTATTTGCCTCGTCGAAGACGTTGCTGACCTTTGGGCCTTGGAACGTAGCCACGCCTTTCGCGGCCTTTATCATGTTTTGGGTGGTACTTTATCGGCACTTGAGGGCGTGAGGCCGACCGATTTGCGTATTGATCAGCTGATTGATCGCTTAAAGGAGGGGTCTGTCAAAGAGGTCATTCTCGCTCTTAATGCCACTGTCGAAGGCCAGACGACGGCACATTATGTTGCTGAAAGATTAGCCCCATCTGCCGTGGCAATTACGAAACTTGCTCATGGTTTGCCGGTCGGTGGTGAGCTTGATTATCTGGACGATGGAACCCTGACAGCGGCTCTTAATGCCAGGCGTAAGTCAGCCTGAGCATGTAATTTTCTTATCGAAAACCATTTTCACGGGACTTTAACTATCGCTGCTTGACAATCGCTGCATTGCAGTACAGTTGAGAATGAAAAATGTTATGGCGTAGGGCTGCATGAGTCGCAGCCCCAAGCGTCGGCATAGACGATCAGGAGCTCGTTTAACGTGAACATAGGTCTGGTAGTTAACGCTCGCGGCAAGATGTGCTTGGTGCACGACGAATCCTTCGAGGCCACCCCTCTTTGGGTCGGCTATCATATTGATAAGAAACAACTTGAGATCATTTTTGACACCGGCATAACCTTTCCCATTGAATGGGAGGCAACCGACGAAATGCATAACTACTTGCTAAAAATTAACAAAATACTCATCATAAGAATGGAGAATAAGAAACCAGTAGAAGGTTATGACACCAGCTTTTTACGTCTTCAGGACGGCAGGACAATTAACTGAGGAAACTTTTTATAACCCAAGATGAGCCTATGAACTCGAATTCTGACGATAACGATAGCAATAAAGCGACGGGTAAAGGCACCGGCGGAAAGGGCTCGAGTTCTGGCGGCGGACCTACAGGCCATAAAACGCCGCCCCCGATGTCTTCGGCCTTCTTTGAAGTCATGAAGGAGAAGGGCGTCTCCGCTGAACAAATCGCAAAAATAATCACCGACTGGGCTCATCATCAAGGCTCCCAACTCACGGAACGGATCAAGCAGTTCATTGAGGGAATTCAGAAAGCCACAGATCCCGTCTCGCGGGCTTCCGCCAACTTGATTATATCTTTTTCTAATCTGGGCTTTGCCGTGGTGTCTAATCTGCTCTCATATATGACAGCAGAAATGGCAGCGGAATATGAACATAGCCTACGCACGTCTCAAACGACAAAGCCTCAACTTAGTCGCACCTAATACGAAGTCGAGAGTTGGGCAATAATTTTCGTAACCTTAGCCGGTCAATATTTTGTCGCGACGCACTTCATTGCGCTGTGTGTAGATTGAATTGGGACGGATTTGCTGCGCGATTGTGTGGCCGATGACGCAAGCCAGCATAAGTGGCAAAATAACTTCATAACTTAATGTCATTTCAAAGATCATAAGAATGCACATCAGCGGCGCATAAGTAATTGAAGCCAAAAAAGCACCCATGCCGACCATGATGTAGCCCGATATATTGGTATCCGATAGGGGCGATATGTCGACCAATATATGACCATAGAGAGCACCTATGGCCGCGCCAACGAAGAGTGTCGGCGTGAAGACACCGCCGACGGCGCCGGATCCTGAACATAAGGCTGTCGCAAGGACTTTGAGAACAAGGATTATCAACAAGGCTTGCCACGTCCACGACGTATGAAGAATAGAATTGACGACGCTATAGCCATTGCCCCAGACATTGGGTTCCCAAACTGAGATAAAACCAACCCCCAATCCGCCAAGGGCCATGTTTACAACAAGCCCACCCGAATAGCGGATAAAGGCGGCGCGCGATATATCGAGTATCCAGCGAAACAAAGGGGCAGCAAAGCCGCAAACAATGCCAAGTCCTGCATAGGCAAAGACTTCCCATCCGGCAATCAAGTTAAAGGTCGGCATTTTGTAAACCGCCGTCAACCCAAAAAACCAACGCGTCAAGATATTAGCAATAACAGAAGCCACAATCAGAGGGCCCAGCACGGCCTTTGACAATGTGCCCATGGCGATCTCAACCACGAAGATAGAACCGGCAATCGGCGCATTATAAGCAGATGTGATGCCGGCCGTGGCCCCACAGGCCACCAACAAACGCAAATCGTCACGTTTAAGTTTAAGAAATCGTCCCAAAGACGACCCGACCATAGCGGCAAGTTGCACCATAGGTCCTTCGCGACCGATGGAGGCGCCACTGCCGATTGAAAATAAGGATGAAATAGTTTTAATCATGGTTTGACGAAAACTAATAACGCCATCACCAATCGTAATAGCTTCAAGATAATCGTCAGCACCGCGGCGTGGCACCCAGTCGAGACCGAATTTCAATAGAGCGCCGGCCAAAGCACCACCAATCATGGGTATCAATAACCTGCCCCACCAGGGCAATTCTTTGGCGATGGCAACCATGCCACCTGCATTTCTATCAAATTGATGTTCAATAAAGATGAATGCCGAACGGAAAAGTAAAGCGGCAAAGCCTCCGCCCACCCCGATCAAGGCCGCTAAGAGGAGCAGTAAAACATAATTGTCATGAAGACGAAAACGCATCGGTAAATTGAAATGCAAAAGTGATTTGGACATTGTGATGTGACTTTATGTTTTTATGTTCTTCTTGATAGGTGCAGTGAGTTATTTTATCAGCTCGGTAAGTTTGGTGACGGACAGGCGGGTGTGTCAAATTTTGAGGTACATGACGAGCACTATAGGCCCCGATTGGTGCGACCTCAAACGCTCTTCCTCTACATTAATCTTAGGCTATTTTGTTTAGATAGAAGTTCTAGTTGGGGAAGCCGAAGAAGATATGCGCAGGAGCCCAATCTTCATGAATGCATTTATTGCCACAAAACCGCCGACTCGTGGATCCTTCCGCAACAACCCAGCAGAGGGTGTCCTTACTTCGCTTCAGATTGCTTTGTTTACCCCTGATCCCCCGTAACACATGGTCGCTGTTTATTGTATCATTCGACAGGCATTACCGACCATTTATTCGTGTTAGGGAATCTACTAATAAGCTGAGTTAGTAGCTAAATATTATGGTGCGCCGGAAGGGACAGCTCTGAAGTGACCCCCGAAAGTTGGACACAACTTCGGGGATTTTCATGTCTAAATACACGGACGAGTTCAAATTATCATTAGTAGAACGCTATTTAACGGGAGCCAAAGGGATTCAAGCTCTGGCCGAAGAGTACGGCATAATGCATAGTAACTTGCGGCGGTGGGCCGCCATCTATCGCGTCCAGGGCGTCGACGGATTGAAGAAGAGGAAGTCGGTATATTACAGTGGTGAGTTCAAACTTTCGGTCTTAAAACACATGTGGGCACAGAAGCTGTCCTATGAAGCGACGGCGGTAGCGTTCAATATCCGCAACCCTGGAAGCCTGGCCGGTTGGGTAAAGTTATATCGAAGCGGAGGCGTAGAAGCTCTCCAGCCCGGTCGGAAAGGGAGACCTAAATCAATGTCAGCCTGCGAGACGACACGGCATTTAAGTCTGCTATAAGAACCGGCCTAAAAAGCCCACAACTAGGGTGACAAAAAGTTTGGGCGGCAATTTGGGCGGCAAAAATCGATTTTGCTTTCCATCTACAAAGTCTAACTATATGATTTTACTTGGTAAGCCCCTATAGCTCAGCTGGTAGAGCAACTGATTTGTAATCAGTAGGTCGGGAGTTCGAATCTCTCTGGGGGCACCACTGTCGTCATAGAAGGTTTCCAACTATTCCCAGCCAATCAGATAGCATGAGTTAGCGTTCTAATCTTGCTACGCATTTCTTGATTTGAGGCGACTGCGTCTAACGACTATCAGGGTGCGTTTTTAGTGAGGCTTAGGAAAGTCCCAATACTGAGGCTTCATAGGAGTGTCTCGGGGTTTAGTACCAGCTGGTTCTTGTTGAGGCCGACTATTCTCAGTGTTAGCAGTCTGCGGTG
>Ga0206811_1028_pt1 | contig 37635 bp, 31 predicted proteins | sample Alteio_BWOrgCont_53_FD_152886 | JGI IMG/M metagenome (GOLD analysis project Ga0206811, IMG submission 152886) | Enriched cells from forest soil in Barre Woods Harvard Forest LTER site, Petersham, Massachusetts, United States -... | ecosystem: Environmental > Terrestrial > Soil > Temperate forest >... | reverse complement strand
TACGATTCCCGCTGCAACGTGTTTTTCGTCGGTCTGGCGGGCACAAGCAGCGGCAAAGAGGGTCCGCGTAAGGTTGCAAAGGATATTCTGTTTTCTTGCTGCCGAACGTCGGCAGTTTCAGAGTCGTTTGCCAGCCACGCCGGTCTAATCAGCGCTGTGAGCGACTCACCGGACCATCTGGCGCTCGTGGACGAATTCGGCAGATATCTGGCCACCCAAAACGGCAAAAAGGCCGACTCTCATCTTTCATTGATTCCGACGATCATGATGCGGATGTTCAGTTCGTCAAATTCGATGTTTGTCGCGGACAGGTATTCGGACACGAAGCGAAATCCAGTAGTCACCATTCTCAATCCGAATTTGAATGTGTTGGGCACGACGGTTTCCGGCAACTTTTTTCAGGCACTGGCATCAGAGAATATCACCGATGGATTGCTCAACAGATATCTGGTTTTTGAAGTGTCCGTTGATTTGCCTGAACTCAGGCAGGTTAGGACGACGGCATTGCCGCAGTCGTTGATTGACACGGCTAAGCAGTGGTCCGAGCTTGTTCCGGGAACCGCTGGAGTCGCGTTGCCATCGCCTGTCGTCATTCCTGAGGAACAATCAGCAACCGACCTATTCGACCGTTTTTCCGCCTTCTGCGACGGCATTGCCAGAAGCGAGCGTTCGCCAATCTGTCGAGGTCTATGGCCACGCACCTACGAGAAGGCCAGAAAGCTGGCCATGCTGTATGCCTGTAGCGAATCGTTTGCCAGTCCACGTATCACGACCGCAGGCGCGGCATGGGGTATTGCCTTTGCCACCCATTGCACTGAGTTTGTGGAACGTGCTGCCGGTAGTCGCATCGCCGACAACGATCATCAACGATCCGCCAAGTTGGTACTGCGGATTATCACTGAGTCAGGCAAGGCGGGGATCACACAGGCCAAGTTGTATCGACGCATCGACCACACGATGAAGAGTCGTGACTTGCGTGAGATTCTAGTTGAATTGGGCGAATCAGGCGAGATACGATTTGAAGACGTGTCTACCAAAGGGAGACCTGTACGGATGTTGATCGCCGTCTGATAGTCGTCGACCCCTTATTACCTTATTACCTTATTACCTGTGGGGTCACACACACGCACTGGGACAGGAAAGAGGATGAATGTGTGAGTAGTAAAAATGAAAGGGTATTTGAGTAGTAAGGTATATCCCTCTATACATCCAATGCTTTTCAGTCAATTCAGCACAGGTAAGAAGGAAGTACGAAGTGGCAATAAGGTCTGGTGGCAATGTTCAGTGGTTTCGCTTGTGTCACTGGACATGACTCGCGCTCACAATGCACGTTTAACGCCACTGGGTTATGGACGAACGACAGATAGCAATTCAAATCTGATGGCGACACGTGCCCATTTACGTGCGAGCACACACTCTTAGTTTATCACATGAGTAGATTCCCTAAGCCCCTATACCATCAAGGTACTCCTGAGCGTAAGTCGTTACGCTGTATACACATAAGTCGCGTGACTTTACAAACTTTGTTTCTTTATCGAAAAGTCACACGAAATGCCTAAAAAACAGGACGAAATCAGGGTCCAGAAGCCAGAAACCACGAGAAAAGGTGCGATGACTGTGGCTGTTTCCTTCCGCCGGGCCGCATGGTCGAACTTCTCCCGACGTAGGTTCACGTCCCAAGATCTCGCCCAGTCGTTCGCGTCCACGCTGCCGACAATCGCAGACTGGCGCGAGGCAGCACGGGAACCGCGTCGGATCGCACGTCAGCCGATCGTCAATCGCCGGTTGTCCGGTGGTTCGATCTTCTGGAACAACGGAAAGGGCTGTTGGTCAGGTTCCGTTTACGTCGGTCGCGATGCTAAAGGCGGACGAATCCTGAAACTTGTCAGCGCCGGAACGCAGGATCTCGCCCGTCAGAAATTGGCAGACTTCATCAACACACACAATTCAACGCTCTAACGATGGCGACTTGTTGTCGTCCTCGCGTCCTGCCGCCGTCTTTCGGTCAGCGGCGGCAGGATTTTGTTTCACAGAATGACCGACAGACAAAGGATTGTCACATGGCAACACTTTCGATCGATTTAGATGACAATGCCAGTGATGCACTGGCCAATGTGGACGCGGCGCTGGACCAGATGGCGGCGACCAGTGTGGACGCGGCGAAAAAAGCGGACGTTTTGACGAAATCGCAGTCCCAATCAATCACCGTCACTCAGAAGCAAACTTTGGGCTTTTCTGTCTTAGCCAACACGTCGATTAAGACGTTTGGTTCAATGGCAGAGACCGCCGCCCGCTGCTTTACGGAAATTGAACTCAGCGCAATGAAGCACCTGGCCAACACTGAGCAATTGCTCATCAAAACGGGTGGCTCGATTATCAAGTTCGGCATCGTTGCCGCCGGTGCCGTGGGTGTCGCCAACGCCGCGTTTAACAAACACAAGAAATCGGTCAAAGAGTCGTCTGACGCTACGGATGATGCCGCCGAATCACAAGGTCATTTTCTGGAGACTGCTGCCGGGGTTGCTGTCGGCCTGACGGGGCTCGGTTTTGCCATCGGTCAGACGACGGCCGGTTACTCAATGATGGGGAAGGCGGCGAACCTCGCGGGTAAATCGGCAGTCAATGCCTTCACTGGCTTCGGTCCGTACGTTGCTGGCGCTACGCTCGGTCTGAAGGGGTACATGGCGGTACTGGACGCGACAGGCCACAAGTACAGCGAGATGAAGGAAGTTGTCACAGGTGCCACCCAAGAGCAGATAACCGCGTTCCGCGAGTTCCAGAAAGAAGCCCGCGACCTTGACACGACGATAACGCAACTTGCCGTTGAGCGAGGTAAGGACATTGGGAAATTCTTCAAAGAAACGTTTGGCCAGGAGATGGTCCAGTACGCCTCGAACCTTGAGCGGGTTCAGCAAGCTATGGGCGGCTTGCGTGGCGAGATCATGCAAACGATCAACGAGACTGGGCAGGCTCAAAAGGATTGGTGGGAATCATGGGAATGGCCAGATGCTGTCAAAGCCGGATGGAAATCGTTCGATGAATCGATGACGAGAACCACGGATGCGACAGTTCAAAACATCGGCATCATCAAGAGCACGTTCCGCACAGGAGTGGATCAGCTTAGCGACAGCTGGTCGGTTTTTATTGGCGACAATGTCCGGGCCACCCGCATGCTGCAAGAGAACGTCTCAGCGATGCAAAAATTGGTCGATTCCGGTGCGTCCGCTTCGGAATACCGCGCGCGTTCAGGCGCTGAGATGGAGCGACAGCAAGCCGACTCTATGAAGAAACTAGGCGAGTTGAATGAACGCAACGGACTGGGGTTCGAACGGGTTGCTGAACTGCGAAAGAAGTTCGGCGAAAACGACGCAAAGCGGGCAGAGGATGCCCGGATCGCGTCCCTGAAGACGGTTGAGTCAATCGACGCTGAGTCAGAAGCCCTGAAGGGGAAGATTACCCAACTGGCGATGGAAGGCAAGTTGAATGGGGCGAAGGAGACGAAAAAAGGCAAGGACGGTAAAGAGACTCAGGTCGAAACGCAGGCGTATAAAGACTCCATCAAGCGGCTTGAGGAATTGGAGAAGGCCCATGAAACATTAGCTAGCCGTCGCGCTGCCGTCGAGAAGGACACGGCTGAAGCCGCCAAGAAGAACGCTCGCGACGTTGACGAATGGAATAAGAAGCAGATTGCCGACGAGCGCAAGGCCATCGACGAAAAAATGAAGGGGCAAAAGGAACTTTACGAATTGGAGGCAAAGCAGGCCGCTGGTCGAATGGGTATGCAGTTAGAACTACGGTCATTGTCCCGCAAAGAGGACGCTAGCAGTGGACTGAGCGCGGCAAAAGAAATGCTCGCCGTGCAGAAGGAAATCACCGCCGAGAAGATGCGCGCGGCGGGTTCCGAGAACTTTGAGAAAGGTGCGGGCGGCATCGACCCGAAAGACCGCGATGCCGAGCGAGCCAAAGCCCTTGCTGCCACGGAGACACAGGTCAAGCAGCAACTGGCGGCGATGGACAAGCAGTTTTCGGAGGCTGAACACAGCGGGAAGATGGTCCAGATTGACGAAGAGGCAAAGGCCAAGCTTGGGGCACTCGAACGCGAGCGAATGAATCTGAATAAGAACGAGACCGACGACACCAAGCGGGCAAAGGAGATGATCCGCCTGCAAGGAGAATGGGACAAGGCACACTTCGACCGCGAGAAGGCCATGATTGCCGAGAATGGCAAGTTCCAGCGCGATCAGGACAAGATGGCATTGGATGCCAAGCTGGCCAATCAGCAAGCTCTGTTCGCCGCTGAAAGGGAACGAATTCAGAAAATCCACGCACTGTCCGACGAGCAAAACGGGAAGCTGAAAGAACAGTTCGACCCGAAGGCATTCGGGCAAGCCCAAGACCAGGGCAAGGTCAAAAAGCAGTTCATGGACAACGCGGCCGCTAAGGCCAAGCAGGATCAGATGGATCGCGATCAGGACCTGGGCGAAGACGCGCAGAACGGCGACAAGCAAGCCTTCCAGAAATTCAAGGCCAATCAGCAACGCCAGATGGCTGCCGCCCGCCGCAAGGCTGCTCAGGATTTCGACAACGGGGACGCCCCCGATGGCGATGTGCAGAAAGCTCAGAATCAGGTTGGCCAACAAACACTGCAAGGCATGGCCAAGCAGGGCAAGCTAAATGACGGTCAGACACAAGTCCTGACCGATGCCCTGAAGACTCTGGCCGATCAGCAACAAGCCATCGACAACAACACCGTGACCGTACAGAACATGATTAACTTCATGAAGGGCGTCAAGACGACTGCCCGCGCTTCGGTCACTGCGACACAGAATCAACAGGGGTCGTTGAACTAAGGCCGGGTGGATCTACGCCGTGTCTGCCGCTGGTGGACACGGCTCTTGTCGGTTTCGAAATTTCAAAGGATTGAACGCGATGATTCAGGAATGCGGTACGGTCGATGTCACGAACTTGACTTCCGAAACAACGGACTTGGAGTCCGTTGTTTCACGACTCCCAGTTTTGATCGTTCATGAAGGGGGGGTCCCTCCAGCGGAGATCATCGGAACGACGATCATCGTTGATCTTGAAGCGATGGGTTTTAAGTTCAGTCACCCATGTACGCCACTGTGACTGTCTGGTTGTCATTCATTTTCCTGCCTTGAGGGGTACGTAGGAACATCGCCAATGCCTGACGGATTTCATTTTCCGTTAGCTTTCTGTAGGCGCGAAAGTCAACGGTAGTATTCCGCTTCGGATCGTATGCAGTGTTGCTGACGTTCGGCATTTCCATAGTTTCGATATTTCAATGGGAGATTGTTGGTCGTGACCGTTCGCCAGTGTCAGGCATCGCGACAGCGAAGAGCGGTCGAATGGCTTCGGTCAGTTCCTCGCGCGTCACGGTGCCTTCTTCTTGACTGATTTCTTCCACGGCTTTTTGGCGGCGGCAAGCTTTTGATTGTCGTTGTATTGCTTTCGACGTTCGGCATCAGACTGGACGCCAGCAAGGTACGCTCGAAGCTGTGTCTTTACGTCGGCACTCGTTTTCTCGATCCAGTCGAGAACGGCTGGAATGTAACGATTCTGCGATGTCGTACTATGGACCAAAGCAGATGGCATCGCGTTGTCTCTCATCAACTTTGCGATTGCCATGAGTGTGTCGACGCCTGCCGAAAGCTCGGTTGCGAGCGATTCAAATGTCTCCGGAGTCTGTGAGTTTCTTGCCATCGGCGGATTAGACAGCGAAGGCACGCTATTGAAAACAGGAGTACCGTTTTGACTCCAAAGAACAACTGTTTTTCAAAAACGGTTGACAATCAGTAATCGCCCGTGTAATCTCACGTCGCCACAGCGAAAGCAAGCCTTTCAAAACATCAGACAACTCGACTTCGACTCGACCCCTCGCGGTAGCTTTCGCTGTGGCAAGCAAAGTGATTCGCGAGGGGTCTTCGATTTTTGATAGCGGGCGGATTCAATCCGCCCCATCTCCAGTGTTTCCCCGCACTCGGCTCTGGCGTTCCATCAACGGCGCTCTTCTGCGCTATCGGTACGTCCGGCTCCCGTGCGTTCTGTCCGATTGCCACTTGAAAGGAATTGAGCATGTTTACGACCGTGAGCCAGAATCCATCCGCTATGCCAACCATCCCGAAAACTCCCAAGTCAACGCGGGATCGGGGGCCAGTGTTCGCTGTCATCGAAATTGAATGCCAGGGCGACTACAAGCCGAAGGCGAGCGACTCGATTCCGTGTGAAGCTCTGGCAACGATGCCTGCCGATTTGGTTTGCCGATTCGCTGCCATGTACAACGCCGATCGTAGCGCCAAGAACAATCGCCGTTGGGCATGCGTCGGCATCAGCGGGCCGATGTTCTTTCTTGGGATGTCTGCCATTGACCGCCCAACTGACCCTGAAGCCTACCCGCCGGGATGTCAGACCGGACTGACCTACGAAGAAGCGATTGCCGCCATGATCGCGGCGAACGAGGCAAGATTGAAGGTTGCTCGCGTGCCCCGCCGCTGGACGGTTGCCTTGCGGCCGTTGAACATCATGGAAGGGACGGTGAACCCATGAAACCAGCGAAATCCAAAGATGAAATCAGCAATCCAATCTCGGAGACACTGGAAGAGCTCTCGCGTCCGACGTTCGTTTTGATCGAAGAGGCGGTTGACGCTGTCACCGTTGTCGTTCACCTAGACCGTGATTGGCCACACGGCTATGTCCACGCCGAACCCGGTGAGGATGCGTGCGATCTTGGATTCCGGAGGGCGACGAATCTGGAATGCTCAATGATTGACGTTGATTGGATTCAGGCGGGCGCGACACTCGACCTACGGAAGAACCTGCCCAAGCAAGTCGCGAAATGGTTGCGGAGCATGGCGGCGAAAATCATCGCGTCTGCGGATGCGGTCGATTCTGTTACCGACGATAGGAACCTGAAGGAAATCAAGGCCATCGTCTCTGGCACCATGCCAGCGGTCTCGATGTCGAAAGCGGGTGCAGCATGACGCCGCAACAGTTGGATACCCTGAAATCGGAATTCGAATTCGAGAGCATTGACGGCATCAACCGGCGAACGTGGCTACGCATTCGCAAGCTACTTCGCGGTCATGCTCGCGCTCACGGTTGCAAGCGGAGGGACTGCGAAATCCTCGCGGCCGATGTCGTCGAATCCGTCAAGACCGGACGCCTGCCGTGGAATCGATCCACGCATCCGAACATCCTGGAGTTTCTGTTTTCAGTTGTCCGGGTGCAGGCGATGGCATTGGCCAAAAGTGAACCGAAGCCGAGGCCAGCAGTCGATATGGTTCGGGTTCGGAAACTCGTCGCCAAGATGAATGCGAATGAGATCATTGCCAACCTGCCGACGATTGAGCTTCTGCTCAGCAGGTTGAATACGTTGATGCAGACCGCATCGTCGCAGGCCACTGAAGGGAGCGTGCCGTGAGTACAACGGATGAAGTCGACGAAAGCCTGAAAGTTCAGGTACGCCGTCACGAAGCCCTGAAGGCCATCCTCCAGCTTGTCGCCGATCTGCGGAAAGAGGACGACGAAGGCGCTGACTGGGTTTTGGAGCAACTGGCAGAGGGATGAGAAAAAAAGGACGCTTGCCGATGGTAAGCGGCCTTTTGTGTCTATGGCTGGATCGAATGGGCTGCGACAACTTGCGGCACGAAACAAACAATCACAATCAACCGGGAACACAACATGGCACGTGGCAAGGGCGAGGGATCTATCAGGAAGCGACCGGACGGAGTTTGGGAAGCTCGGATCGACGTAGGCAGGGACGCAACCGGGAAGCGGAATAGCAAGTCGGTCTACGGCAAAACGAAAAAGGCAGTCACAGACGAACTGACGAAGCTGGCAGCACAGAAACTCGATGGCGTTCTCGTTCGCAACGATCAAACGACCGTCGCCGAGTTTATCACCCGATGGCTCGATGACTCTGCGGCGCTCAAGGTACGAGCGTCCACGCTCGCGAGCTACACGCAAGTTTGCCGGTTGCACGTCACACCGAAAATCGGCGACGTGAAACTATCGAAGCTCAGTCCTTCGCACGTACAAAACTTGCTCGCCGAAATGACGCGGGCCGGGAAGTCGGCGAGACTCGTTCAGATGGCGTACACGATGATTCGCCTGTCGCTGTCCGTTGGCTTGAAATGGGGACTGGTTGTCCGAAACGTGGCGGAAGCCGCAGACCGCCCGTCTGTGTCTCGACATGAGATCACGCCGCTAACCGCCGAGCAGGCCGCAAAATTCTTGACGGCGGCGAAATCTGATCGGTTGTACGCGGTCTACGTTCTCGCACTGGCAACCGGAATGAGGCAGGGCGAGTTGTTCGGCCTGCAACGAGACGATGTCGACATCAAGGCAGGGACGATCAACGTTCGACGAACCCTCGTGGAACTCAGCGGCAAGATCACCACGAACCCGCCTAAGACCGACAAAGGCCGTCGCCTGATCGAACTCCCGCAAATGGCCGTCACGGCTCTTGTGGCACACGGTGAGCGAATGCTGGCAGAAGGTTTGAAGGATTGCGACTGGGTGTTTTCTGACACGGATGGCAATCCGCTCCGTCGTCAGAACGTATTGCGTCGATCATTTATGCCGATCCTCGAAGCGTCCGGATTGCAGGGCACCCGTTTTCACGACCTGCGGCATACGAGCGCCACGTTGATGCTTGGAGCGGGGACTCACCCGAAAGTTGTTCAGGAACGTCTTGGGCACAGTCAAATCGGCATCACGATGGACACGTACTCGCATTGCCTGCCGTCGATGCAGAAGGAAGCGGCGGTATCGCTCAACTTGATTCTTGAGCCGCCGGAAACTACAGTCAAACATCCAGATTCAGGCGAAAAGCATGCGAATGGAAGCGACTAACAGGGGTGTTAGAAGTTTACCCACAAACTACCCACCATGTGACGAAATGTTGCGAACAACCGCGAACAATTCAACTGACGAAATCCCGGTAAATCATGATCCGCGAACATCCGCGAACTACTATAAACAGGGGTTAAACGGACTGAAAATCCTGGTGTCGGCGGTTCGATCCCGCCCCCAGCCACTTCAAATCCCCGATTTGGCCTTCGGTCGACGCCTCGCCGCAGCCGCCGTTTCAACCTGAAGATGCTCCCCCGCAATCTCCGAATCAAAGTCTGGACGGAACACTGCCGCAGTCTGGCACGCTTCAAAAGCCGAATGCCAATCTCTGCCGGAAGTCTCAATTTCTTCTCTCGTCTTCCCTGTGTACGGCGTTGACCATCGCGATCAATTGTGATACCTGTGACGAATTCGCAACCCATCGCACGAACAGGGATCGTCATGACATCACCGCTGGAACAAAAAGAAGAACGACGTGTCGAACTGCAAAGACTGAACGTGAATCAGCTCGCGGTCATTTGCAAGAACAAGGTCCCACAATCCGAGTGGGGCAAGGGCATGATTATGGGCATTCTCAATTATGAATATCCGGACCTGAAAACTCCGCCGCAGACAGCAGGAGGTTCCCTGTCCTCTTGACGTTATTTCCTGCCATCGTCCGTCGGCGTGGATTGCCGGGTCAGGAACTTCCGGTTGATTGGTGAACTGTCCCGGATTTTCACACCGCCACCGGTGGTCAGAATTCGGGACCCGTCAGAACTGAATGACGCCGAAGCGACGACACCGCTCTTTTCTTTGATCGAAAGGACCTCGGCCCCGCTGTTCGCATCCCAGATCTTCGCCGTTCCATCATTACTCCCGGTAATGATCCGCGAACCATCCGGACTAAATCGGGCACTCTTGACCGGTTCTGTGTGTCCCTTGAGCGTCAGCAACTCGACACCGGTTTTCGCCTCCCACACCTTCGCGGTATTATCCGAGCTGCCGGTAATGATCCGCGAACCGTCTTCACTGATCGAAACAGCGTGTAGGCCATCTCCATGTCCCTCGAGTATCATTGACGTTGTACCGCTTGCCCCGTCCCGGACCCTGGCCGTTCCGTCCTGGCTCGCAGTGACGATCTGTAACCCGTCAGGGGTGAACAATGCGGAATTGACCTCATCATCGTGCCCGTCGAGTGTTAACAGTTCAGCGCCGCTTCGGGCGTCCCAAACCTTTGCAGTCCTGTCGTCGCTGGCGGTGACAATTCGTAGTCCGTCGGGGCTGAATCGAGCACAATTCACAGATTCTTTGTGACCCTTGAGTCTCCGCATCTCGACTCCCGTTTTTGCATTCCAGATCCTTGCCGTCTGGTCCCTGCCCGCGGTGACGACCCGCGATCCGTCGTCGCTGAACGCTGCGAAATTCACGCCGGAGTCATGTCCCTTGAATGTGAGGATTTCGGTACCACTGTTCGCATCCCACAGTTTTGCCGTCGTGTCGACGCTGGCTGTAACGAATCGTAGACCGTCGGGACTGAATTCTGTCCATTCGACCGACTGCGTGTGACAATCGAATGTCCGCACTTCGGCATCGTTCCCAGCGTCCCAGAGTCGTGCCGTTTGATCATCACTGGCCGTGACGATTTGTGATCCGTCTCCATTGAAAGATGCGGAGGTGACGTCGCGTGTATGCCCCTTGAGCGTAATGATCCGGGCACCGGTTTCGGCATCCCAGACCATTGCGGTCATGTCCCTGCTGCCGGTGACGAGACGCGTGCCGTCAGAGCTGAATGACGCGCAATTGAGGTCGTGGCTGTGCCCCGTCAGCGTGAGTAACAGTTCACCATTTTTCGCATTCCAGACCTTCGCCGTCTGGTCCCAGTTGGCGGTGACGAGGCGCAGACCATCGGGGCTGAACACCGCCGTATGGAAGTCGGAGGTGATCTTGAGGACTTCGGCACCGGTGTTGGCGTCCCAGACCTTCGCTGAACTGGCTCGATTGGTGACGACGACCCGGGATCCATCCGGGCTGAATGAGGCAAAACACACGCCGGGCGATTGCTTCTTCAGGGCGAGGATTTCCCTACCGGTTTCGGCGTTCCAGATCTTCACAGCCCCGTCGATACTGGATGAGACAATCCGGGTTCCATCGCCGCTGAACGACGCCGAATTGACTTCGTCCGAGTGACGTTTGAAAGTGCGGAGTTCCGTACCGGAGATCGCGTCCCAGATCTTCGCGGTCTTGTCTCGGCTCGCAGTGACAATTTGCCGTCCGTCGAAGCGGAAGGCCGCCGTACTCACGAAGTTCGTATGCCCGGCAAGAGTGAGCACTTCGTGACCAGTCCGCGCATCCCATAGCTTCGCCGTTTCGTCATTACTGGCAGTCAGGATCCGCGAGCCGTCCGGACTGAACGCCGCCGTATTTACGTCGTTCGAGTGCCCTTCGAACGTGATCAAATCGGAATGGCAAAGGCGGTGGATGTAACGCCACTCCCACCCGCGAAGGTCGTCTCGAGTGCTCTCGATCAAGGCAATCGCCGCCGGAACGTTGCCCTCGCGCCATTCCTGATGGGCCACTTCCATTGTCCGACCGTATTCGAATCTCTCGAATTTCTCCTGGAGTTGCTCGGCGGTCGCTCGTGCTTTCTTCTCGGAGTCGCGTGCTTCCTCCGCCGTTTTTCGGGCGACTGCAGCGAAATCGCGTCCTTCAGCCGCGACTCTCCACTGCCATGCCGCCAGCCCGCCGAGCCCGCCAAACATCAGTGTCAACAGAGCAAAGGTATATGCGGCCGCCAGGGTCGGCTTGCGACGAGCCCACTTCGCCAGTCGCTCGATGGCACCGGCGGCACGCACGCTGACCGGTTCGCCTTTGATGAAACGGCTGAGATCGTCCGACAGCATCGCTGCGGTGGAGTAACGATCGGACGGATTTTTCTCGAGGCACTTCAGGCAAATCAGTTCCAGGTCCCGAGGAATCCCGGGGTTTCTCGAAGTCGGTGGATCCGGCGGACGGGTACGTACCGCATCGAGCGTTTCAAACACGTTTTTTCCGCCGAACGGGGGCTTCCCCGCCAGCAGGGAGTAAAGGATTGCGCCAAGTCCATAAACGTCGGTGGCGGTCGTGATTGAACCGGGCAGTCCCGCCGCCTGTTCGGGACTCATATAGGCTGGTGTGCCGAGTATCGCGCCGCTCGCGGTCATCTCAACATCGCTTTCCATCCGCTTGGCCAGTCCGAAGTCGGTGATATGTGGATGCCCCGGCCCGTCGATCAGTACGTTGGCCGGTTTCAGGTCGCGGTGAAGGATGCCACGCACGTGGGCATGCTGAACGGCTGCGGCGATTTCCGCGAGCAAACAGGCGGCTTTGCGGGGATCATTGAAAAACGACCCGAGATGCTCGGCAAGATTGCTTCCCTCGATCAGTTTCATGCTGAAGTAGCGCTGGCCGTCACACTCGCCAACCTCGTAGACCGGAACGATACCAGCGTGATCCAGTCGTGCGACGGCTTCGGCCTCGTTTTGGAACCGGCGCAGCTCTTCGCCGTCGGCCAGGAGCCCCGCCTTGATCATTTTGAGAGCGACGGAACGGTTGAGCGAAATCTGCCGAGCTTTGTAGACCACCCCCATCCCGCCGCGACCCAGCTCTTTTTGAAGCTCGTAGTCACCGAAAAAACGGATGAGGGTATATTGTTCCGGATCTTGCTTCCGGCGGTCCCCTGCAAGCCTGGGTTCGCTCTGGCCAACTCGCGCGATGTATTCGATCGTCGGATTGGTCGGCATGGAGTCGGGATCCAGTCCATTGACCTCAAACGATCGTTCGGGGTCCGTCCCGGGGATAGCTGCTGAAATGGATGATCCCTGTTCCGGGACCGAGCCGGAATCAGAGATGTGGGTCGCTTCGAGGTCGTCCTTTGTCCCATCGGCCTCGGGCGGATCACTCGCCATCACCTGCCCCAGGTGGCATCGCGGGCAGTGACCGACCAAGGCGTTCGCCTGAAGTTCCATACCGCAATCCGGGCATACGTTCGATTCGGCCGTCACTGCAAGCATCCTGCGCAAGTCATCATCCCGTCCGATCAGCCACGATTTCGAAGCCCGAACCGGGAATAATTTCGAGTTCAGCCTGATTATGGCACTTTGCCGCCGGGCCGGGAAAGGGAGAGTGGTTTGTCCTGCGTCAGTTCACAAAGGGGATCACTCGTGCCCAGGGATGAAGACAACCCGGAATCCCCGTTCAAACGATCGGCTGTCAATTGAATGAGGATCACGTCGAAGGTCAGTCGATTTCGTACGTATTGAGGCTGTGGAACCTGACACCGGAAACGGCCGGAGCCTCAATGGCGCGGCCCAATTTTACGGGCGCGACGCGGAAGAAGGAATGTATTCCGATCCCGCTCTTTCGCGTAATGCCCCTCACTCATTCCGACTAAAATCGCGCGAGGTGATTTCGCCGACATTGACAGCCGTGACCCTGGGTGTCATGAATCGTTGTGGAGACCATACGTTGTCCCAGGCAACGGGATTCGGATCACAGGAATTCGCGTCAAATAAAATAGACCGGACGACAGGGACGAATTGAGATTGAATTCTCATCAATTGCGCGAACTCGATAATTCGTCGGTCTGGCATCCGTTCACCGCGATGTCGGAGTATCGGGATGAACAGGCCCCGATCATCGTCGCCGCCAATGACTTTTATCTGATCGATTCCGACGGGCGACGATACCTCGATGCTCATTCGTCACTGTGGTGCAACATTCACGGGCATCGGGTTCCCGCGATTGATCACGCGATTCGCAATCAACTGGATCGAGTGGCTCACAGCACGTTGCTGGGCCTTTCCAATGCACCTTCAATCGAACTGGCATCGGAACTGATCAACCGATCGCCTGATGGTCTCTGCAAGGTCTTCTACTCCGATTGCGGTGCCGCGGGCGTCGAAGTCGCCCTGAAAATCGCATTTCAGTTTTACCAGCAGAGAACCGGTCGTTCCGAACCTCGTGACAAGTTTCTCTACTTCGACGGAGCTTACCACGGTGACACGATCGGCACGATGAGTATCGGTTCGATTGGTCGATTCAAGAATCTCTATACGCCCTTGCTGTTTCCCGCCGTCTGGACCAGTGCCCCCGGCGCGACGCCCGACCAGCCTGATGCTGAACGTCAGCAACTGGAATACTGGTCGGGGGAACTCGAACGACTGCTTCACTTGCACCAGGGGGAAATTGCGGGAGTGGTCATTGAACCGCTGGTTCAGGCGGCTGCGGGAATCAAGGTTCACGCGGCGGGATTTCTGAGTCGCGTGAGAGAACTGACCAGAAGATTCGACACGCTGTTGATCGTCGACGAGATCGCGGTCGGCTTCGGCCGGACGGGTCAATTGTTTGCCTGTGAGCATGAATCGGTTTCGCCCGACATCATGATCCTGTCCAAGGGGTTGACGGGAGGTTATCTCCCTCTGGCGGCAACTCTGGTCACGGACGAAATCTATAATGCCTTTCTGGGCGAACCGTGGATGGGCCGGACCTTTTATCATGGCCATACGTACACGGGTAATCCGCTCGCCTGTGCGGCGGCACTTGCATCGCTGCGATTGATCTTCCAACACGATGTGCTCGGCAACGTCAGGCAACTCGAAGGCACCTTGCGACGCGAGCTGCGTGTGTTGAAGGATCACCCGCACGTTAAAGAGATCCGACAACTGGGAGTCATGATCGGTATCGAACTGACCAATGACGGAAATCCGTTCACTCCGGAACGCCGAATTGGACACCAGGTCACATTGGCCTGTCGCCGACGGGGGGTCGTGCTGAGAAATATCGCAGATGTCATCGTCCTGATGCCAGCGCCCGCGATGTCAGAAGATCTCGTCATCGAGTTGTGCCGCGTGGTTCGTGAATCCATCGCGGAAGTGCTTCCGTGTCCCCTCGCCCCGGCCTTGCGGGGATAGGGTTAGGGGGTTAGGGTGCGGGGATTCTCACGCGAGTTATGTCAAAGGTTATTCGTCGCGATATTTCCTCATGATCGACCTTACTGATCACATTTTCTCAGTACAATCAGCAGCCGTGATTATCGACGAATTCAGGAGTCACCGGGCAGACGCTTGTGTGAGTTGACAAGGGAAGGTGGTTCCATTCGTTCAAGAATCAGGGGGCTGACACGCTGACACCCCCCGCTCGCCTGACTCCGCTTGCCTAACGCGACGCGACGAAATCCATTGGTCCGAACCCGTCTCCCAGGACGGGTTCCGAGGGAATTTGCAACCATTGCAGCAGCGAGGCATACACGGACCGGAAATCGACCGTGTGCTTCAAGTCTCCGTCATTCAGATCCGTCAGACTCGGATGGGTTCCGTACATTCCGCCCTTGTCAGGAGTCAGCGTGAACAGCATCGAACCCGCTCCGTGGTCCGTTCCAAGACTGCCGTTTTCCGCGACCCGGCGGCCGAATTCCGAGAAGGTCGATAGCATGACTCGATCAGACAACCCATGACCGGCCAGATCGCGTTCAAATGCGCGGAGGGCTCCGCCAAGTTCCGCAAGCAGCGCAGCATGGCCGCCCTCTTGCTGCGCGTGCGTGTCGAATCCGTCGAGCGATACGAAATACATCCGCGCCGGTAATTCGGCGACAACCATTTGAGCGATCAACTTCAATCGATTCGCCAATCCCGTCGCGGGATATTCGACCATCGGATTGTAAGTTGCGTTCAGACTTTTCAATCGGTCCGCACTGGTTAGTGCGGTTGTGGTCGCTCGACGCAGAAAATCGAGTTCCCCCGATTTGCGACGAGTCGATGCAATCACCCGATTCAGCGTCTCGCGCTTCAGCCCGCGATGCGATTCCGGACCTTTTCCGTCGAGAAGCTGAAAATCTTCCAGTCGACGGAGCGTTGGTACGGTGACGCGACCACTGACGAATGCCAGAGGAAGTTTTTCGGTTCCCAGTGTCAGGGCTTCGGCTCGGGCCGATTCGCGATCAACCTGCCATTCGAGGGCTCGCCCCAACCAGCCATCGCGAGGTGCTTCGTTTTGTGGTTGAGCCGATTGCCAAATGTCCATCGACCGAAAATGAGACCGATCGGGCTGCGGGTATCCAACGCCCTGAACGATCGCGAGCTTTCCCTCGTCGTACAGTTCTTTCAGGCCCGTCAAACGGGGATGCAGACCGAATTGGTCGTTGATCCGCAACATCTGGTTTTTTGGGATTCCAATCCCTGGACGGGCCTTGTAATACGCGCCATCCCCGTGAGGGATCAGCGTGTTGAGTCCGTCGTTTCCGCCCGCCATCTGAATCAGCACGAGCACTCGTTGATCGGGTGAGGCAGCCGATTTCGCGGCCTCCGCCGCATGCGCCAGGAACCGGGGCGGAGCTGTCGCGAGCGAGATGACGCCGGCGGCACCGACATGCTTGAGAAAGTCGCGTCGACTTGAGGAAATGGACATGCCTGACTCCTGCGGGCTCGAGGTACCGATGACAGGAGAGAATACCTCGAAAGCGTCGCGGGGGTTTCAGATTCAGGGCGGATGCAGGGAAGCCCGGCTCGCTCAGGTCGACGAAAGGAAAGTCACTCTTCGAACCTGGTCGTCATGTGGATTCCTTCACGGCGGACGGTTCCGTTGCCGCCGGTTTGGGAGGAGTCGCATGGGGTGTGTAGTAAGCCACCGTGACGATGCAAATTCCCATCCCGATGATGCCGAGCCACAGTCTGGGATCGACCTGGTGCTTCGAAGTGAAGACGGCAACAATCGCCGCCACCGAAACGGCGGTGCCGAAGACGATGGGCATGACAACCTGCGGAATGGCTGTTCCTCCGGAATACATCGCCAGCGTCAGCGTCAGCGCCCCAAAAGCACCGAGCGAACCTGCCGCAAAACCCCAGTACATCCCCTCTTTTGAAAAGCTGAAACTGTCACCCTTGTAAACCATTCCGATCACGCCGCCGACAATCGCCCAAACCAGATAGGCCACACCAATCATGACATATGGCTTGAACGGGCTCTTTTCGGACGTTCTCGCAAAGGCTAACGCATGACCATAAGTGCCCCAGAAGAATCCGGTCGAAAGAGCAAAAACAATTGGCCAAATACTCATCGTCTTCATATCGTGTGATCTCGTTGATTCGATAAAAATTGATCCCAAACTCGTCAAAATAGTAGCTGTCGACCTCGTGTTCTGCACGTCCATGCGAGTCTTTTTGTCGCTGACCTTGCAAGGATGTCAGAGATTGCCCGGTCGCGCAACAACTTCGAAATTCAATTGTCGTGTTGATCAATGATCTCCCTGAGCGGCGGCGGTTTTGACCCCACATTCGGCACAATCGTCAAGGTCGGACCGCAATCCACCCACTTCGTCGTGCCCTCGCCACAGAGTTTCAGTGGAACGCGGGAACCGTGGGATATGTTACCCCCGTGGTGCGACGCGTTGTGATCGCAAATCTCCCTTTTGATCCCGGGTTGCCTTGTCGTCGCAGGAGCCAATTCATGAGCGCGACGATTCTCGATGAGCCGTTGACGTCAACGAACGATGAGTTCGGTGATCTGTTCGACCAATACGTGGCCGACGAGAGTTTGCCGTCTCCCGACTGGCTGACACAGTTGAAACTGGATAAACCGCGTCGCAACATTCATTGCATCAGCGAATCGACCCGTCGCTGGAAGCGACTGCTGGATATCGTCTCGGCCGGATCTCTGCTGGTCTTGTTGGCTCCCGTGATGTTCCTGGTGGCGATCGCCGTCCGCGTGACTTCGCGTGGCCCCGTCATTTTCCGGCAAACCCGTGTGGGCTTGAACTTGCGTCAAAAGAAAAAAGATCGTCGCGGTTCCGATTCCGGTATCGAGCCTCCCGAAGGCCAGGAACGACGTAATTCCGCGAATCATCGCCGTCGAGATGGTGGTTTTGGCAAACCGTTCACTGTCTATAAATTCCGCACGATGAAAATTGACGCTGAAAAGGACGGTCCACAATTCGCCACCAAAGGTGACACACGAGTCACCTCGATCGGTCGGTTTCTCCGCAAGACGCGCTTGGACGAATTGCCTCAATTGTGGAATGTTTTACGCGGCGAAATGGCATTTGTGGGGCCCCGCCCTGAACGGCCTGAATTCATTGACGGGCTGACTCGGGAAATCCCCAATTACATCAATCGCCTCGGCCTGAAACCTGGTCTGACGGGCCTCGCCCAAATCATCAACGGATACGACAACGACATTGAAAGCTTCAAACGCAAGGTGAATCTCGATTTGTTGTACTTGCAGAACTGCTGTCTGCTGAACGACATCAAAATCATGATCCGCACCATCCGCGTCGTACTGACCGGTAGCGGAGCCATCTGACATTTGCTTCGGCCAAATGACGGTGCGCGATTGTGTTCGTCGATTGCGGGCTTCTCGCCGTTTGACCCTGGGTCAAACGAATTCACGATTCGCCACCTGAACGCCTCCCTTTTTCCGCATGATCGAGAACGGTCAATTAGCATCGGTGCGAATTACTTCCGTAGGGAAAGCCGGCGTTCCTCTCGCTTTCCGCGAAAAATGCGGGGGCAAGCCAGAGGCATACCCTACGACGCCGAGTCTCATCATCGAGAATCCGGGTTTTGCGGCGAAGGTCCCATTCCCGGAATATTGCTTTCCCAATCGTGTCGCGAATATCATCCCGGCGATGTCGATCTGTTCGTGAACCTGTCTGCTTTGGGAAGAGCGTCCAACATGCCGACCGTGACCTTTGTCAATGAGAAGAAATCTGTCGAAGTTCCCGCTGGAGCCAACTTGCGAAGCGAGGCGATCAAGGCCGGCGTGCAGTTGTATCCCTTTCCGCATAACTATCTGAATTGCATGGGATTCGGTGCCTGCCTGAGTTGCCGCGTCATGGTAAAAAAAGGCCTGGAGAATTGCTCAAGCCAGGGAATTTATGAGAAGGCCTCGTTTCTGAATCCTTTGAATCCCCTCGGCTTTTTTGCGCGATTGGGGAACGAAAAGAACATGCGACTGGCGTGTCAGATGCAAGTCAACGGCGACATCGAGGTTCAAACCCAGCCAGCGGTGAACTGGCACGGTGAGAACTACTGGAGCTGACGTGCCACTGCCATCATGCTTCCGGCTTCAAAGGCAGCGGCGGGGTTCCCGTCGTTCGCCAAACCTCGGCGGCTTCATAGCATGATGCAATCCGCGACCGGACAAGTTCCACCAATGCGTCCTCTTGTCCACGACCCGCGAACTGATCCATTTCTTCGACGGTCACCGGCTCACCGAACACAACTCGAACTCGCGTGGGCTTCAGAAACCAGCTTCCCATCGGCAACGCTTGAAACGCGCCGGAAATTCCCACAGGAATGACCGGCTTTTTCGCTCTCCGAACGATGGCTGCAAAGCCCGGCTTCATTTCGCCAATGGCTCCCGTTTCTGATCGCGTCCCCTCCGGAAACATTCCGACGAGCCATCCATTGTCCAGCTTGCCAATCAACGCGCGCAGACTGGCGGTGCCTGCCGCCTGCTGGTTGATCGGCATGACATGGGTATTCTTCAGTATCCAGCCAACGATCGGGACAGGAAAGAGAGAATCTCGCGCCAGAAAGCTGATCGGTCGTCGAAACGGCAAGCCGATCAACAACGGATCGAGGAAGCTCTGGTGGTTAGCGAGAATCAAAGCACCCTGTTGCTTCTCGAGTCGTTCAAAACCCCTCGCGCGATATCCAAGCCAGATGCACAGAAAATTTCCAATGATGACCTGGAGAGTGAACCACAACGGGCCGCGGACCATGGGTGACGGCGGGGTGATGGCGTCGGGTGTGCTGGACATGCGAGATCGGTTCCGGGGAGCTGGTGGTTCGCAACTTTGGTTTGATCGGTAAAACAGACGCCTCGTCCGCTGGACTTCAACAGCGCGGACATCGTCCACGGACGAGGCGTCCATACTACGAGAAAGCCTCACATCAAAGTGCTGAACCACTCGATTGAACCGTCAGGTGACTAATCGCGTTGATCGCCAATCCGGATCCGCATTCCGTAAAAGGACCGGTACACGAATACCATCGAGATTGCCAACAGTGCAACTGCAACTGTGACGGCCATGAATGATCCTTGTTGCCGCTTCAATTCCTCACCGAGCGGAACGGCCAGCAAGCCAAACAGCGTCGTGAATTTGATGATCGGGTTTAGAGCCACCGACGAGGTATCCTTGAAAGGATCTCCCACCGTATCGCCGACGACACAGGCCTCGTGCAAGGGCGTGCCTTTGGACTTCATCTCGGTTTCGACGAGTTTCTTGGCGTTGTCCCAGGCTCCTCCTGCATTGGCCATAAAGATCGCCTGATACAGCCCGAAGATGGCGATCGAGACGAGATACCCGATGAAGAAATAGGGCTCCATGAACGCAAAGCTGAGTGTGGTGAAGAAGACCACCATGAAAATATTGAACATCCCCTCTTGCGCATACCGCGTACAGATCTCGACAACTTTCTTGCTGTCTTCGATCGAAGCTTTTTTGACCGAATCGTCGAGCTTGATTTTTCGCTTGATGAACTCGACCGCCCGATAGGCACCGGTCGTGACCGCCTGGATGGACGCACCGGTGAACCAGAACACGATCGCCCCGCCTGCGATCAAACCCAGCAAGAACGGAGGATGAAGGATCGAGAGATTGAACAATCTCTCGGGCTTTAAGCCATCGGTGAGATCCAGCACGATCGAGAAAATCATTGTCGTGGCACCCACGACGGCCGTGCCGATCAGTACGGGTTTGGCAGTGGCTTTAAAGGTATTTCCGGCTCCGTCGTTCTTTTCGAGATTCTCTTTGGCCAGCTCGAAGTTTGGCGTAAATTGAAAATTCGTTTCCAGGTCCTGGCGAATGTCGGGGAGCGATTCAATCGTCGACAACTCATACACCGATTGAGCGTTGTCGGTGACCGGACCGTAACTGTCGACCGCAATCGTGACCGGACCCATGCCAAGGAATCCAAATGCGACCAGACCGAACGCGAAGACCGCCGGAGCCAACATCATCTGGTCATGAATCGGCAGACTCTGGTCACCGATCAACAGACTCATTTGATAGGCAATCGTCATCAGCAGCAGGATGATCATTCCCAGCCAGTACGCGCTGAAATTGCCCGCAACCAGTCCCGAGAGAATATTCAGCGAAGCGCCGCCCTGTTCGGAAGATGTGACGACCTCGCGCACGTGCCCCGACTCCGTTGAGGTGAACACTTTGACGATCTCGGGAATGATCGCACCCGCCAGCGTACCACAGGTGATGATCGTCGACAGTTTCCACCACAACGACGAGTCACCACCCAACGATGGAATCAGCGTTGCGGAGACGACATACGTAAAGACCACGGAAACAATCGACGTTAGCCAGACCAGACGCGACAGCGGCGATTCGAAGTTGAAGCTGGAGGCATCCTTGTATTTCCTGACGGCCAGGGCTTCATTGATGAAATACGACGCTGCCGAGGCAACGACCATCATGACGCGCATCATGAAGATCCAGACCAGAAGCTGGATCTGAACGGTGGAATCCTTGACCGCCAGCAAAATGAATGTGATCAGGGCAACACCCGTCACGCCGTAGGTTTCAAACCCGTCCGCCGATGGTCCGACCGAATCGCCCGCGTTGTCTCCGGTACAGTCGGCGATCACGCCGGGATTTCTCGCATCGTCTTCCTTGATCTTGAAGACGATCTTCATCAGGTCGGCACCGATATCAGCAATCTTCGTGAAAATCCCTCCGGCGACGCGAAGGGCCGCGGCTCCCAGCGATTCTCCGATTGCGAATCCAATAAAGCAGGGCCCCGCGTAGTTGCCGGGGACGAACATCAGGATCACCAGCATCAGCAGCAGTTCAACGCTAATCAGCAACATCCCGATACTGATCCCCGCCTTCAGCGGAATCGCGTAACACGGAAAGGCCTTACCCGTCAGGCTGGCGAACGCTGTTCGTGAGTTGGCGAACGTATTCACGCGGATTCCGAACCACGCAACGCCATAACTTCCCAGGATCCCAATAATGCTGAAGATCAGAATGGTTCCCAGTTTTCTGAGCCCAAGATCATGGACAAACCGGAAATGAACGAAAATGATGGATCCGATGAACAGCCAGAGCAGGAACAGAAACTTGCCCTGCGTAAGCAGATATGTTTTGCAGGTTGCGTAAATCAATTCCGAGACTTCCAGCATCGACGAGTGGACCGGCAGCTTTTTCAACTGGACGGAAGCCACGAGTCCAAAGACGATGCCAGCAGCAGAGACCAACAGCCCTGACCAAAGCAAATCACGTCCGCCGATCAGGCCGCCAAGAAATTTGACGCCGTTCAAATCCGGCAGGATCAAAGTCACTTCGCTACTGCCGTGATGTGGTTGATCGGCGGCCACCGCCGACGAAGCAATTAGAGCAAATGCGACCATCGTGAGCGGAATCCACTTCGGGAACCGGCTGCGCGAAACCGCCGAATTGTTCAAAATCGTTTGATCCGTACTCAAGTCACCTGCAGGGGAGAATTGGCGGTTCATCCGCATACGGGGGTCCATCCTGTGTCAGATTTGTATTCGCAATGTTACGAGTTCGCAATAAACTTAACTGGACCGGCATCGAGAGGCAACGGTTGATGAACAAGGAAATTCAACGACTTTCCACATTCGAGAAAAACAGAAACCGGACAGGTCTCATTGTTCGATTTGGTTCAGCGAATTCAGTGCCCGAAGTCGGGCTTCACTGTGATCGACAATGGGAGCAGGATAACGCTAAACCAGCGAACACCCGCTTTGTCAGGCTGGTGGAATTTTCACGTCTGAAGTTTTGTCGAAATCAAACCAGTTCGATTTTGTCAACGGGTCTTTCCGTGGCATCTGGTGAAAACGGTGGCTGGGTACCTGCGGGATCGTCACGCGGACGCCACCCGTTAGCCGATGATTGCACATCTGTCCCGCGATCGGGTTTGTTTGGCGTCGACCGATTTCGCGGCGATCCGTTCCGGATGAAATTGGGGAGAATCTTTGGGAACTCGACTTCGTCAATTGCTCGATTTTGATTGATTTGCTGAAACTTTCCGGCAACCTGGTTATTATTGCTGCTGCGGAAACAGTTCCCTCGGGCCAAGGGATACTTTGTGCTTCCATCACGCTTGAATGTCTTGATTGTCGACGACAGCAAAAACGACGCAGGAGCGATTGCTGCCGGAGTCGATGTCGATGCGGCAGAAAGGACCAAACTTGTCCTCGCCGCCACCTCCATAGGGATATGGGAATGGAACCTGAAAACTTCGAGGGTGTATTGGTCACCCGAGTGCCTCGAAATTGTCGGCGTCAAGGAATTTGACGGAACGCTGGCGACCGCTCAATCGTTTACCCATCCGGAAGATGCCGAAAGTTTGAGAGCGTCGATTTCGACGGCCATTGAAACACAATCGCGATTCATGGTCGAATTTCGCATCGTCCGGGCGGATGCTGAAATTCGCTGGATTTTGAATATCGGACGTTGCGAGTACGACGTCGATGGCACGCCCAGGCGGATGCTTGGAACCGTACAGGACATCACGGATCGGAAACTTGCGGAACGAACGATTGCCGAAAGCGAAGCACGTTACCGGCTGGCACTCGATGCGACCGAACAGGGCACGTGGCGATACGATTTTGCCACAGACACGATCTGGCTGGACGAGACCTGCAGGATCCATCACGGTCTCGACCGATCTCACGTCAAGCCGGACGAGATATTCGCCATTGTGCGACCGGAGGATGTTGCGCGGCTCGTTTCTGTCGCCACTGCCGCGCAAGACCCGGTCGATGGAGACGGAAGCTTTTCCAGCGAATACCGAATCGATCGATTCGATGGAACAGTTCGGTGGATCGCAGTACACGCGAGATATCGATTCACGGATCATCCGGGACAGCCAGTCGCACAACAAATTAACGGGATCACGAGAGATATCACCCGGCAAAAGCGCGCGGAGTGCGCCGCCTATCGACAGTCGCTCGTCCTGGAACGGATTGCCGTCGGAGCGCCGCTGAATTCCGTCTTGCAGGAAATCGTCGATCTGGTTGAAGAACAGGTCGCGGGGTCACGATGTTCGATTCATCTCGTCGATCGTGAGCGGCTTCGACTGCGATTTGCGGCGGGTCAGAATCTTCCCGCCAGCTTTATTCAGGCATGCGACAGCGTCCCGATTGGTCCCCACGCCGGTTCGTGCGGGACCGCCGCTTTTCTGGGAAAACCGGTGATTGTGGCGGACATCGCGAAGGATCCGCTCTGGGAGGGTCACCGCGAACTTCCGTTGTCACACGGCCTTCGTTCCTGCTGGTCGTTTCCCATCCTTGCGGGATCCAGAGCCGATTCACAGACCGGTGCCGACGTCGTCCTGGGAACATTTGCTCTTTATCAGAGCGAGTCGTCAGTTCCCGGAGCCGAGACGGAATCGGTACTCGCTACTGCCGTCCATCTGGCGCGTGTTGTCATTGAACGCGAAAACTCGTTGCTTGCAATCCGCGAGAGTGAAGCGCGCTATGCGGCGATATCGGAAATCACCCGAAGCGTCACGTTCGGCATGCGTATCAAGCCCGGAGGCAGTGCAGTCGTCGAATGGGTTCGACCCCGCTTCGGTCTGTTGAGCGGATATTCCGAGAAGGAATTCGGAGATCAGGGATGGGAGATGCTGTTTCATCCCGACGACCGCAATCGGGTCAGGCACCTCTTCCGCGAGATCGCCGCCGGGCGAGTTCAACGGGAAGAACTGAGGTATATGACGAAGGCCGGAGAAACCCTGACCGTCCTTCTTCAGGGCCAGTTGCTCGAATCGGGACCTGGTCCCGGCGAAGGCCTGATCATTGGAGGATTGCTCGATATTACCGAACTGAAGGCCGTCGAGGTCGCATTGCGAGCGAGCGAAGAACGGTTCCAGTTGGCTTTGCGCGGGGCCAACGAAGGCTTGTGGGACTGGGACGTGAAAACGAATCAGCTCTTTTTGTCGCCTCGCTGGAAATCGGAGTTGGGATACGAAGACGACGAAATTGTCAACCACTATGACACCTGGGTGGACCTGATGCACCCGGAAGACCGCGCCATGGCTCAGTCACGCCTGGGCGACTTCCTCAATGGACCGTCCGACAATTACGTAAACGAATTTCGGATGCGTCACAAGTCAGGCGAATATCGAATCATCCTTTCCCGGGGCTTCATGATTCGAGACGAACAGGGAAGCCCCGCCAGGATGGTGGGAACCCATCAAAACATCACCGAACGCAAGCGGGCCGACGAAGAATTGCGTGCCAGCCGCCAGCGGTTGGAAGTTCTGTCGCGCCAGTTGATCACCACGCGCGAGGCGGAACTCCGCCACCTCGCGCGAGAATTGCACGACGAAATCGGACAGGTGCTGACCGCCATGAAGATGAATCTTCGCAGCATTCAACGATCTGTCGACGCGACTCTTCACGGACGTCTGGAAGAAAATGTTTCCATGATCGATCACGCGGTCGAGCAGGTCCGGAATCTCTCCCTGAATATGAGGCCGCCACATCTGGACGATTTGGGACTGGTCGCGACGTTGCACTGGTATCTGAAAAATCAGTCGGAAATCGCGGGATTCGAAGAGCACTTGACTGTCGTTCCGTCCGAGATCCGGATTCCATCCGACCTGGCGACCGTTTGTTTTCGAATCACTCAGGAAGCGGTCACGAACTCGGTACGACACGCGGCCGCGCGGCGGGTCGAGATTGAACTGCGACAACTCGAAGAGCAATTGCATTTGACGATTCGGGACAATGGCGTCGGTTTCGATGTCGGCTATGCGCGGGACCGCGCGTCGGAGGGCACGAGCCTTGGATTGATTAGCATGCAGGAACGAGCGAGCCTTGCCGGCGGACGGATTGAAATTGTGTCAGCCCCTGGACAAGGAACCACGGTCCATGCCTGGTTTCCGCTATCATGCAGGTGATGGCAAGCTGCTCCGTTGACGAAGAGGACAAAGCGATGGAACCGATTCGACTTCTAGTCGCCGACGACCATGCTCTCATTCGAGCCGGAATTCGCTCGCTGCTCCAGGGGATTCCGGAGTTTGAAATCGTCGGCGAGGCGAGCGACGGTCTCGAAGCGATCGAACGTGTGGCGGCGCTGCGCCCCCATGTGTTGCTGACCGACATTGCCATGCCCAGGCTGAATGGCCTGATGGTGGCGGAACGTGTTGCAAACGAGTTTCCCGACGTTCGTGTGATCATTCTGTCGATGCACGCGAACGAAGAATTCGTGGGACAGGCGGTCCGGGCCGGCGCGGCGGGCTACCTTTTGAAGGACGCGGACTCCACAGAACTCGAACTGGCAATCAAGGCCGTCGTTCGGGGAGAATCGTATCTGACTCCGGCCGTGTCGAAACAGGCGATGGCCAGCTATATGGAACTTATCGGCGAACCCAGACCCAAAGTCGCCCCCGCCGATCCTCTGACGCCCCGGCAGCGGGAAATCCTGCGACTGATTGCCGAAGGTCAAACGACGAAGGGAATTGCCAACACGCTCAAAATCAGCGCGAAAACCGTCGAAACCCATCGAGCTCAGATCATCGAGAGACTCGACATTCACGATATCCCCGGCCTGGTCCGTTACGCAATGCGGACCGGTCTGGTTCCTCCCGAGAAATAACCGTATTCGAGGTGAGCCGGGCGGCGTAAGCCGCCGGATTCTTTCTTTCCGACGACTGGCAGGAGTGACTGAATGAAGAATCCGGGGGCTTACGCCGCCCGGCTCACCTCGCCCGCTCTTCTTGCTGGTCTTCTGAACACGCCGGGAGACCGTTCACTCCATTGTTCCGGATGTCGAAGAGGGGTTCGCTCAACGGTCCAGGCCGTCATCAACGGAGCTCGCCCGGACCATCGAGGCCGGGTCTGATCCAGATGGAAAGCCGGCGAACCTGATAGTCCGTAACGACGGTACAACATATCAGCACGATGATCATGATCACCGGCACGTGCCAAGCTTCGAAATCGTCGGCCCGAAGCAACAGGTAGAGATATCCCGCAATACACCCCAGGCCAGCCAACCAGATCAGCCGGCGTTTCAGCGACAGGCCCGCCATGAGAATGATCAGCACGTAAGCGGTCACACGCGAAACATCTGCCGCATCCCCTACCCGAAGGACCATCGTCAGAAAAACGATATCGGTCAACAGGAAAGCATATGCGGTCCAGGTCTGTCTGCGAGGCTTTAGCGATTGCCATTCCCACAGCAATGTCAGGCCTCCCCAGAGAACCAGACCCGCCAGGACAGGCAAATAATAATTCCAGACGTCCGGAACAATCAGACATCGCAGCAGCAGGATCAAAAATGTCGGCAAAATTCCCAACAAACGATATGCGGCGGCAGGATGACGCCGAATCGTTCGGGCCGCCTTGATCACGGGCGAGCGCGACGGATACGCGGGATATTCACCCCGCGACCAGCGTTCGAGATCCTGGGCGAGTTCCAGGGCGGAGGCGTATCTCCCGCCGGGAGATTTCTCGAGACAGCGCAGGCAAATCTGTTCGAGGTTTTTCGGAATCGCGCGATTCCAGTGTCGCGGCGGCAGCGGTTCGCGTTCCATCACTTGCAAGACGGTGTCGAAGGGAGAATCGGCGACGAATGGCGGTCGACCGCACAGCATCTCGTACAGAATCGCGCCCAGACTATAAACGTCCGACCGTTCCGTGATTTCACGAACTCGCCCTGCAGCCTGTTCGGGCGACATGTAGCTCGGCGTTCCCAGAATCGTGCCCGTCACCGTCTGATCGTGGAATTCATCCACGGCTCTCGCAAGGCCAAAATCCACCAGACACGGCTGTCCGGAGTGATCCAGTAATACATTCGAAGGCTTCAGATCGCGATGAATGACTCCATGCGCATGCAGATGGTCTACGGCTTTTGCGATCAGAACAAGAAAATCGACCGCCTGCCCGATAGGCAATGGACCATTGCCCAGTTGCGCCGCCAGGCTCGTTCCTGGAATAAAATCCATGGTGAAATAGGGCTGTCCACCAAATTCTCCAACCTCATGAATTGTGACGATGTGGGGGTGCCGGATTCGCGAAGCGAGGCGGGCTTCCTGCACAAACCGACGGCGCTGATCCAATGTTGCAAAGGGACTGCCGGTCAGCATCTTGAGTGCGACCGTCCGGTCGAGATCTGGCTGATACGCCCGAAATACAACTCCCATTCCGCCGCGACCCAGTTCTCCGCGCAGTTCGTATTTGCCAAATTGAATCATCTCGGTCGACGCTGCCATCGACATCGTCGGATCCACCAGCAACCGGGCAAATTCGTCAATTTCGCGCAAGTGATCGGTCCAGCGGGCGAGTTCCGGTTCGAGTTCCTGCAATCGCTGCTGCTCCGCCTGATCGCCACATTGAATCGCAGTCAAATATTCGTCCAGTCGCGCTGGCCAAAGCTCCGTGGGAGCATCTGCCGGGGGAACGAAATTCTCCATGAAGGTCACTCCGCTACTGTGACATTTGATTCTGTGACAGGTCATTTTTAAGTTGCGTGCGCAACTGCTCGACGGCTCGCATCCACAACATCTGGCAGGCACCGCGAGTGCGGTTCATTCTTTCAGCGACCTCATCAAACGGCAGTCGCTCGAGATTCCTCAGCAGGACCACTTGTTGATAATCATCGGGCAAGGCCTCGATCGCAGCGGCCAGACGCAGTTCCCGTTCGGCGTTCATTGCCAGTTGACTGGGGCTGGGACCGGGATCGGCAGCCGCCCATCCCGCGTGACTTGAACATGAATCGGTGCCCGCAAGTACACGTTCTTTTCGAAGGTCGCGTCGGCTGGCTCCCCGATAATGCTTGTCCGCGTCAATCGCATTGTGCTGCACAATCTGTTTGAGCCACGCCAGCCAATCCTGAGGAGTCCCACCCTGAAAATCCACAAACCCGCGATGGGCCTCAAGCAACGACTGCTGCACGAGATCGGACGGATCGACCTTCGCATGCAATCGACGGTGAAGCTGCACTTTGGCCACCACCGCGACAAAACTCCGACAAGCTTCAAACAGGCGATTGCGAGCCGCATCGTCCCCCGCGCGGGCCAGCGCCAGCCAGTGAGCCAGTTGTGACGATTCGACCGACATTTCGACCTCGTAGGGTATGCCTCTGGCTTGCCCGATATTGTTTTGGGCAAGCCCACGGGGTGGCGGGAGGCTGTCCGTCTTCGGAAGCCCCCGTTCGTTTGATCTTCGCGACATCCGGGGAGCCTCGCGCGCTGTGACGAGGAACGCCACCGCCGCCCTCACATGTCACTCCTCTGCGACTTTCTGCACGATATGTTGATTTTCTGCGTGATATCGACCGCCGAAGTTCGCCCTGAGAGGAGAGATCCTCAAAATTCGAACTCCACGGAGCCCGTATCATGCCCAAGATGGCAACCTGTGTCTGCGGTCAGCAGGTCCAAATTTCCGACGAACCTGACAATACGCCGGTCAATTGCCCCGTTTGCGGACGGCTTTTGGGCACGAAGTCCAATCCGCCGGAAACCGGTTCGCCGACCGAAATTCCCGATTCGGCATTTGTGGAAACGCCGGTCCCTGAATCGGCCTCTGCGAATTCATCGGCCGAAGCACCGATGCTGCTGCGGCTGCTCCTCAATCCGACGACGATCCAGCGGTTGCTGTTTTTCGGGGGTGGTTTGTCCGTTCTCGGCTTGATCGCCTGGCTGGTCAGCCTGGGTGTGTTCGACGATCCGCGGATTCTCGCCGTGGCGCTCGGTGCCGGGACACTCGCCCTTCTTTCGAGTGGTTGGGGAGTCGTCTTGCGGACCAAATATCGATTGGCGGGACAAGCCCTGACGTTTCTGGCCTGCGTTGTCGCACCACTGAATCTGTGGTTTTATGACGCTCAGAATCTGCTCACAGTTGATGGCCATCTGTGGGTGGGAGGTCTGGTTTGCTCGCTGCTTTATATGATGACGGTCTGGAAGCTGCGCGACCCGCTATTTCTGTACGCGGTCGAAGCCGGGATCACTTTGACGGTCCTGCTATTACTCGGCGACCTGCAGCGCGCCACCGACAGTTCGGCTCTGTGTCTGGCGATGGTGATCCTGTCGACGATCTCGATTCATGCGCAGGCCGCATTCGATCCAAATCATCCAGTCTTCAATCGGTGCCGGTTCGGATTGCCATTGTTCTTTTCCGGACAGGCTCAGTTGGCGATTGGAATGGTCAGTCTGTTGGCGCTGCAGTCTCTCGACTGGACACTCAAACCGGTCGTCGGCAACTGGAGTTACAGTCAGATTGCCACGACGCCATGGCTGGCGGGAAGCTTGTGGCTGGCGGCGGCGTATTTATGGATTTATTCCGATTTGGCCGTCCGGCGGTTGAGCGTCTACACATATCTCGCGGCTGTTTCGCTCGTTTTGGCCGAGATCACGCTGCTGAATCCGTACCTCCCTCTCGAAGTTCTGATCATCGCCCTGTCCATTACGGCACTTGTCGTGCAACTGATGAGCAACTACACGAGCGAACGAGGATCGCGATTGTCGTTCGTAGCCAGTAGTGCCAGTATCTCCGTAGGCGGAGTCGCGCTCCTCATCGGTGTGCTCCGTCACTTTGAGGCTGCGATTCCCGTCGGCATCGACGCGATTCAAAATCCCTTGTTGTTCGCGGTCGCGATGCTGACAGTCGCCGCCAACCTGTGTTATCAGGGAGTGATTCAGAGGAGCCGAAGTTCGCACGTGGCATCGGGATGCTGGATCGGTGCCAGTTTGTCGCTGTGGCTGGGATTGATGCACGGTCTGGACGTCATCGGAGTCCAGACGCTGGTCCAGCAATCCCCACTGCTGACACTGGTTCCATTGGCGATCGTTCTTCTCGCCCCCCGGCTGTTGAAACGCGAAATGATCGAACCCGCCGTGACGGCTACTCATGCCATGGCGATCCTGGGACTGATCCTTTCCACGATCTCGGTCGAATCGGCAGCCGAGTGGTCGCAATTGCTCGCCAGCGGGTCTCGCGATCCGTCGACCTTGTATACCGGACTGTTATTCATGGAGCTTGCGGTACTTTATTTCGCGACCCGCACGGCCATCGGATCACGCTGGCTCACTCTCGGATTTGGCGGACTGTGCACGCTTGTTTCGGGTTGGAAACTGTTGGTGTTTGTCGATCTTCCTGAAGCCTGGTACGGACCGCTGCTGGCGGGGATTGGCATCGTGCTCACGATCGTCGAACGAAACCGGTCGTTCGCGAATCAGCAACCGGATTCGACCACAAACAAGGATCACGACCGATCAACTTTATCGCCCCTGAGCGCGGCAGCCGACCTGACCTTTGTTTTGGGAGAACTCGTCGCCTTCTTTCAGACGTTGCCCTGGTTGATTGGTCCTGCCGGATCGATTCCCGTACTGAGTCTGTCGGCAGTACTTCTCACGGCCGCCTTGTCGATGGTCGGATCGCTGGTTTCGCGTACTCGTTCGATGCGCGGCTGGCACGGTTTCGCCGCCGCCATGATCGCACTGGCGTTGGCCGCCGCATGGATTCGCACCCTGCACCTGGCCGACTATCAAAAGCTCGAACTCGTACTGGAATTTTTGGGTCTGGTCTGGCTGGGAGCGGGATTTGCCGGACGACTTCACGAAACCGATCGCCGCAGGAATGGCGCTGTCAGCCTGGCACTGTGGGCGGGCAGCATCATGGCCACCGCACCGGTCCTGTTCTGTATGTTGATGCACCGATGGTCGGTATCCGGGCCGTCGTTGCCGGATGAAATCGGCCTGATCACAATTACCATGCTGATGGTCGCCATCGGCTGCGTATTACAGCTTCGCGCCACAACAACCTTCGGCGGCCTGACTCTTGGCGTCTATCTGGCGGTGCTGTTCGGTCACCTCGCCTACCATCCGCAGATCGCGATTGGTGTGTATCTGGCAGCGGGCGGATCCATGATCTTCCTGACCGGTGTGGTACTCAGCATTTACCGGGACCGATTGCTGGCCTTGCCCTCCAAAATCGCCAATCGGCAGGGAATCTTTCAGATCATTGACTGGCGGTGACGTCCGCACGAGCAATTCACCAACTTTGACGGGGCGTCTCGTAGCACGGACGCCCCGTCCGTGATTGCTCCGTGCTAAAAAAAAATCCACGGACGAGGCGTCCGTGCTACCCGCCTCCCCGCTATTTCGCAACCTTTTCCTTCAGCATTTCCTCGCAAGCCTTCTGACATTTTCGGCACTCGTCCGCACATTTCTTCATCATGGAATCGTCACCTTGTTTGCCGCACTCCGTAGCGCATTGCTTACATGCATCGGCACAAGACATACAGATGATTTCCGAAAACGGCCCCTTGCGAGCCACAATGCTCGCGGCCGCCGAGCAAACGGTCGCACAGTCACGACATGTACCGAGCGTCGCCAGATGTTCTTTCTTGCCCTCGGAAATCAGCTTCGCGCAATGAGTCGAACACATGTCACACAGACGCTGGCAGTCGTTGCAGGCCTTGGCACAGTCCTCGTGCGAGCCTGCGTGTTTGTCATCAGCGGCAATTCCAAAGCTCAGTGCGGACAGGGTGAGAACGAGTGCGCACGCGGGGAGGCATAACCTGGACATGACGTTTCCTTTTTTCCAACTGAGCGAAGGGATCCAGAGACCAACCAAAATGTGTCGGCAATTCATGTGCCGTGGAAAATCCGAGCCGTCAACCGGGCAGGGCTGACATTTTTCCGTTCCTCAGGCCTGAATGGTCGTCAGATATCAGCCCAGGGCAGAGTGAAACGCTGCCATGGGTTACGGTGGTCAAGAGTTCAAAGTCCTGTGAAGGGCGACGCAATCGTCGGCACGATCGGATGTTGTGCCGCCCTTCACCGTTTCCTGTTCGCCCAACCCAGGGCGGCGCTTCGCTCTGCCCTGGGCTGATATGTGACGGCCCTTCAGGCCATACGAAAGCCGCTCACGCAATCGGACTCGCTCAGCCACCCTTGGATTTCTCGGAGACAAGTGCATCACGGCGTTGCCCATTGGCCGTGCTTTCTCGTCACCACTTGCGCTCCGCCCTATTGACACGAAAACTGACAAGCTTTGATGGCCAATCGAACAAACAAGTCGATCAACGAACACCCCCCCAGCCCATCGCGCGTTGGTACGCGCGGAACGCAGTCAGAACCAGGGGTGGCGGGTGGCGCTCTGTCTTCGGAAGCGCCACCCGCCACCCTTCTTGTACACAATCTCACCCGCCCATTCAGCTTCCCACAACGAGTTTCCACTTAATGAAAATCACGCTGAGCCAGAAGTAGGCTGTAAACGACAGCATCGAGAATGCCAAATCCGTCACGGGCCAGAATTTCCGCCGCGTCGTCAAAAACCGGGCGGCCCACGCCGCGACGGCAAATCCCGGAAGAAAGCCGACCAGAAACGACCATTCAATGGCATAGCCAAGTCCGCGACAAAGAGAAAAATACAAGAGGCACGTCCCCACAAACAACAGCCCGCAACCGCGCGAAAGCCAGCGAGCGCGCTGACGTTCGGGGTGACGCTCGGTCCACGTTATCACGTTGATCGTCATCTGAAAAATGGCCCACAACGACAGCGGCCAGATCAGCACATATTCGCTTTGTCGGCAGTTGATCAGCGGGCTGCCGATGACTCCTGCCGTGGTCACCGTCAGCCAATAGAACGTGCGAGCGACGCTGACGGAAACACGACGGTCATGATTCAGGCGATTTGAAGAAATGTCAGGTGAATCGCATTCAATTTGCCCGATGCCATTTTCAGCGAAGGCTCGCGCCTCGGATGAGAAGACGATTCGCTGTGCAAAACACCTTTGCGCAGTCCAGCGGCAGCAGTGTACGCCGGCCAGAAACAAAGATGACACCAGACTTGCCAGCAGCAGTCCGCCGAGGCTCCATTTGTACCAGAGTCGGAACTCGTGCCACTCGGGAACCGTAGCGGGGAACTCGCGTTCGCCGCCAATCAGCCATTTCGCATCGAAAGCCCGTCCGCGTGGAATGTCTTTGACCAGACGAACCGGCAGCCTCGCTTGATAGGGCGTTTCGCCCAGGTAGACACATGCGGCCCGCGTTTGCGTTCGCAAATAAATGCAACCGCGATGCAATGCGGCCGAAGTCCAGCAGATCTCGTCGCGGAATACCTGTGTTCGTGCCAGCTCGATGTATTCATCGGTTCCGGTTCGAACCAGAATCAGCTCGCCGCTATCAGTAAAGAGAATCAGTTTTTCATCCGCGACAATCAAATTGGCCTGTCCCACTTTGATCGTGGACCAAATGACGCGACCCGTTTCAAAGTCGAGGCAGCGGAATTCTCCTCGCGACGGTCGATCCAGTCGAGATTGCGGGTCTTTCAAATCGAACCCGTACAGTCTGCCATCGACGAGAACACTCGAGGCGATATCATTGGAAAACTTTGGCGACTCCCATTTGACAACTGGCAGTTCGTCCCTGGCCGGATCTGCGGCCGAACTCTTGTTCGCATTGGACGGATCGCCGTCATCCGATCCGTTTTCCTGCTTATCGGCAGGGGGCCGCTCATCGACAAGGCGATAGCATTTTGCGCCGGCTCGAAACGGAGAGGCGACGCAAAGATACGGTTCTCGATACAGCGGCGCTGCGGAATGTTCGTCGTAACCCTCCGAGAATTCGATTTCCCAAAGCCGTTTGCCTGTACCGACATCGAACGCGGCGATCGAATTCTCGAGTGGAGTCACGACGACCGGGCGTCCATGCCGCAGAATTGGCAGCGGCGTCGCATAACTGGCGGACGAATCTCCCGAGCTCCAAACGATTGAACCATCGCGCGCATCGAGTGCAACGACGCTGGCATTTAATCCGCCGACGGGCACGATGACCTTTCCCTCAACGATGACCGGTGAGCACGCATATCCAAAGTCTGTCCCTCGACCCCGATGGGCCTTCTTCGGATTGGAGGACCACAGCAGATGTCCCTTGTCCGCGTCAAGACAACCGATCATTCCATCGGGAGAGGCGAAGTACAGCCGTCCGTCATGCCATGTCGGCGTGCTGCGGGGGCCGGGGTACAGACCACCTCCCTCGTAAGGCCAGCCATAGTTGTAAGACCAGACGGCATCACCCGATTCGGCATACAGGCAGACAACGGATTGTTGATAGAGCGACTGGACCTGCGTGAAAACTCGGTCTCCCACAGCCGCGAAGCTCGAATATCCCTGGCCCAGTTCGCGGGTCCAGACAACCGGCGGCCCTTCTTCCGGCCACGAATCGGCCAACCCCGTTTCGACCGAGATGGAATCAAAAGTCGGCCCGCGAAGCTGTGGCCAGTTTGCCTCGAGCACGGCCGGTTCGCCGGTTGCAGGTCGTTTCGAGACCGGAACTCGAACCAGGAGCGGTACGGAACTCCACAACCAGAACAGGAACACCAGTGATGCTAATCCCGCGGCGAACACAATCTGATTTCGGCGGGTTCCGGGCATGAGCGGCCTTATGTCCCTCGTAATGCTTTTGTCCCTCGTACTGATCGTGCAAATAAAAGGAAATTCACGCACCATCGATCAGAAAACTGAGTGGTTCCGCGGGTTTTTCCTGTTTGAAGATCGCTGTCGACTTCTTTGCCCAGCCGGGCGTCGTTTTCGGGCCAAGCTCATCTCCAGCGGTCAAGTACCACCCCTCATACTCACCACACATTGGCCTCATGTAGCAATGAAAATCATTTCCACCGCGAACCTTGATGTCCAGTCTCCAATAGCTGTTCTCGTGCGGCGATTCACTTAGAAAGACTGCATCCGGCAGTTTTCCGTCGGCATCCTGTTTCTCATCTTTCGTTGGCCGGTAGGACAGATAGGCGGGCTTTTGTTTCCGGACGCTATGATTGATCGCGCGGCTGATCAGCCATCCCTGTTTGCCTTCGCTGGCAAACCAGATGCCTTTGTATCCGGATGTGTTCTGCTGGAAGACGATCCGCCGGTTGCCTTCTTCGATATTCAGGCATCCGCGCGAATATTTGATCGTGCGGTTGTCATAACCTCCTCGATACCTTTTCACCCAGTCTTTCAGGCGGCGAAGCGTCATTTCTCGCGGCTGATCACCGATCCGTTCGCCTGGCGACAAATACCAGCCTGCGAATTCTCCTTCTATCGGACGGATAAAAAAGACCAAATCATCGATGGGCACGTCCTGAATCTCGATTTTCCAATAGCTGTCCTGTTCCACGCTGTCACTCAGATAGACCAGCGGTGTTGCTCCGTCATTCTTATTTGCCGGTTCTCGAGTGCGATAGGACAAATACCTGATTTCTGGCTCATTCGCGCCGCCCGCTTCGGGGCCTCGCGGTTTGAATTCAATGCAGGAAATGACCCACCCCTTCTCTCCCTGGCGAAGAGACCAGAAGGAATGAATCTTCGCATAGTCGACCAGCGCTCGACTCACGCCGGATTCTCGATCAACTTCGCAATCGATTCGTCCAAATTCGGTGATCAACTGACATCCCGCATATTCGACGTCGGCCGCACCGCACGCCGTCGCCGATATCACTGCATACATGGCGGCGAGGAATTTGATCGAGACCGAGTGTGTCAAAATGGGCCGGTCCTTTCCAATTGTCCTTGTTTCCGAAAATGGCAGGGATTCATCGCAAGGGGTCCTGAAAGGATCATCAGCAATCGCATGTGGCATGTCACGGCCGCCGATGGAAGCCGCAATGGCGTCAACGTTTGTGGACACGTTCTAACGGATTTCAGAATTGAAAGAGACCCCTCGGGCTGTGATTGCCTGGAAGGAAATGAATCACGCCTCAAAGAATTATCAGGATCTTCCGCATTGCCGGAGTACGATGACAGGCAAACGTTGATCGGAGTCGCTCTCACAATGCAAGGATTAATTCCGGGGAAGCTGCGCGGAACGAACGAAGCCGTGGAATGGACATCTCACTTGCCAACCGTTGAAAAGGTCGATTTGAATTCATCATCGATCACAGACGATGGCTTGATCCCGTTGAAAAAGCTGCCAAAGTTGCGATGGCTGTCGCTAAATATGACTTCCATCTCGAATGCCGCCCTTGAACACGTAAAGGAAATGCCGACGCTCGAAGGGCTTCGGCTGAACAGTGTGCGAGTGACCGATCAGGGGTTGGCAGAACTAAGCCAGTTGGTGAAGTTGAAGATCCTGGATTTATCACAAATTCAGGTGACAGACGCGGGTCTTGTACACCTGCAGTCGTTGAAGGCTCTGGAAGAACTGGATCTGCGAAATACGCAAGTTACTGAAGCCGGTGCTGACGAATTGCGAGAGCGATTACCCAGAGTGACGATCCTCACAAAACCGAGGCTGAATGTGCGATGAATATCCCTTTTTCCTGCGCCACAGACTCCGGACTTTGCGTCGAATTTCCAACTTAGGAAGAATGGCGATTTCGAATCCGGTCCTGAAGTTCGGAGGTCTGATTCCGGAGTTCCTCCAGAGATTTTCCCTCGAAATCCGAATCTGTGCTCACAGGAACCTGCAAGAGTTCCTGTAGCAATCGAATCGTTCTGATCTCCCCTCTGATCTCGCCTTCAATCTTGCCTTCGATCTTGCCTTCGATCTTGCCTTTGATCTCGCCTTCGACGAGACCCTCTTTGCGTGATGCGTTGAGAGCCCATTGCTGGTCGCGAATGGCTTTTTCCCGTGAGTCATACATGGCTTTATCCTCGGTGACTTCCGCAATCCTTGTGATGGTCTGCGTGGCGTGCTGAATCGCGGCCTGCGGAAACAGCCTCAACAATTCCTCAGGTTCGTATTCATGAGCATGGAGCAGCCAGAACAGCCAGCAATCCAGCAGGCTGGCGGTCGGCAGATCCTTCTCCTCAAGATGATACCGTGC
>Ga0206811_1042_pt1 | contig 38240 bp, 32 predicted proteins | sample Alteio_BWOrgCont_53_FD_152886 | JGI IMG/M metagenome (GOLD analysis project Ga0206811, IMG submission 152886) | Enriched cells from forest soil in Barre Woods Harvard Forest LTER site, Petersham, Massachusetts, United States -... | ecosystem: Environmental > Terrestrial > Soil > Temperate forest >... | reverse complement strand
CACCCCGCGATCCTTGGCCCTTGGGTGAGATCCATCGCCAACGCATGATGGCTGCTTCTTCGGGAGCCGATGAGATACTTGAGAATGCAAAAATATTTGATAGCGTTGAAACAGCTATAGCCGACTTAAACTATATATACGCCACAACGTCGCGTTCGCATGATATGACCAACCGCATCTTAACGCCGCAAGCGGCCATCCCCGATATGGTTTCACGTCTACAACAGGACCAAAATATTGGCGTTCTCTTCGGTCGTGAACGCACGGGCCTCGTTAACGAACATATTGTTTTAGCGAACGCGAAAATTACTATACCCCTTAACCCCGAATTTGCTTCGCTAAACCTTGCCCAAGCCGTTTTATTAATCGGCTACGAGTGGTATCAAGCCAATGATCAGACACCTAGCAATCAATTACATGTTGGGAGCAGCAAACCTGCGACGCGTGAAGAGTATTTGAATTTTTTTAATCGCTTAGAGAAAGAGTTAGACGAATGCGGATTTTTTGTCGCTGAAAACATGCGCCCCACAATGACACGAAGCTTACAGAACATGTTACAGCGAGCAGAAATGACCGAACAAGAAATTCGTACTTGGCACGGCGTAATTTCGGCGCTCATTACCGGCCCCAAGCGCAGTGCTCATAAGATGAAAGGAAGTGGTACGCCATGACAGCCAGTCCATTATTCAACCCACCACATTTATCTGTTACACAAGAAAACGATGTTATCCAGGTCTTTTTGCGCGAGTGCACTGTTGAGCTTAACGTCGGAATCTATCCAGCAGAGAGAACTAAGCCCCAGCCGGTTATAATTAGCATTGAAGTCGAGGCTGCCCTGCCCCATCACTACCAGGATCCCAACGAAAGCAAACTTGATAGGGTCATTAATTACGAACGATTTTATGACTTTATCTGTAATGAACTGCCACGCCTTGGGCATATCCCCCTGTTAGAGAGCGTTGCTGAGCAAATTATCAATTTCTGTTTCGCCGAACCGCGTATCTATAAAGTGCGGGTCCGCCTCGAAAAACCAGAGATATTCCCAAGGATTGCAGGTGCCGGCATCGAAATTTCTCGCGTGCGGCGCACGAAATGAACAAATGGGTGTTGGTAACGGGTGCTGCCAAACGCATAGGCCGGGCCACGGCGCTTGGTTTAGCAAAATCGGACTGGAATGTCGTCATCCACTACAATCGCTCCCAAGCCGCAGCCATGAAACTGGCCGACGAAATCAAATCGCTTGGCAGAAAAGTCCTTTTGGCAGAAATAGATCTCCTCAATCTAAAACTGGTTCAGAATCTAATCCCATCCCTCAATGCAGAGATCGGTCCTCTCTCGGCCCTAGTCAACAACGCCAGTCTGTTTGAACTCGACGAGAACGATCCTGATGGCAGCGAACATATGACAATCAATGCCGAAGCGCCGCGACTGTTAAGTGAAGTTTTTTGCCAACAAATTTCGACTGAGAATACAGGCGTTATTGTAAATCTTCTCGATAGCTGCACCCCGAGCAAGGGCTTCCATGCCTACATCCGCAGCAAACAAGCCTTAAAGGCCCAGACCCTCAAAATGGCTCTCCAGTGTGGGCCGAAGGTACGCATTAACGGTGTAGCCCCTGGACCCGTCTTTCCAGGCCTGCGCGAGTCTGTCGCACATTTCGAAAGCTTATATCTATCGACGCCATTGCGCGCTCAAGTGAAGCCGGAAAATATTACGGCAACCATAAGTTTTCTCATCGAAAATTCATCAATCACAGGTGAAATAATTCATACCGATAGCGGCGCTCACTTGTTACATAGGGCATAAGAATTTTTGAATTTTAATGTTTTACGTCTTGACTAGTTAATATCCCTATTGCAGCGGAGTGGCATTTGTTCACAGCGCTAGCCTAAAAATCGCTAGAAGTGGCCAAAAACAGAACAAAGAATGGCATTTTGTGTGCAAACACAGAAAAGCTTTGAGTTTTTTCAATTAGTTATATTCACTTGCCTGTTTTTTAAGCAAAGCTATAAATTTCCTGCTTTGACACGGTAAAGTGACCATTTTGACCACTTTACTGACAGATTTATCCACAGATTTCGGGGATAATATAATTAAGGAAAGCGCTTGAGAATTCACCCAGAAACCCATGAATGAAAATCTTCGACAAACGCCTGTTACGAAACCGCTACGTCAAGGCCGCACGGGTTTTGAAAATGGCGCAAGTTATCTGCGCGAACAAATAAAAACGCTTCCTGCCTCGCCAGGCGTTTACCGGATGCTGGCTGAGGACGGATCGGTACTTTATGTCGGTAAAGCAAAAATCCTCAAAAAGCGTGTTGCCTCTTACACCCAACGTACACGGCTGCCCAATCGCCTGCAACGCATGGTCGCCCAGACACGAGGCCTTGAAATAGTAACGACTTTGACTGAAGCCGAGGCTCTCTTGCTCGAGGCCAATTTTATCCAACGCTTTATGCCACCCTTCAACGTGCTGCTACGTGACGACAAAAGTTACCCCTATATTCTCATCACACGCGATCACGAATTCCCACAACTTTTAAAGCATCGTGGCAGTAAAACCAGGAAAGGTTGGTATTTCGGACCCTTCGCATCGGCTGGCGCTGTAAATGAAACACTCACTCTGCTCCAACGCGGATTTTTGCTGCGCAATTGCTCTGATAGTTTTTTTGCCCATCGCACACGCCCATGCCTGCAATACCATATCAAGCGCTGTACAGCCCCTTGTGTCGGTAAAGTCAGCGCCACCGAATATGCAAAACAAGTGACGGATACTTGCGCATTCTTGAAAGGAAAGAACAACGAAATCCAACAAAGCTATGCACGCGCTATGAAACAGGCCAGCGATTCAATGGATTTTGAAACTGCAGCACTAATGCGCGACCGCATACGCGTCTTGACCAGTATTCAGTCGCGTCAAGATATTAACGTGGCAGGCATTAATGATGCCGACGTTATCGCTTTGCATCAAGCATCCGGACGTACCGCTATTCAGATATTTTTCTTTCGCAATGACCGCAATTACGGTTCGCGCATTTATTACCCTGTCCATGATAAACAATTGGCTGTTGGTGAAATTCTAGCCTCTTTCCTGGCACAGTTTTATTCCGACAAACCAGCTCCGGCCGCGGTGATAGTAAGCCACAGGCCAAATGAGCCCAAACTCCTCGAAGAAGCCCTTACAGAACGCTCTGGACACAAAGTAAGGCTGACTGTTCCAAAACTTGGCGAAAAGAAGCGCCTCATCAACCATGCCCAACGCAATGCCGAACAAGCTCTTGCCAGAAAGATGTCTGAGAGCTCTGAACAGACCAAATTATTAAATCGCGTCGCTGAAGTGTTTGGATTAGCCGATCCGCCTCGGCGCATCGAGGTTTATGATAACTCCCACATTTCTGGCACTAATGCCGGCGGCGCCATGATAGCCGCTGGCGAAGAAGGTTTTCTCAAGAAAACCTACCGTAAATTTAATATACGTGGGGCCATCGCACCCGGCGACGATTACGCCATGATGGAGGAAGTGCTCAACCGTCGTTTTCGGCGCCTGATCGAAGAGGACCCAACGCATCAATCTGACCTATGGCCTGATCTCGTCCTTATTGATGGTGGCCAAGGCCAACTCAATAAAGCCCTTGGCGTTTTAGAAGAGTTGGGTATTACGGATGTTACGGTCATCGGTATTGCAAAAGGCCCTGACCGCAATGCCGGTGATGAACGATTTTTTATGCCGCACCGGCAAGCCTTTAGCCTGCCATCAGGTGATCCTGTGCTTTATTATCTCCAGCGTTTGCGCGATGAGGCCCATCGCTTTGCCATTGGCGCCCACCGGGCGAAACGCATCAAGGCCATTGGACAGTCAGGGCTTGAAGACGTCCCGGGTGTAGGGCCTACACGAAAAAGGGCGTTACTGCATCACTTTGGCTCCGCTAAAGCGGTAGCTGGGGCGAGGATTGAAGATCTATCTCGAGTTCCAGGCATTAGCCTTAATGCTGCCAGAAAAATCCATGATTATTTCAAAACCTAACAGACAGCTGCCAGTTGTGAGCCGAGACGGATTAGCCTAAAGTAATCTAGAAGTCTGAGCCTGGGTGCAACCTAATAACCGAAAAAACAACATATACTATGCTTCAATCGCTAGCCAATAAACTCACTTTTTCTCGGATCATTGCTATTCCGGTGATCCTGCTACTTTTAGATATTCCCCACGCCTGGGCCGCTTGGCTTGCCTTATTTCTGTTTTCGGCTGCCGGAATTACAGATTGGCTCGATGGATATCTGGCACGCCGCGATGGACAGGTATCCATGCTTGGACAGTTTCTTGATCCGATTGCCGACAAACTCCTTATCGCCGCGGTAATTTTATTCCTCGTTGGGAGTGGTCAAATAAATGGCCTAAGTATCTGGCCGGCTGTCGTTATCCTTTTGCGCGAGGTTGCAGTTTCTGGTCTGCGCGAATTTCTCGCAGGCGTTCGTGTGAGTGTACCGGTCTCACAATTGGCTAAATGGAAGACATTTATTCAAATACTAGCCCTCGGATTTCTCATCGTCGGCAGATATGCACCTCAATCTATACCCTCAACAACGATTGGTGATGTGTTGCTGTGGATAGCCGGCGGATTAACGATGTTTACGGCATGGGATTACTGGCACGCGAGCGAAAAGCATTTTACGAGCTAAGCGTCCTGAAATAAATGTAGTGCTAGAACAAAAGAATTGGCCCTGCCCTTGTCGGGGGCTGTAGTTTTAATGCACTACGCCAATTATCGCGGGCGAAAGTCTGGCTGAGACCGGATCCAACCCTATCTCGCTCAAAAGGGGCTGCGCATAGCTTTGAAGATGCTGCCACTGCGACAAAGCCACATGGACTGAAGCACTTTCTGAGCCCACACCTTTCAAGAATTTTAGTATTTTTTCAGCAGCTGTTTCTGGTTGAGGGAACACTTTGATCACGACGCCGTCCGTGGCTTTTAATTCCAATTTCTTTTCCATGGCAGCCCAAGCGACATCAAATCCGCCTAATTCATCAATCAGGCCATTTTTGACCGCCTGAGCGCCCGTCCAAACGCGGCCTTTAGCGACATCGGGCATTTTATCCATTGGTATTTTACGTGCTTCGGATACGTTTTTTACAAAAGCATCATAGGTATCATCGAGAAGTGCATTCATGCGCTCTTGCCCTTCTGGTGTGAAACCATTCAGCATCGACCACATTTTGGCATTGTCGCTCGTTGCAAATTCTTCCCAGTTGATGCCAATCTTCTTCCATAATTCTCCAGTGACAAATTTACCTGCCACAACACCAATCGAGCCGGTCAACGTCGCCGGTTCAGCCGCGATGTAGTCGGCATTCATAGCGATCCAGTATCCGCCGGAAGCCCCAACGCTACCCATAGATACAAATACAGGTTTATGCACCAGTTGGGCATGAACTAACGCACGGCGGATAGTCTCAGAAGCCACAGGAGAGCCACCAGGGCTGTCTATACGGAATATAATGGCCCTGACATCTTTGTCGTCTGCGGCATCGTCGAAAGCTTGGCTGATCGTGTCAGCGCTCATGACATCGTCGCCGGCAATATTCGCGGGTCCGCCGTCTTCATCGGTGATAATACCGCTACCATAAATTAAGGCCACCGTAGCTTTTGGTTTAATTTCTTTGCCTGGGTAGCTAAGATATTCTTCAACATCGACTTGCTTATTGTCTGTACCGGCTATTTTTTTGATCTCGGCGTCGAGTTCATCATTATAGCCAATTTTAGTTATCAGGTTGGCTTTCAGTGCCTCATCGGCTGTGTAGGGGCCGCGCGCAATAAGCTGATCAACTCGATGCAAGTCCATTTTTCTGTTTTCGGCTACGCCAGCTGCAATTTGCCCCACGATATTTTCAATCATGCCCTTCATTTCATCACGGGCTGGTTCAGAAAAATCATCACGTGTGAACGTTTCCATAACGGACTTATATTCCTTACGCTGCATAAACTCGCCGCTTACACCAAGTTTGCCGAGCGCGGTTTTAGCAAATGGCGCTTCTCCTCCTACGCCAGTTAAACCAACAGTGCCCACAGGCTGCAGCCATATATGCTCAAACGTGCTGGCCAGATAATAGGCGTGATTGCCATGACCAAAATCCCCGTAGCTGGATGAAAAAGCATAAGTAAACTTGCCGCTGGTACGAAAGCGCATAATGGCGTCGCGAATTTCTTGATCTTGTACGAGGGTGGGCTGCGTGGATCCAAAGCGCGCAATGATGCCTTTTACATGCCCATCGGTCTTGGCCATATCGATGGCACGAATAATATCCAACATTGGTGTAGCATCTTGATGAAACGCCAAGTCAAACGGCGAGGATTGGCTTTGATCGACAATGGGTTGAGTAAAATCGAGTAGCAAGACCATGTTCTTTGGCGCACGCGGTGTGTAGGTGATCGAGTGCACAACAACCAGAACGCTTACGAGAACCAACAACGTCGCTGCAAAACCCAGAACAGCAAAAATACGAACGAAAAATTGCAGCATGCAGGTGGCCCCAGTTCGAGTTTATTGATGTCTGGTCTAGCGTATCTTGAGGTTCTGGGTCAAACGCTGCTTTAAACGCTACAAGGTATGAAACTGAAGAAAACTTGACAAAAGGCCAGTTTTTCACGACATTGCCGGGCAACAAGACCTTTAAAACACATTGATCAGGTTACGCTATGGCAAAGACAAAAAATGATATCAAGCTCGTGAGTTCAGCCGATACTGGCTTTTTTTATGTTACGAAAAAGAATCCAAAGAACAGTAAGAAACTGGAATTGAAAAAGTACGATCCTGTCGCCCGTAAACACGTGGCATTTAAAGAAGGCAAGATCAAAGAGAGCAAGAAGTAAAGCGGCGGCAACTGCGCTAATCCCTTGTCAATCAGCTGTAGCTGACGATGTTCAGTTTTCCCTTTTCAAAATAAACACCAACCCAGGCACCTCGCTTTTTCCTTCGCGTCTCAAGGCTTCGACCTTTCGTATCATGACAACTTCAAGCGCCGCTGCCGTAGCGCATTTGTGAATATAATAACCACTATGCGCATAGCGCCTAGTTTTTCGTAAAATAAAGTCATCCGTGCCGTCATCCAAATATTCGACGGTCGCGGCAAAGTAGCCGGGAATGCGAAGCGCATCTGAAATTTGAACAAAAAGACTCTCAAGATCTCCTATATACGTGAGAACATCGCCAGCTATGATTAGATCTGCGATTGCGTGCTGGTCATTCAACCAACTCGCAATATCGCCTTCGATCAGTCTGTCATAAATGCCGAGACGTTCGGCACGCGCCAACATTTTAGGTGAGATATCCACGCCACTCATGGTTTGGGCCAAGGGCTTGACGGCAAGTCCGGAAAGACCTGTCCCACAACCCAGGTCTAAAACATGAAATTTGACGTTTTTATCAGTGATTTGATTAAGTGCCTCACGCAAATGACCTGGCGCAGAGTATTCAAGTTTTTTTAGATCTTCATCGAACCGCTCAGCATAGCAATCAAAGAGCGCACGAAGATAGGCAATGCCAGGTGGTGCAGGTTCATCGTTTGGTAATGATCGCGCCGCTATGCCCAAGCTTTTTTCGACAATGATGGCTTTTTCTGTTTCACCAAGCTCATGCCAAAGGTCTGCCAGCTGACGCGCGGCCTGCTCACAATCTGGATCTTGACGGAGCACTTGCTGTATATTTTCGATCGAGTTTGTATATTCACCAATCTTGACGAGCCACGCCGCATAATCTAATCGAAAAGCCACATCATCTTGCAAGGGCCATATGAGTTCGCGAGCCAAGTTGATAGCCGCACCAAATTTGCCTTGAGCTGCCAGAGCTTTAGCCAAATCTCGCGTTAATGAAATTGATTCGGGACGCAGCGCAAGCCCCTCAAGCATAAGCGTTTCTGTATCCGTATAGCGCCGCTGTTGTGACAAAATCCGACCCACATGGCAGCGCAGGATTATGTGCTCAGGGGACAGGGCTAAGGCCCGTGAAAACCCGGCAAGGGCAGCCTCAATATCACCACGATCTTCCGCCGCCCCTGCTCGCTCCATGAGAGCGGCAAAATCATTGCACCCGGACAAGGCCTCAGGCATATCGGCTTTATGAACTATCGTCATATTTTCCATGCTGGCAATATTTGCGACATCGTCAAGCACGTTGTTTTGGTGCTGTTGATTGATCACTTACGCGTTAAAGACAAACCATTTTTCCTTCTCGATACCCATGCGGGCATTGGTATATACGATCTTCAGCATTTATCGGCCCTAAAAACTGGTGAGGCGCAAAATGGTATTTATCGGTTAATTGCGACAAAACCCCAGCCTTTACTCAACGAATATTATAAAATCTTGCATAAATTAAATCCGGCTTGGCTGCCGGAGCAGCCTGATACATTCCGTTACTATCCAGGATCGCCGATCATAGCTAGGCAGATGATGCGTGCGAAAGACCGGCTCGTATTATGCGAGCTACACATAGAAGATCATTATGAGCTAAAACGGCAATTTTTAGAAGATACACAAGTTCACGTTCACAGGCGGGATGGATATGAAGCCTTAAGGGCTTTTTTGCCACCTGATGAAAAACGTGGTCTTGTACTTATCGATCCTCCTTATGAAGATGCCAATGAATTTGAGCATTTAGTGAGCGCCCTCACGGCAAGTCTCAAACGTTGGCCTCTTGGTCAATATTTGATTTGGTACCCCGTTAAAGATCGCCCAGCCATTTGGCGTTTTCATGAGGCTTTGGCCGCTACAGGTATTCAAAAGCAGCTATCGGCTGAATTTATATTTCAGGAAGAAATACATGGCGACAAGTTAAATGGATCTGGATTTATTTTGATTAACCCGCCCTGGCAGTTTGAGGAAAAGCTTAAACAGCTGTTTCCACTCTTACATCAAGCGCTCCATACGCCCCATCAAATCAGTCAAATAAAATGGCTGATAGGAGAATGATTATTTTGTCTTCCTAAAGCCTTGCGCCACCAAATATGTCTCAGAGGATTCAGCACGACTTGCGGGCGGTTTGGCATGCTTTACTTTGGCAAAGTCTCGCTTAAGTTGTTCAAGGAGCTGTTTCTCAGCACCACCCTGAAAGAACTTACATACGAAGGCACCGCCAGGCGCCAAAATCTCCGTGGCAAAAAGTGCCGCAGCTTCTGCCATTGCCATGATGCGAATATGATCAGTGCGCGTGTGACCCGTGGTTGATGGCGCAAGATCGCTGAGCACGAGATCAGCTGAACCCTGAAGGGCAACCTTAAGTTTATCCGGCGCATCATCTGACATAAAATCAAGATGAAGAATTTCTACTTTAGGAATGGGGTTCATCGCTAAAATGTCGAGCGCAATCAACTTACCTTTTGGCCCAATCGCTATGGCAACAACTTGGCTCCACCCACCAGGGGCCGCCCCTAGATCTACAACGCGTAGTCCAGAGCTGAGTAAATGAAACTGATCATTTAGTTCTATTAATTTGAACGCTGCGCGCGAACGAAAGCCTTCTTTTTTTGCTGCCGTAACATACGGATCGTTTAATTGACGCTCGAGCCACTTTTTTGATGAAGTCGAATGTTTCTTAGCTTTTACGCGAACAACCTCTTGTCGCCGCGATGCAATATCGCCAAACCGTTTATGTGCCTTTTTACCGTATTTCATTTTCATACTAGCTTTATAAAGTAGAAAATCACAACTTTCATCTGTGATATTGGAATGCCTTCAAAAGGCACCCCTTCAGCCGCAAATGTATAGCTTCTGCACTACACAATACGAGAACTATATGTTACAAAAAGCGCGCCTCAAATTGGGGGATCGTCTAGCGGTAGGACAACAGACTCTGACTCTGTTTACCTAGGTTCGAATCCTAGTCCCCCAACCACCTTCCTCCTATGGCTGGCCTAACGTAAAGGCGGGTCTTAGCCTAAACAGTATGAGAAAAACTTTTGATGGCTAGCCATACTTTCTCTTCTGCCTCTTTTCATTCCCTCGCCGCAAAGCTAAAGGCAGACAAAGCTTCCCCTCTTTTCGCACTTCAGATCGGGGCGATGGACGGCATACGGTTCGACCTTTTAAACCAGCATCTCATCGAAGGCAGCTGGAGCGGACTTCTTGTGGAACCCGTCAAAGATATGTTTTCGATCCTTGAAAAAACATACATTAATCAACCAAATATTAAATTAGCAAATTGCGCAATTGCAGAGCACAACGGTACCCTAACCCTCAGGCGCATCGACCCAAAGGCTATTTCTCAAGGATTAATTCCCGAAGAGGCGTTAGGAATAACGACTGGTCCGGATAGTCACTCGCTTTTAAATGATATACGCCTAAGAAGAGCCTTTCCGCTCCTCAAAGATGAACATATTGTCGAATTCACAGTTCCTTGCTTAACTCTGCAAACACTTTTATCGCGGCACAAGATTTCCAGCATTGACCTCGTCATGATTGATACGGAAGGTGCCGATTGGCTTATCGCCAAGCAACTTGACCTTGTGCATTATAAACCCCAGCTTATCTGCCTCGAACATAGTAGCCTTTCAGAGACAGATAAGGGTATCTGTGTTAAACATTTTATCGATCACGGCTATCAGGGCGCCCTTTGTAAAGAAGACAATGAAAATGTGCTATTTTTTAAAGAGGAGCTTAATCTGCAATCATGACCGAGAAAAAGAAAGTATTTTAACGATTTAAATTCGTAACCTTACGTGATAATCAGAGTAGGGCACCGTTTACCCAAATTGTTGAGAAGAATAAAGTATGTATCAAGACCATAGTGAAATCACTAATCCGGAACTGCTTCCGTGGGTAGAGAAACTCTCTGGATTAGCCTCGGAACAGATACGGGAACTCATCAGCAGGCCGGCCTTAGATGTTCCGGTTGAGGTTCGTGGGATTCTGGAAAGGCACCAATGGGCCACGGCTTCACGCGCCATCTGCATGCGTACATCGGAAGATGACCCAGAAAAATGGCGAAATGCACTTCCACCCGATCGTGTGCCGATTGTTTTAACATTCAGTGGAAACCTTTCGAGCCAGCAAGGATATACCCCAGATGCAGCCCCTGCGGCTGACTACAACCACTTTCCAAATTACAAATATATTGGTGTCGATGAAGAAAATAGGCACCAGTTCATCAACACTGTTCTTCGCGTAAAAAAGGATAACCCCACAGAACGAACGACAGGCAGCGAATTGGTAGTGATTTTAGGTGAAGGCAAATTTGTATCGCTTTATCTTGGTAACGACGGAATGAACACAGAGCTTCCAAAAGAGTTTAGAGAAGTTCGTCTGAATAAAGATTTGAAAACAACATATGAAGAAGTAATTGCGAATTTAAGAAAAGAGATTGCTTCACTTCCTCTAGGCGATAGAGAAAAACTCGACGTGCATTTAATCAATTATCGAGCTCATTTGGCTGCTCTTCAAGCTTGAGAGCGTCTAACTTGAGTACTTTTAGATTGTTCCAGGTTGGGTCAGATTACTGCCATGCCAGAATTTTGCGTCTGATCCAATCTACGTTGACCATCAGACCGTGCAGATACCCTACCCACTCATTTGGCAACGGTTAAGAACGGAAAGTTTTTCTTGCATGCCCACATATAGCTGATTGGAATATCCTCGATGCTAAAAGTTGCTAAGTTTTGGCAGTATAACTAATCGAAATGGACTAGCTGTATAACTAACTTGCTTCATTTGTATTAGCAGGGACAGGATTTTTAGATCCTTTAACAAACTCTCTGATGGCGACTAATTGTGCTCTCGTTGTAGGTCTACGACGAAGTTCGTTTATCATGTCGAATTCGACCACATGTCCTCGCTCATAAATATGACCCGGATCATCGTCAACTTTCTTTGTTCGAGAACCTGAAAAACCCTCCGATGAAACCCAAACGGGCACCTTATTGCCGAGAGCTCCAACTACCCTTTCCAATTGCGCGGCCGGAAATTCGAAGTGTGGTTTATCTTGAACAAGAGTTGTCATTATCGCGGCGGGATCAACCGGCATAAAGCCCCAAGGGTAAACCTCGTGATAGAAAGCGCAGCATAGAGAAGATTGTTCGATACCTCCAAGGCTGTCTAATTTAAAAAGCATATTCATTGTGTGGCCTTCAACGGCCTTTCTGTGGGGATCAAATATAAAGCCTTCTGGATCGTTTTCCGGCCGCTTTGGTCGATACAGTGTTTCCACAGCCAGCGTGCCCTGTGCTTGTATATCGATCGTACGTAATCGCGTCCTTTCAAGATCCTTGAAATCATCTATAGCAGTTCTGCGCACTTCTGCATCTAATGTATCATGGGCTCTACGAAGGTGCTCAGAGAGCTTCCACTCCTGCCAAACATCAAACATAATTTGTTGGGATTGAGCGTAGTGACGACAGTCGCCAACCCCTTTGGCAAATTCCGCGGCTACGCTGGTTTTAAAGTTAAAACTAGACCTTTTCCGTAAGTCGGGATCTGTCGGGGCACCCGCAATAGCATCTACAGATGTAGTGGTCTCATCGAATTGTTGTCCTCGATATGGATTATCAATAATTTCCATCTTCTTTGGGCCTGAACCAAAATTCTGGCGGATAATAATTTGTGTAGTTTCAATAAATAGATTGGTATCGTTGATATCGAGAAGCGACTGACTAGCATCAAGGTTAGGTGGGAGGGCACGTACATCACCTTCCAGTAATTCCATAAGTTTCCCAACTGGCATAGACATAATTTTCATAAATTCATGACGGTCACGGCGTGTTATCAGAACATGCGCAACGACACCACCATAGGAAAAGTTGTTTTGGACCATTTCGGTGTCAAAAAGACCCATTCCGCGGTATCCATGAGATGCTAGAAGTAACAGTTGCCCTGGTGTTCTGGTTATCTCGACTTCTACTAATCGATACTCGGCATCAGTAGCAACACGCGTCAGCTCTTCCTTTATCTCCGTTGCTCGCCTGAGTGTCGTCTGAGCGATTTCCCCGTAGATTGGATCATCGACGAGCCGTTGAAGGCTAGGTAAAACGATGGCATTCCACTTGCCAAATGTTGAATCGAATCTCCAAGTATGAGTTCTTTTAATAACTCTTGCGACTTTTTCTAAGGCCATACGAAGAGAGTCCTCATAGCCTTCACCTAGAATCATCAAGGACTCGACCATTGTGACAGTTGTCCAGTAGGCGTCGCTTTCCAAACCGCCATCACGAAGTGTTGCTAAATACACTAGCTCAGCATTTTTTCTTGCCTCTTCGACGTTTCCCGTATCAATGGCGCTATAGACAGCGTTTATACCAGGGTAATAAGCAAAGTGATCCAGAAATCCTTTCTTGTATGCTGTTCCTGATGCGATCTTCAGTTCGCTCGATTGGCTCTGTACCGCTGCAGGAGATGGCAATTCGTCATTATCTGCCAATCCAAAAGATCTTCTATAGTTCGATATGGCAGTTGCATCACCTATGTTTTGGCTGAGCGCCTCCGCAGCCAGTTGCTGTATGCTATAAGCCTTACCTAGAGCTGCATACATTTCGCCTGGAGAAAGCCCAGCCTTTATTAAAGCAGGATCTGCCAATGCTCTTAAGGACCATTCAACAGATTCTGTAAGCCGATTTAACTGATTGAGAGCAAAAGCCATGCGCTCTTGGACTGTTGGCGCATTTTGAAAATATGGGTTATTCGAATTTTCATAAAGTCTAATCATAAGTTCGGGAGCAGCTAGATCCAGATACGCGTTAAAAAATCGCATAAGCTGTTGAGAAGACATCCCCTCAAATTCTTCACTAAATCTGGCATAGGCTAGGTCTAGGTTCTGTAAAATTGTGTCTCTCGACGAAATGTATTGATCGTTATCATTTTTAGCTAATACGACATCCATTACACTATTGAATTTCTCACCCCGCTCAACCAAAGCTTTGTTGTGTTGATAAGCTCGATCGGGCGGCGTTTGTGCTCCTGGCTCATGTAGACCGGCAAAATATACTTCGGTTCTTGGCTCGTGAGTATCAGCTGTGCCAGGAAAAGGAACAATGTTTCCCTGTGGAGTTGCTCGCGCATGATCGTAGGCTATACGAGCTTCAGCCACCGATAAAGGTAAAGGTACACGATTATAATTGGCTTCATAAAAACCGGGATCCATACCGTAAATGTCAATTCGTGATCGCAGGACACCATTGGTGTTAACAAATAGCGCTTCCTCGATATTCAATTCACCACGAACTATCTGATTAAGTGCCTCGACGAGAGACGGCATGTCGGTGAAACGGACAGCCAGAGTGCCGCCCTTGCGCACATTAAATTTACCCCAATAGGTTAGCATATTAAAATCTTGATCGTTACCAAGGCATATGCGTCCCGTGCCCGGCTTAACACGATAGTAAAATCCACCCGCATCGTCAGGCTCATAATCCAGGGGAAACTTATCGTCAGCTATGGTCCAAACGCCTTGGGCCGAGGCAACAACACGAACTTTGATTTCACCATTATTGATTTTCTGAATGACATCATCCGGAGCTTGGGCAATAAGCTCTCCATACTGCCTAAAAATTTCCGAATGCACTTGTAAAGCTTCGTTAATTTCATATAGAGACGGATCAAACACAAGGTGGTGATTAAAAGGGAAATCTATTTCTGTTTCTTTAGTGCCAACACTGTTATTAGTAACCAGCCTCAGCGGTACCAAGGGTATCGCTATTATATTATTCTTTTTGGATGCAGATACCCCTTCTACAGCTAGAGCAGTAGCTAACTCATAATATTGACGTTCCGAGATGCGGGCAAAATCCGGTGCCTTTGGCCCCAGAGCACTTGCGTCCAATTCGACACGGAGCATAGATGCTAAATCGCGCATATCCCCTAAAGACCTTCAAAAATAGAATTTAAAATAACTCGTTTCATTAAAAACGAACAAAATTTAATTCCTCAAGCCGCTGAGGAGAACCTACTCTTCTGTTAGGCATTTCGTATCACACACCCCCTCGATATGTCCATTTTCTATTTGCTTTCTATCCAAGTCTAAAGAAGCAAGAAACAACTGTTTATCAACCTGTTAGCCCAAAGTATCGAGCTGCAGTGCGCGCCGAGGCGCTCAAGGCACTCCCCCTGAAGCAGCGAAACCACTTCAGCCTCAATAATGAGGTCTTTTTGTTAATCCCTTCCCTGAATAGAACAGATGATTAAAACATCTGGTATTCGCCATTATAGATGCCGTTCACTACATATTCCTGAGAGACTAGCCACTAGATGACCTTCTTGCAGCAATATAAAAAGGCAATCACAAGCACTTATGGAACTTTAGAATTGCATTCTAAAAAATGCAGGAATGGGAATGTTGTGACAAGGATAATAAAGCAATCACTTTTCGTTATGAGCATACCATTTTCGCCATTACCATTTGACTCTATAGATTACTAAGAAGTGAACCAGGCGAAGGCAGCGTTATAGATATATATTGCAGCGCGGAGCTTTGAGCGCTGTATATATTCTAGAATAGGATTGCCGTTTCCTATTGGCATAGTGCGTTTAAGAATTTGCGTTTAAGAATTATTGACTGTTTCTTTGACTAGATCGCCGAACCATATTGGACAAGCGCACGCCGCGATAAGTTCAATCACAGATCAGACTATACCAGGAACTTTAGATATTGCCATTGATCAGTCGATTGCTGATGTTACGCAGCCAATAGCATAAAACGAGTGCCAACATTACAGCCATTCGCTGCATTTGCATGCGAGATATCAGCCGTCTAGTCGAGACAACTATCGGCTATAATAAGCCTGATCTAATGCATAACCAGAAGCCACGCCGACCGTGCCACCAACAGCTGCACCACAGGCTACGCAACCACCGTAGGCAGCGGATGTAGCAGCACCAAGTCCAGCTCCGACAGCACCACCGTACAACATGTTTTGTCCGGTGTGATCCATGTTACTACAAGACGTCATACTTAGTAGACTAACGCTAGCAACGGCTATCAATAAAGGTCTAAAAACTGATCTTTTCATACTATATCCCCTAGCTATTTATTTTGATGGTTGGAACGACAAATACGATGCACGGCTTAGTTTCTTAATTTCGTACTTTTGGCGGCTATGCAAAAATAAATGCGAGATAACTGAAATCAATGCGACCAGATAATATCGAGGCACAATGAATTTATTGCTAAGTATTATGATGAATTTTATCTTAAATACTTTGCTCTATGAATTATTAAAACCGCCAATGCAAATAGAAGGCCAAGGATAAATCGTAAGAAAATCAAGGGTGGATTTAGTCTCTCTGACTAGTACTGGATGCAAACGATAACGGTTGATCCAACGTTCTTACTTGCATATCGACATTTAATCTTATGAGATTTCTGGAAAAAATTGGCGGGGCTACCAGTTATTCGTGATTTAATCTTTGCTTTATATTTCGTTCCTTCTTTGTATCCGTTTTTTCATGGCAAGATATTTTTGGTCATTAACTATACCGCAAGATTCGTCTGATATGTTCACCCCATCAACGGTTTTCTACGAAGCCAATTACCAACCAAATAATAGAACAGGAGTTATGTTATGAAAAATAGTCTACGAATGTCAGCCCTCGCCTGCGCAGCGCTTTGCTTTTCCTTCGGACTGGCATCGACTCCTGCTAAAGCAGATGGGACTGTTATGATGCCGACTTATTATGCGGGCTATACATATGCCCCAGTTGCGGCTTATGACCCTTATATGTATGACCCATACGTTTATCACAACATGGGTTATGTCGATTACCGCGTAGCGGAACCGGTTTATCCAGTCGCTTGGGAAAACCGTTGGCACTACGTCCACACCCAAAGCGTGCCTAGCCGATTTGCCGCGATTGACATCAACGAAGACGATCTCGGTTCGCTGCGTCACTATCAAGTAACGCTTAATGGTCAGCCGGTTCTGTTTGCAAGCAACCAACCGAGCATTCTGCGTGTATCGAGAACGTTTGCTATGAATGGTGAAGATGCAGTTATCTTCACGGCGTATCATGGCGATCCGATGTGCAGCTATAAGAACTATCTTTTGACTGTACGCGCCGATGGCACCTTCATTGGTCCTCGGGAAATCGGTAACTGCGCAAGCTCATATGAAGCGCATGTCGCCGACAATGCCCTCTTCGTCAGCTTCCCAGATGGTTTTATTGGGGACGATGTATGGCGCTATGAAAACGCTTCGCTGATGCGTCTCTAAGACGTCGCGAAGTTTACAAGGAAAACCCGCGGGCGCCACCCTCCCCGCGGGTTTTTCATTTCTAAAACGTATATCCGTAATTTAGAATCATAGGCATTAATCTACTGATAGATATGGGTGTTTTTCTATTATTCCTTGCATAAAGGTTATCTTGAGTAATATGAATTAAGCTCTTGTTTAGTTTAAAACGTAATAATTTCGTTGAAAACGTAACAACACAATTCAATCAGATGACGTGTAAAGGGATAACTCGGGCCTACCTTATAGCTGGCATTGTCATCGCATCAGCAGTTCTATGCTCTTATGCTGCATTAGCCGACACTCCAGAAGACACAGCCAGATATGCTGTTGGCGATGATGAAACAGCCATCAAGATAGCAAAAGCTGTATTGCGACCACTCATTGGGGCAGCTGCCATCGACGGGCCGCATGCGTTACCATTTTATGCAACCGAAATTACCAGTCCTGGTAATTACTATTACGTCGAAAACGCACCCCCAGCACGCCTGCAATGGGTAACACCCGTCATAAGGGTGGAAATTAACAAGGCAGACGGAAGCATTATAAAAGTCATTAATCCAACAATAGTAAACGATCCTGTTTATCATGAGCGTGATGATGTTTGGGTCATTATGACTACGCCGGAAGATGTGAAGAAATGGGCGCCACAGGGGCCGCCATGCGTCCAAAATAAATCACCGTCAGGAGAAACTCATTATCAATGCCACGACGTAATTGCCCATGATATAACAAAAATTGGATTTGCACCCGATGAGAAGACAGCCATTGAAATTGCCAAAGACGTCCTAAGATTGTTCTACGGTGAAGATTCCAGCACCCTTTCTCTGCCATTTCAGGCAACGCTCAAAAATGGGGTCTGGTTTATCGAAGACGCCTCTTCACGCACGAAAGATGAAAATGATCCACTGGTTCAAGTTCAGCTGGATAAGAAGTCAGCCCGCATACTTGCGATAAAAGGACAATAATTATACAAATTTTTTTATGGTCATGGCGACTTTATGGCGTCCGTTCTTGCCAATTGGGCTGCCCAGGCATTGTCATGGCAGAATGTTCTAACGACCTATAAAATAGACAGACTAGATTTCGGCAGTTGCTTGAATAAGTCCTGAAAACCTATGTACTATATAGGTGCCATCGCCAATGTCTCATGACGCCTCTCCTTACAGGTGATCGGCACTGGAGCTAAGCCATTCCTACTTTGATCTATGACGGAGATTGCAGCTTTTGCACCTATTGGGTATGCTACTGGGAGCAATTGACCGGCAAGCGCGTGAAGTACATCCCTTATCAGGAGATGGCTTCGCATTATAAGTCAATATCTACTGCCGAGTTTCAACGCGCTATTCAATATGTTGATGAAGATGGCAAGATATTTAGCGCAGCACAGGCAAGTTTTCTCGTGCTCAGCCAAGCTACCGGCTGGAGTTTATGGTTATTTTTATACAAAAAACTTCCCGGGTTTTCCGCGTTTTCGGAATGGGCCTACGCCTTTATAGCTGCTCATCGTCCAGCTTTTTATCGTATAAGCCTTTGGTTATGGGGACGCAGACATTCACCAAGCAAATTCAATAATATATCATGGTTGTTTCTTCGTACACTCGGCCTCATTTATTTCTCTGCCTTTATTTCATTCGGTGTCCAGGCCATGGGCCTCATCGGCTCACATGGCATTCTTCCGCTGTCCGCCATTATTAATGCGACGGAACAACAACTCGGTTTAGTTCGATACTGGCTCGTCCCAACAGTATTTTGGTTCAATTCTAGCGATATATTTATTCAAGCCGTTTGCTGGGCTGGAGCGGCATTATCATTGCTTGTCGTATTCAATATTTTGCCGCGCCTAAGTTTGTTTTTGATCTATCTATTATACCTCTCGCTTATATATGGCGGGCAGACTTTCATGACCTTTCAATGGGACATTTTGCTTGTTGATATGGGTTTTTTAGGCCTGATATTAAGCATTACCGTAAAACCTGGCATACTTCTTCTACGCTGGCTCTGCTTTCGTTTTGTGTTCCTTTCTGGAGTTGTCAAGATCTCGAGCGGCGATCCTAGTTGGCGTGATCTGTCGGCGCTTACTTATCACTTCCAAACACAGCCACTACCCACACCGCTTGCCTGGTATGCCCATCAACTACCAACAAGCGTTCTGGCCTTCATGACCTTTTCGACGCTTTTTATAGAACTAATTTTTCCGTTTTTTATTTTCTTTCCTCGCCGCCTACGCTTTATCGCAGGATTTGGAATCTTACTACTACAAACAATCATTGCTTTGACAGGCAACTATAATTTTTTTAATCTTCTTGCGATCTTGTTATGCTTATCGTTATTTGATGATGCTGCCTTACAATTTGCGCTGCCACGACAGATCGTTCTCTATCTTAAAAGCCGCAGGATGATCAAAGAACCGCGCAAGATAGTTTTTAGGATTATGGCAAGCCTGACAGCGATTATCATCTTTGCCAGCTGCGTACTGTTGGCCATAGCTTTAGGTGACCAACCCCCGGCGCCATTAACTTTTATCAATGCGCTTATTTCTCCGTTTCATGTCGCAAATAATTACGGTCCCTTCGCTGTCATGACCACCAAACGGCAAGAAATCATTATTGAGGGATCTAATGATAACGTTAACTGGAAAGAGTATGGCTTTAAATATAAACCGGGCGATGTCACACGCCCACCATCATGGAATATTCCTCATCAACCAAGACTGGATTGGCAGATGTGGTTTGCTGCCCTAGAGTCCCCTTATCAAAATCCCTGGTTTAGAAGATTCCTCGAGTGCCTTTTACAAGGACAGACCCCCGTGGTGTCTTTATTAGCGACAAACCCTTTCCCAGACCATCCTCCACTGTATGTGCGCGCTCAATTTTACAACTACCGATTTGCCACACCCAAAGAACATGAACAGACCGGCGCCTGGTGGGTTCGAGATTTGGTCGGAGATTATTTTCCTGTGGTAACATTAAAGTAAGCCGTCTTTTTAAGTGTACCAAAAACACTTGGCTAGCGGTTAATCGTTGCAGCTCTGAGGCGTTTTGCACAATTTGCATTAATTAGTGAGTTCCAATAACTTCTCTTTGGCAGTCTCTAAACGCGTCTAATTCAGCAATATCCTTATGGCTCAATCATACATCTGGTTTTCATCGGCGGTTGCGTTTGCCATATCAATGTCTGCGACGCCAGGACCCAATAACACTATGGTAACATCGTCAGGCGCTACATTTGGCTTCACCCGCACGATACCGCATATTCTAGGAATATCTTTTGGATTTCCTGCCATGCTTATCGCTATAGCCCTGGGTGCTGGCGAGCTATTGCGCTCATATCCTTGGATAGAAGATGTGATGAAATGGATTGGGATTGCCTATCTGCTATGGCTAGCATGGCGCATTGCCTCGACGCATCCGAAACGCAAAGATATGGGCGGAAAAAATCGTCGCAAACCTTTGACTTTCATACAAGCCGTCCTCTTTCAGTGGGTTAATCCTAAAGCTTGGATAATTGCACTCAGTGCTATTGTTACATACACAACTAAAGATAATATTTTTTCGCAATCCATCGAGCTTGGCATTATCTTTCTTATCGCCTGCCTTTTTGCTGTCTCGTTCTGGACAAGTATGGGCGTGGGGGCTGCGAAGTTATTACGCAGCGAGCGTGCCCTTTGGATATTCAATCTTGCGATGGCCGGTCTCTTGGTTGCTTCGCTTGTCCCTATGATCATGGGTGAATAACTCAAGTCATGTTGTTGAATAGATTGGATAAAACTTCGACGCACCAAGTTTGATCAGCATTAACCATATCAATTGAAATCAATAAAAATCCTATGCCAATCATTTTCGACTTGCTAACGTCACATACAGTTTTCAAATGAAATCGATTAATTATAATAAGCACTTTTTAGGATTAAAGGATTTACAAGTGAGCATAAGCATCATCGGTCTTTCGATGACCGGCGAAGAGATATTAGACGAAGCCGCTCTCTTTTGTGGAGAAATTTCCGGCACGCAAGACTCGTATGCAGCCCAACGCCTGCCTGTACTCTTGACAGCAACGCTCGAAGATCTTCTGGAACGTGACCAACTAGGCGTGTGGCAAAAGCGCGCTTTGCATCTAGCCATCCAAGCAGCCTATGTCGGATGGTATGGGATTACGGCCAATGAGCTTTTACAAGTTTACAGTACTGAAGAAGCAATAGACCCTACGCCTGTAGTTCCCGCTCTCGATGAAATGACTGCAGACTACCTGATTAAAGCTGTTGCTAGGCTGCCAAATGCACCGGTCATTAAACTCAACAACCTGCTTGAGCGTTTTGGACAAAGTAAGCCCAAGGTTTAGATCCAAAAACAGCTCAGGCCCAGACAATTAAGCCTGGGCCTGAAACTATTATTAGTACTGCTAAACGAGACTTACTTGGCTGATTTGTACTCGATCTCGATTTCGACGCGACGATCTTCCTTCAGACAGTCGATCAGCTGAGCACGTGCTAGTGTATCTGGGCAATCTGTCGCTGGGACCGATTCGCCAAGCCAACGTGTCTCGGTGACACGCGCATTGGTGTAGCCATGCGTAATCAGATAGTCGCGTACATTTTCGGCGCGCTTCTTAGACAGCTTTTCATTATAGGCTGGGCCACCGATACGATCGGCATAACCTATAATCCGCGCTTCTTTGACGTTGTGGGCCGACTTAAGCGACTTAGCCAATGAGTTGATATGCTGTTTCGATTCAGGCGACAGCGTAGATTTGTTGAAGCCAAAATAAACCGTCAGCTCAGTTCGCGTGACAGAATCACATTGATCTTCACTGCTTTGCCATCTTGTACGAACGCAATTGCCCCACGTGTTGTGTACGGGTTGACCGCGTGTATCAAGTAAAACGGCATGAGGGCTGCCTTCGGCATGGGCTAAGCTGGCTGAAGCAACCAAAACAAATCCAGTCAAGATGGCTGTTTTTGCATTGAGATAAGACATTGTCATGTACTCCATAGAGGGTGATAAAGGGCCTTATGTACCGGTAATTTGGTTATCATGACGTAAACTTCGGTCAGGGAACCGAGACTTCACCAGCAGAAGATGTTAAAATAGAATAGGTTCGGCGGATCGCGATTGTCTTTAGAAGGCAAGGACTTAGCAGGAATCCCTCTATAACAGCGGGGTTAATGGTCGTCAAGAAAACCCCCATATAGAGACAGAAGTAATTCTAACCTGTGGCACTGCTGCCCCACCCCCCTGTAAAACCGCGGTATTGAGCCATTCATGGAGCGCAAAACAGCGCCTACATCATGAGGAGAGTGTCAATTTTCGCCTTTTCCTCGATTCTATTGCCACACTTTCAGCAAAATCCGCTACCAATGTCCCGCGGCAGACGTTTTCGGCTTTCAACGAACAGATAGGACTAATTCATGTTAAGAACCGTGATTTCACAAATTCGATCCATTTTTATCGTTACAATCCTAGCGTTACTGGGCTTTGTCGTGGTCCCCTGCCCTTTAGCGATCGCCCAACAAGCAAAAGCGGATTCTTCTTCGCCATCTGCATCGGATGCAGCCGCTATGTTGCCGGCTGGCAAATTTGTTCAAGATCTGTCGAGCCGCGCTATGGCAGCAATTAGCAATAAGGGTCTTAGCCAAGAGCAGCGCACGGCCCAATACCGAAATATTCTTCACGATTCTTTTGATATGCAGACGATAGGTCGATTTGTTATTGGTCGCAGCTGGAATGCAGCATCGCCCGAACAACAACAAGAATATATGAAGTTGTTCGAAGCTCTGGTTACAAAAATGTATGGCGATCGTCTAAATTTCTACAACGGCGAAAATTTTGTCGTTAAAAGCACGCGGCCAGAAAGCGACCAAGATTTTATCGTGACCAGTGACATTACTCATCCCGATGGTTCATCTCCGACAACGGTGGATTGGCGCGTGCGCGAGAAAAATAATAAATACGCCGTTATCGATGTCATGATCGAGGGCGTCAGCCAGAGTTTGACGCAGCGTGATGAGTACAGCTCCATCATCCAGCGCGACGGTGGAAAATTAGACGGCCTCCTCGCGCTCATGCGTCAACGCCTGGAACAGCCGTCGCCGGCAACTTCATCGGCATCTAACGAAGAGTGATAAGCCGTTTACGCAACCTTCTTTTTGCCGAAAGCGTTATATTCCACCAATTTGTCTGCACGTATCTCCATCGAGTCACGAGGGCGTAAACGCTTAGCTTGGGCCGACGAGATGAGGGCATAATGCCGTGTGTCATCCAACGCTGATGCAATATCCCAGCATGATTCTTTGTTGGTGATCCACATTTTCGGATCAAATCGCCGCAAATCAAAAGCCACCGAATAGTTCCATAATGTCTTACGACTGCCGGTAACGTATTCGTGAAAATATGACAAGGCTAACTCACGCAAATTGCGATAAATGGGATCACGCCAACGTAACCAAACATGGTTACTTTTAGAGATAGCGCCCCAGTAGCCGCGATGGCGGAACAGCGCTACAACATGATCGTCGTCGCGCATAGCTTGAAAATCCATGAGTAACGGCGGCTTACCATTGAGCCAGAAGGAGCAAGCAGCAACAAGGGCACCCTCGATACAGTGCGCACGGCGCTGCCGCAGTGTTTCCACGACGGAAAGACAAGTATCACCGCCCTTTTCATGATTAATCGGAATTGAACTCACGTAATCTTGAATTTTCTCCGGTGTTCGCAACTTAGCGAGCGTGCCGGCTTCGCTACGCGTTAGGCCCAGTTTTTGGCCAAAGGATATGCTGTGACTTAATTTCACCATGGCCATAGAATATAAAACTGTTTGATTCTGTGCATGAAAATTTAACGCCGAGTCGGCCGAAACCCCGCAAAAACTACAAATATGAAGCGCAAGCGACAATTCCGAAAGCGACACCGCCCCTAAGCTTGGCATCTCTGTTGGCATTTTACTCAGGTAAAGCTATCGTAACCTCTCAAAGGAGGGTCGATGTTTCAAGGCAAAAGCGCACAGCCACTGGCCCCATCAGCGCTATATGATAGTGATATCTCCGCTATGCAGAGCAGCGCTTATTTGTCGATGCCGCTGTCAGAATGGCAACCCGCGCTCAACTCAAGCTTACAGACAGAGGCTATTAAAGCCTTAGAGCAGGGAAAAATTATTTGTTTGCCGCAGTTACCCTTCATACTGACCAAGGACGAAAAGAGGTACTTGCGTTCGGATTGTGTTAAGTCAGGCGTAAAAAGCATCAAATATTCACCTGTTAGAAAAACTTTATGGGGTACATCAAAAGAAGAAGATAAGTCCCCAATCCTCGCAGGCCTATTGCAACGTTATGCAGCATCGGCCCAAACACTGATCAATGCAATTTTTCCAGGGTACGCACCTTATTTAAGTATCGGCAATACCAGCTTTCGTCCTGTGGAAGCGAAAGAACGTGTACAAAGCGCACGTCATGACGATCAGTTGTTACACGTAGACGCATTCCCTTCGCGCCCCAATCGCGGACAAAGAATTTTGCGGGTGTTCACCAATATACATCCCAACGATTTGCCGCGCCTTTGGCGCGTGGGGGAACCGTTTGCCCATGTCGCCGCGCGCTTTATGCCAAAGATACCCAGGCCATTACCGGGAAGTTCCACCCTCTTGCGATTACTTAAAATCACCAAGGGTAAACGCAGTTTATATGACCATTACATGTTGCAAATTCATGATCGCATGAAACTAGACCAGGCTTATCAGCAGGATGTTTCTTACACGACGATGCCTTTTTTGCCGGGAACTAGCTGGATTGTTTTTTCAGATCAGGTCTCGCATGCTGTGGTATCGGGTCAGCATGCCATGGAACAAACATTTATGTTGCCGGTGGCTGCCATGGCCCAACCGGACAACTCACCGCTGCGCGTCCTCGAAAATCTGGTCGGAAAAAACTTACATTAATAGGTGAGGGCGGCAAATACATCACCTTGAACGCGATTTCTAACGATGTGCTGTTGATGCCATAGGGCATAGAACAGCAAAGTCCATGCCGCAAAACGATAATCGGTTTTGAGTTCTCTAAATAGGCTCTCAACGGCACCTGGAATGCAGATCTCTTTGACACCTGCTTGTGCAGCGACAAGTGGACCTAATTCTTTTCCACGCTTGGCAATCCATTCGCCAACGGGAACGGTAAATCCGCGCTTACGAGAAAATGGCTCAGCTGACGGCACATATTGAGCCAACCAGTTTCGCAACATCCATTTGCCTAATCCACGATTAATTTTGAGTTTATCTGGCAAACAATAGGCAAACGCGGCAAGTGATGTATCGAGAAATGGTGTACGTCCTTCTACACCATGCGCCATCAGACATCTATCAAGCTTCGTCAGCAAATCATTAGGCAGCCAATCGGCGCAGTCGGTCGCCTGAGCTTTTTGAAGACGCGTGAGGTTTGGATGGTTATTTTCATTTTCCGAATGCGTATATCCGGCGCGCCACCCGGTAAAGTCGATACGGAAGATATCTAGTCCTTGGAATGCGCCATGACGGCGCATTTGTTTGCGATTTAACCACCACGGCCGAATGGCACTACGGTAGCGACCATAGCCGCCAAAAAGCTCATCACCGCCCTCACCGCTTAATATTACTTTTAACCCCGCCGCATGCGCTGTAGCGGCTAATTTATAGCTGGGCAAGAGGGCATAATCTGCCGTTGGGTCATCGACGACGCGGGCAACTTCTGGCAAGAGTTGCCAAAAATCATCCGCCGAAAACTCGACCTCTATATGCTCAGCACCGAGTGCTTTTGCCACCTTACGTGCCACATGACGTTCGTCATGCGCCGAAGTCCCCGGAAAACCGACCGTAAATGCCTTAACGGGACGGTCATTGAGCCGCGCCATCATAGCTAAAACGGCCGACGAATCGATACCGCCAGATAAAAACATGCCATAAGGCACATCAGAACGTTGATGTATAAGAACGCTATCGGCAAAGACTTGATCAAATTGCCTTACAGCCTCGGTTAAGGAACAGTGTAAGGGTGCTCTCGCGGGCAATGCCTTTTGCCGACGCCGCTCAACGATACGTCCACCTTCGATAACAAGCGTTTCACCGGGCAGCACACGCTTGATGGCCGAATAAATTGTTTGTCGACCCGTCGTATACTGCAGTTGCACAAGCTCATTACGCGTCTGTGGCTCAAGCTCAGCCGCAACGATGCCTGCTTCGATCAGGGCCTCAGGCTCAGATGCAAAGGCAAAAGACTTAGCTGTCTCTGCATAATAGAGTGGCTTTATGCCAAAAGGGTCGCGCGATACACTAAGTCGTCCAGTCTTGGGATCATGGATTGCAATGGCATACATGCCGCGTAAATGTTCGGTATACTCAAGGCCATATCGCCTATAGAGCTGCAGAGGTAACTCGCAATCCGAATTGGTTGAAAATACAACGCCAGGCAACTCGTCGCGCAGCTCGACGTAATTATAGATCTCGCCGTTTGCCATAAGGGCCGCCCCACCCGTCTCAAAGATGGGCTGGTTACCGTTCACAAGATCGATAATAGCCAATCGAGTTTGAATGAGGGCAACGTTGTGAGACTGGTAATGGCCCTGCCCATCAGGACCCCGATGCGCCAGAGCTTGACCCATTGCTTGTAAAGCACTCGGTAACGGCAACGACCCGTCACACGTCATAATCCCCGCAATGCCGCACATTAATGTCCCACAAGGGCAAAAAAATCACGATAAAGCTTAATAACATGCTCTTCGCTGAACTGATTGCGATAGGCCCTATAGCCGTTTTCAACCAATTCAGCCATGAGTGTGTGATCTTCAATCAGTCGCTTCATAGCAAGAGCCAGTGCGTCAGCATTATCAATTGGCACCAATAACCCCGTTTCATTGTCTCTAATCAGGGAGAGAGGTCCGGCACTGGAAGCTGCGATTACAGGCTTACGTGCAGCCCAAGCTTCGATCACAACATTACCAAGAGGTTCATAGCGTGAAGGACACACAAGAAAATCGGCTGCCGCCAATAAAGCGGAAATATCTTGGCGCCAGCCGAGAAAATGTACGCGCTGTCTAACGCCAAGGGCCATAGCTTGCTCTTCTAGTGACGTTTGCAATTCACCTTCGCCCGCAAGCCATAGATGAAGGTGCGGCACCTGAGACATGGCCATTAGCAACACATCAAAGGCCTTGTTGGGATGCAACCGGCCCAAAGCAACCGCAAGAGGTGCATTTTCGGGGGTCTCGAGCGCCGCGCGGGATTGTGGACTGGCCGATGTAATGGAAACAAAATTAGGTAGATAGTGGGCTCGCCCAGAGGGCCAACCTTGGCGCACGAGATAATCAACTATATCTTGCGTATTGCCGATGAGCTGATCGCAATTCTTATAATATTTCAGATCATAATATCCGCCAAGACGAGCAACGTGAATAAACTTGCCGCGCGGACAAAATCGGGTTGCTCTATTCATCCACGTTAATACAATATCCGGATTATAATCCGCGATTACCCTGCGAAGCCCGATCTTTGTGACGAGATCCAAGGGTCCACCAAAACGAAATTGAACCGGCTCAACACCGCCCAACCGCAGACTGGTGGCACGCTCGGGATCACGGCGAATGACAACGCGCTGCTCCTGTCCCGCACGTTGCAACCCTACGGTCAAGCGGGTAAAAAAAGCCTCGGCGCCACCATGATGCGCGCCAGCCATGGCCTGAAGAAGCCTCCTCATAGATCGATATCCATCCCTTATAAAGCACTTTCAATGCGGTCCAACGGCTCCAGATAAAGCACAAAAACGATAAACATCAAACTTTGTGTCCCGGCGACGCTTCACCTCGGCGTTAAGCACTGCTACCATAGGCGCTCTTCCCAAGGAGATAGTCTCATGAATAGCGCCGATGTTCTCGACCAGCTGCTGAAAGCCTTATGGGCCCAATACAAAAAAAGGGTTCCCTATGCAGCCCAGTACCAGAATATGGTCGAACAGCGCGGCGGCAAAGTTCAAAATGACCACATCGCCTACAGAACAATAAACACCCAAATGGGCCAGCCAGCTGGCATCGAGGCCATCGCCAGAATTTTTACGGCCCTCGGATACGTAAAAAAAGGACGGTATGAGTTTACCGACAAGAAACTCACGGCATGGCATTATGAATTTGCTGCCGATCCAGAAAAGAATCCAAAAATATTTATTAGTCAGCTTGAAGTGGACAAATTATCACCTCAAACTGCAATGATCATCAAAGAAAGCCTAAAGGGCGCACCCGACCTGCTGTCAGGTGAAGAACTAGAACTGCTGAACCAACTGCGCAAGGACAAAACTTTAGACGAGAGCCGAAGCTCTTCGCTTGTTGCTGGACTAGTAAAGTTTTTTTCTCGCCCTTGGGCGCCGCCACTACGTTCGATTGTTGAAGACGTTAATAAGGAATCGCAATATGCGGCATGGACCTTATTGCACGGCAACGCGGTTAATCATTTTACGGCCTATATCAATCATCAAAATGTTGCTGAATGGCCAGATCTTGAAGCTACAGTTAATGCATTGAAGAAAGCCGGCTTACCCATGAAAGATGAATTCGAAGGTGAGACTGGCAGTAAACTACGTCAATCCTCCACACAGGCCTTTGACGAGGAATGTGATGTGAGAGAGAAAGATGGCAGCAAAGGCCGCCTTAAATGGAGCTATGCTTACTATGAACTCGCCGAACGAGGGACTATTCCGGGCCCAGACGGTAAACCAATTAAATTCCATGGATTTCTCGGTGAACAAGCTACCAATCTCTTTGAAATGACGAAGCGTGGATAAAATGAATATCAAGAAACCACTTATACTTGGCCTCGGCGGCGTCGGCTCACTACTGGCTGAGCTTCTCAAGGAATTAAAAATGGATGTTACGGCTTTTGATACAAATAAGCCGCAACATCTTCCTAAAGATATAAGTTTTATATCTGGCGACGCCAAGAACTCCGCTACGTTAGCTAAAATTTTTGGCGAGCACGATGCCGTTATATCTTGTCTCCCGTTTCAACTTACCTTGGGCGTTGCCGAGGCCGCTTATAAAGCCGGTATTTACTATTTCGACCCGACGGAAGACATTAAAACGACGGAGGCTGTGCGTAAATTGGCGCAAAACTCGCCCAAGACCATGATCCCACAATGCGGGTTGGCGCCCGGCTTTATTGCCATTCTTGGCGCCCATCTAGCATCTGCCTTTGACCCCGGCGCCTTGCGTTATATCAAACTTCGCGTTGGTGCTTTACCCCAGCACCCAACCGGACAGTTAGGCTACGCTGGCAATTGGTCTCTCGATGGCCTTATCCATGAATATATTGCCGAATGCGATGTTATCGCAGATGGCAAGCGCCACAAGGTCGCACCGCTTCGAAATGTCGAAATTTTGCGTATCGATGGCATGGAATATGAAGCCTTCACAACCTCTGGCGGTCTAGGCACTATGACCGAGACTTTTGCCGGAAAAGTCGAGACGCTCGACTACAAAAGCATCCGCTATCCTGGTCATTTATCCGGCATGAAATTATTATTAGAGGACTTGCGTTTTCGTGAAGATCCGGATGCTTTAGTCAAGCGGATTGGCAATGCACTTCCCCCAGATGACGAAGATCGCGTGCTCATCCATGCTTCAGCACAAGGACAAATCAATGGTCGCCTGCAAACAAAAGTTTTGGTAGCGCAATATGATCCGCTTAAGATTGCAGGCAAAGCAAGGCCAGCCATCGTCTGGACAACGGCAGCCTCTTTGGCGGCGGTAATCGAAATGGTAAGCTTTGCTATTCTACCACAAAATAAATTCATCAAACAGGAAGAAATCCCCCTGGCCGCCTTCCTGAAAACGACGCATGGCAAAAAATTTGTTGAACTCTGTCCCAAACTAGAAAGTGTTTAAGTCATGAAAGCAGCCGCCTTATTGAATGCTTTGGGTGTTAAACTGAGTTCATATTCGGGTAAAGGAATTGATGTCTACTCGCCAATTGATGGAACCAAATTAGCCGGCTTGAGAAGCGATAGTGTTTCCAGTTTCAACACCAAAATTAAAAATTCGGTGAAAGCCTTTCAAACCTGGCGTGACGTACCTGCCCCGCAGCGAGGCGAACTCGTTCGCCTCTTCGGCGAGGAATTACGTCGCCACAAAGATCAGCTGGCCCAACTTGTAACTATTGAGTGTGGAAAAATCTTCGCCGAGGGTTTAGGTGAAGTTCAGGAGATGATTGATATCTGTGATTTTGCCGTTGGTTTATCGCGCCAACTTTATGGCCTGACGATTGCCTCTGAACGGCCTGAACATAACATGCAGGAAACCTGGCTCCCCCTGGGGCCGGTTGGTGTCATTAGCGCCTTTAATTTTCCTGTTGCGGTATGGGCATGGAACTTCAGCCTGGCCATTACTTGTGGAGACCCTGTGCTATGGAAGCCCTCGGAAAAAACACCGCTTTGTGCCCTGGCATGTCAGGCCGTTTTTGAAAAAGCTTTGGGCCGCTATGTAAAAAATGGCCATGTCGCCCCTAGATATCTTAGCCAAATTCTGCTCGGCGATGCCAAACTTGGAGATCGCCTTATATCTAACCCAGCAATTTCGCTCGTTAGTGCCACAGGTAGCACGCGTATGGGTAAAGTGGTTGGCCCAAAAATAGCCGAACGCTTCGGCCGCTCTTTACTCGAGTTAGGTGGTAACAACGCTATTATCGTCAGTGATAAAGCCGATTTGAATTTAGCGCTTAACTCAATTCTTTTCGGTGCTGTTGGAACTGCCGGACAAAGATGTACGACAACACGGCGCGTTATCGTTCATCACAGAATATATGATAAGTTATTTGAACAACTCAAAAAAAGTTATGACATTATAGCTCATCATAAAATTGGCAACCCGCTCGATAAGAAAACTCTTGTCGGACCGTTAATTGATAAGTCCGCGTTTGAGCAAATGCAAAAATCGCTGAAGCAAGCTAAATCCCAAAACGGAGAAATATATTTTGGCCGTAGGGTCTTTGAGCGTAAACACGCTTCGGCTTACTACGTCGAGCCGGCTTTGGTAAAGCTACCGCGACAAACTGAAGTTATGCGTGGCGAAACTTTTGCGCCCATTCTCTACGTTATCCCTTACAAAACTTTGAGAGAGGCGATCAAAATTCATAATGACGTTCCGCAAGGATTATCGTCTGCAATTTTTACCAACGACTTACGCGAAGCGGAATTATTCCGTAAATACAGCGACTGCGGCATTGCCAATGTTAATATTGGCACGAGTGGCGCTGAAATTGGTGGCGCCTTTGGTGGTGAGAAAGAGACCGGCGGTGGCCGCGAGTCTGGTTCTGATGCTTGGAAAAATTATATGCGTCGCCAAACCAGCACAGTCTATTATGGATCAGAAAAACCTGCTCTAGCCCAGGGAATCATTTTCAATGTCTGATAAATCTGGGCCAAATACAGATGCGCTCAATCAGATTAAAAAGTTGCTAGGACCGTCCGGTTGGATCGATGAGCCCCATCGCATGCAGCCATATCTTACTTCATGGCGCAACGGATCGGTGGGCAACTCGCCACTTATTGCGTTACCGTCAACGACGCAAGAAGTCGCTTCGTTGGTCAAAATCTGTTACCAAAAGCAAATCCCCATGACTCCACAAGGCGGTAATACAGGGCTGGTTGGCGGCAGCATTCCCTCGCAAAGGGGTAATGAATTGATCGTCAGTCTATCGCGTATGAACAAAATATGTTCGTTTGATGCCGTAGGCTCAAGCATTACAGTTGAAGCAGGTGTTATATTAGAAAGCCTTCAAGATGTGGCTAATGATCGCGGGTTTCTCTTTCCTCTCAGCATAGCCTCTGAAGGCAGCGCTCAAATTGGCGGCATTATTTCGACCAACGCCGGTGGTACAGGTGTGTTGCGCTATGGGAATATGCGGGAGTTGGTGCTCGGACTTGAGGTAGTCCTGCCGGACGGTGGAATCATTGCAAACCTAAAAGGTCTGCGCAAAGACAATACAGGTTATAATTTAAGCCAATATTTTATAGGTGCCGAGGGCACACTTGGTATTGTGACGACGGCTACCTTAAAACTGTTTCCGAAACCAAACCAAACTTTGACAGCGATACTTGCAATCCCCAATGCCCAATGTGCTCTGGATCTATTACAGGTCTTTCGCAAGGAATGTGCCGAATACTTGAGTGCATTTGAAATCATGTCGGCGGCGGCATTAAAGTTGGTTATCAAGAATATACCCGGCGCTCGTTATCCGGGAAAGGCAGAAACTCCCTATTATTTATTAGTCGAGCTTGCAGCTTCATCAATTTCAGCTCCCCTACGCGCTGTTTTCGAGAATATGGCGGCGCAGGCCTTGGATAATGGTAAGATTCTCGATGCTGTCCTCGCCGAAAGCTTTGAACATGCAAAACAATTCTGGGCGCTTCGTGAAAGCACATCGGAAGCGTTGCGCAAAGAAGGAACGGGTATTCACTTTGATATCTCTTTGCCCTTGACCCAGTTGGCTGATTTTCTCGAAGACACAGGCAGAAAAATTAGTGCGGTGGCACCAGAAATGACACTTATGCCCTTTGGGCATATTGGCGATGGCAACATTCACTACAATATGTACATGCCCGCACCGCCAACGGCCATTTTTAGAAAACAGATTAAAGAAATTGTTTTTACCGAAGTTGTCAGGCGTCACGGCAGCATTAGCGCCGAACATGGCATAGGTATTGAACGCAAAGACGAGCTAAAAAAGTATAAGGCACCGGCCGAAATCAATCTTATGCACAAGATCAAACGAGCCATCGATCCTGATAATCTCATGAACCCTGGAAAAATATTTGACGCGTTGTATTAAGCAATGAAGACAAACAAAGACGGGGACCTCTCGATAGTCCCCGCCCTCGTTCCGAAGCCTACTTAGGCATGTTTCAGCTTAATCACGACAATGTTCGTTAGTACGCTGATTAGCACGAGGTGGCAGAATACCACCAAGAGCACGATGTGGCCGTAGCCCATCAGATTCATCAACATCACGATCGGCAAGCCAATCGCAAATGTACCAACGGTTAATCCCAGTTTTAGACCGCCACCGATATCTTTGGTGCCCGTCAACTTATCAAGCAAGTCAAAGATATGAGTTAAGCCATAGCTGGTAAGAAGTACTAGAAGTAGCGAGATACCATCCAATTTTAGAAAATCAATGGCATGTCCGCCACTCGTTGTCATTACGTCTCCAAACAAATAAGAGCCGTACCATAGGTAACCGACTATGAACTGTACCACCACAGCTATAAGCACTGTGAAGATGTTCGTCTTACCCATTATATTCCTCCACATAAAACGCAATGATGACCACTGCAGCTGAATTCTAAGTGATCATAGTTGATAGCGGGTTACGATTTACATGTGTGCGGTGCACTGATTAAATCTGGCTTTGCAGGCGCAGCATTGCCCTTGCAATCATAGAGAATTTCCTGCTGCATCTGCGTTGTATAAAATATGGCAAAAAATGGCTATTTTCAGTCATTCTAACACCTCATCATTTTATATAAAAAACGCTCGAGATTGTGCACTACAGCATTTAATTTGTATGACGAAATTGCGTTAGGGCTGCCCTTAAATGGTTATCAAAAATGTGCTCTTTGATAGAAGAATTTTCGATGACGTCATATTCGGAATAAGCCACGACCATTTATGCAGATAATTATCCGATCGCAGGTGATAAGGAAGAAGTTCTGCACCGGTTCTTCAGCTTCGAAACTTGATGGGTGATCATCGATCTCAAGAGTTGATGCTCCTGGTTTCAAGTCATAAGGGATTATGAGAAAATAGTAAGATAACTTAGGTCTAAGGTAAAATCTGTCAATTACTCGGCCGAGAAGCGAGGTTGACATGTCGCTCATAAGGTATTTTACCTTGTTGCGTAAGGAAAAATGAAAGACCAAGTCCTGATGAAACTATATTAACCATAACCTATCGTGTTAGTTTTTGCCCGAATATGACCATGATTACTTCTTTTTAATGACACCGTTGAAGCATTGATTAGCGAGCATAATTTTTTGGGGCAATGTTTTATGGATATGTATTTTACGCGGAGACGTTTATCCCGCCTTTTGTTTCAATTATATGGCGCTAGTTTGTTACTTTCATCGGCGCAAGCGCTGGCGCAAGCGGTGCCCAATATAGGATTGAATAGCCCCAATGGTGGGCTGATCAATTCAGATACAAATATGCCGACGCCTAATACGGGAGCGAGCCCCTACCGGTATTGGATGAGCGAAGGTGGTTCCTATGGGAATACTTTGACTATTCCAACGTCATTGGTCTCAACTGCAACCGTTAAAGCTGCCGGTTGGAATTCTCAGATGGGGTACAACGGTGATACGTTTTCTATTACATTTGGCACTCAAGGCGTTTTTCAAGAGTCGCAAACCAACAATGTAAGCAAAGTTTCTGTACAACAAAGCTATCAAGTCGAAGTCCCTACTGAGGTGGCTGTCGAAGTCCCAAAGGTCGTTACGACTTGTTCAACTAAAGAGGTCAACAAGAAATCAGTAAAAACATGCGTAGAGACGACCATTTATGTCAAGACATATGTCCCTGGCGAAAAGCTTGAAACACGCATAAATTATTTTACGGCACCAGCGACTGAAACAGTGTTGAGCCCCTATCAAAGTCAAACATTCTTTGCTGGCATGACCTATAGATTAAATGATAACTGGTCAGTCTCAGATTCAATTTCTGATGCCAAAGCAGAACAGAACGGCGGGTCGTACACTTATACGCCGCAAGCACCTGTAAATGGAACCATCACCACAAAACCAGGCGTGCTCAAGCCAAGCTCAGGCGAAGTCAGAGCCAATACCGTCACCCTGAGCTATTCAACTGACCTTCAAGGATTATTAAATATTGAGCAAGTTAACGTAAAAGGTATTACATCACTATCGTCCGACGGCTCGACAGTCGGAGTGAATGGTACAATCAATATGAATGTACCGGCCATTTTGTTTCTCGAACATGCGAAACTAGTCCTTGGCGGAGGTGCTTATAGAATAACGGGTACACAAGACGCCATCATTAATCCGTCAAACAATACTGCATTCGAGGGGGTGCAAAGCGCTCAACTACAATACAATCTATCTTTTGGAAACGTGATGTTTGACGGTGGCCCTTTTGTAAGTGGAACACAATACTCAATACATAAAGGCAGTTGGCGGTCTTGGACTGTTGGCGTTAAGGGTGAAATACGAAATTTATTTGGCAGTAGTTCGCTGGGTATACTTCAAAGATTATCCTTTGGGTTTACAGCACAAGATGAGTTATTTGAATACTCTGATCCTGTATTCACACGAAGAATTAATCCAGCCGTTGCTGTACATGCGAGAGCTGAATTCTAGATTGGCCCTTTAAGTTCCAAATAAACTAGCGCCCAGCTTGCCGGCTCCAACCTATGACATTGATAATATCGGCGCCATCGAAGACAGCGTCCAATGTATCTGCGCCAGACATATCAGCACCTTTAAGGTTTGCACCGGAGAAATCAGCACCTCTCAAATTCGAGTTTCTCAAATTAACCCCGGCAAGATTAGCACCGATCAAATTAGCTTCCTGCAAATCGCAGCCTGCTAATTGAGCGTTCTCAAAGCGCCCCATTAACAACTGTGAACGTTGCAAGCGGCTTTTTTGGCCAGGAACATGAACGCTGCCAAGGCGTGCTCCATTTAATTTTGCACCAGATAATGTTCCTCCTTCAAGGCGTATGCCTCGCATATCAGCACCACGCAAATCTGCCTGCCGCAAATCGGCATAAGATAGATCGGCCATGATAAGAAGGCTGTCGCTTAGATCAACACCATAAAGTTTAGCTGAAATCAGTAAGGCGCCAGATAAATTAGTCGCTTTAAGAGCCTGGTTGACGAGATCATAACCGCTGAGATCTAAACGTTTTCCTACGGTGCCACTACTGGCAATCCATAGATCGTGTTGCTTGATATTTGAAGCAAGACTACTGCCAAGATCTGAAAGCGAATGGTGATTACGAGCACCTTTGTATGAAGCGGCTTGGTTTAATTGAGTATCCTCAACAATGGCGCCGATAAGATTGGCATTATTCAGTATAGTCTTGGCTAATTCAGCGCCCGTTAAATCAGCACCTTTAAAGTTAGCGCCCGTCATATCCGCCAACGACAGATCAGCACCTTGTAGATCGGTACATGTTAGATTGACATTGACCATTTGCGCCCCACGTAAAACCGCCTGACGTAACACCGAATTTGTCATGTCTGTTTGGCGCGTAAACGAATCAGAAAAGCGTGCCCCTTTCATATTAGCTTCATCAAATACGATCTGGGATGAATTCGTAGCGCCGCCCGTAGCTCGCCCTCCCCCCGTCCAATCCTTACCTCGCTCCCATTGAACCAGTGTACCCTCACGCAAATCTGTCTCCAAAAGTTTGGCTTGCGTTAAGTTTGTACCATTCATAATAGAGCCCCGCTTATCGGCCCGCGTAAGATCACAACGAAACATATTGGCTTTAGATAAATCAGCACCATATAGATTTGCACCCACAAGCTGAGCGCCTGACAAACGCGCGTAAGTGAATTTGACACCCGAAAGTTCAGCCTCGCCGAGATCAAAACCGCTCAGATCTTGGTTCGATAGATCGCAGAATTTAAGATTGGCACGAATTCCGCCGTGCCGCATATGACGATAAGCGTTATGACGTTCGAGGATATTTGTCAGTTCTTCAAAAGTTGGCTTGCGACCCTGCACACCTCTAAATGATTGACCACCACTCATTACCCACCTTCAAATTGGTACAAAAAATGTATCGTTGTAGGTTAACGTGACGTCGGCAATATTCATATGCTTGAGTATGGTTAATTTAGATTTTTGTAAGACGCCTCTTTGGCTTAAAAGCTCATTTACTTGCGGCTTAAAATTTAGGACAACATAAGTACCTATTTATTTCTGTTGCCATCACTTTTTTAAAAGAGGCGGTGATTCGCCGTAATTGTTGAAGATGGTAACTCAAATAGAGGGCTGTTTAATTATATACATAGAAACTTTTTTGTTATTGAAGAGTATTTAATGGGTCAAACAATTTTATATAGTGAGCCTACTGAAGAGCAAAGTGATTTGGCACTATTTCCACAAATTAGCTCATCAACCAATTTCAGTTTCTCTGAAATAGACGAAATACGCGATGTTCTAGCTGAACCGCATTCACGCCGACAAATTGCACATCATTTTCTAAAACTAATGTCGGTGCTTGGTACCCATGCCGATGAGGATGATGAAGGGCAACAGCTCGAGGCTGAAATCGTCAATACGCTGCGTATTTCAGCTAGCCTAGACAGCACGCTCGTTAGAAAACAATTAGATGCCTTGCGAACCTGGCACAATCGCATAACGGAGATAGGCGCGGGCCAAGAAAAGTTTCACCTTATTATGTTTCCTGTTCTTTGGGCCTTAAGTGACAACGGCTATTTGCGTGATCTGGCCTTCTATGGCTCGGCTTTACATTACACGCTTTTGCATAGCGACTCACGCCATGACGCCACATCCAATCACATGAAACTTGAGGCCTTTATCAAGGAATTGGAGCCACCAACGACACCCGTTTTACACAACACAAAAATGAGAGATAAACCAACATTTCGCGGTATAGGACGCGAATACTGTGAAGCAGCTCTAGAGATAGCCACTAAAAGAATAAAAGAGATCGGCAGTTACTTGCAACGTCGCTTTGGCCGTCAGTATCCACCATCCGAGAAGGGCGATGAAGATTGGGAAAGGGAAAGATTATATAGACGATTAGGCATTAGACGTGAACCACTCGTTCCATTGACCAAGCGAAGCGGCCCTACCTCGCTTCGTGGTCTAACACGGGCCGTTGCCGTAGCAGCAGCAGAACTATTTGGCTTGGGACCTAACTGGGATATGAAGATATCAGCTGAAGTTCTTCAAAAAATCGCCGATGATAAAACAACCCACGAATATGTCGGCCATAAAGTTCTGGAACGTCACGATAGATTCTATCGTCAAGTTGAGGAGGTTCTGAGTGA
>Ga0206811_1041_pt1 | contig 38632 bp, 30 predicted proteins | sample Alteio_BWOrgCont_53_FD_152886 | JGI IMG/M metagenome (GOLD analysis project Ga0206811, IMG submission 152886) | Enriched cells from forest soil in Barre Woods Harvard Forest LTER site, Petersham, Massachusetts, United States -... | ecosystem: Environmental > Terrestrial > Soil > Temperate forest >... | reverse complement strand
CGATGATGGCGTGCACGATGCGAGCCTGGATGCCTCGCTCGATGGCGACAACGTGAGTGCTGGTGCTGGCGAGGGACTGCGGATTCTGAGGCCGGGGCGCGCGCAAGGTGTGATGTATGGGGGATGCCTTAGCATTCTTACGGCATCACTGGGGACGCGCTTTGCGCCGCAGACGGAAGGCAAGCTGCTTTTTCTTGAAGACGTGGGGACGAAGCCGTACCAGATTGATCGCATGCTGCGGCAGATGGTGCTGGCGGGGAAGTTCGATGGTGTGACGGGATTTGTTTTCGGGGAGATGCTGGAATGCGCTTCACCAGGCGCGAGTTCGGATTTGCTGGAGCAGGTGATACTTCGCGTGCTGGACTGGTTTGACGGGCCGATTGCCATTGGGCTGCGATCGGGACATGTATCGCGCGACAATGTGACGTTGCCCTTTGGGATTGAAGCGGAGTTGATTTTGGAAGAGGAGCCGATGCTGCAATATCTGGAGCCGGCTGTGCAGGTTGAGTAGGAATGCAGAAGAAACATATTCACTTGATTGGAATTTGCGGCACGGCGATGGCGTCGCTGGCCGGGTTGTTGCAGTTGAAGGGGCACCGCGTGACGGGCTCGGATCAGGCGGCGTATCCGCCCATGTCCGATCTGCTGCGCAGCTTGAACATCGCCGTGGCAGAGCCGTTTTCGGCGGAAAACTTGAAGCCGCATCCTGACCTCGTGATCATCGGCAATGCGATGTCGCGAGGCAATGTAGAGCTGGAATACGTGCTCGACCAGCGCATTCCTTTTACTTCGCTCGCGGAGTTGATTCACGCGGAGTTTCTTACCGGACGCGAGTCGCTTGTGGTTGCCGGGACGCACGGCAAGACGACCACGACGAGCATGCTGGCATGGATTTATGTGGTTGCCTCGCGGACGCAACCCGAACTCGCGCCTTCATTCCTGATTGGTGGTGTCGCGGAGAATTTCAAGACCAGCTTCCATCTGCGCGAGAGTAGGCCGTTCATTCTGGAAGGCGATGAATACGATACAGCCTTCTTCGATAAAGGCCCGAAGTTCATGCACTACTTTCCAGACGCGTTGATTCTGACGCACGTTGAATTCGATCATGCCGATATTTATCGCGATCTTGACCAGGTGAAGACAGCGTTCAAACGCCTGGTGAATCTGGTTCCGCAGCGGGGGCGCGTGGTTGCATACGATGGCGCGCCGAATGTTTCAGAGTGCGTGAGCCATGCTCTTTGTGTTGTCGAGCGCTATGGGTTTGCGACGGATTCGGCGTGGCGCGTCTCGCATATGGAATTTCATGGCGGACGCACGACGTGGAAGGTGTTTCGTAAAGGAGAATTCTGGGCTGAACTGGCATTGCCGATGGCAGGTGAGCATAATGCTTTGAACGCGACTGCGGCTGCGGCGTTAGCGGCGGGGCAGGGAGTTGCTAGGTCTGCAATTCAGGAAGCGCTGGCCACATTTGAAAGCGTGAAGCGGCGGCTGGAGGTGCGGGCGGTTGTGGATGGAGTGACCATCATCGATGATTTTGCGCACCATCCGACTGCGATTCGAGAGACGCTGAAGGCGCTACGCGGAGCGCATCCTGAAGCACGTTTGTGGGCGGTTCTGGAGCCGCGGTCGAATACGCTGCGGCGCAATATTTTTGAGCGCGAGCTGATCGAGAGCCTTTCGCTGGCGGACCGCGTGGTGCTGGCAGGTGTCTTTAAGCAGGAGAGCATTCCGGAGGGTGAGCGCCTGCATCCGGAGACCGTGGTCAAAGGGTTGAAGCAGGCCGGCAAAGAGGCAGCACTGTTACCGAATGCCGATGCGATTGTCGAAACGATTGCACCTGAATTGCGCGCCGGAGATGTGGTCGCGATTCTTTCCAACGGGGGCTTCGACGGAATTTACGAGAAGCTGCCGCGACGGCTGGAGCAGCGGTCGTTGGTGCGTTCGTAAACTATGCTTTCCACGATTGCGATTCTACTGTCATATCTGATTCTTGGGACTCCAGCTGCATTGATTGGCCTGCCCTGGACGCTGCTCCGGAATGACATTTCCTCTCTCTACCGGTGGGCGATGTGGATTGCGAATGCGGGCTTGAAAATCGGTGGGATTCGCATCGATGTGACGGGCCGCGAGCAGCTTGATCCGCAGCAGCGCTACATCTTCATGTCGAACCATATTTCCAATCTCGATCCGCCGTTGCTGTTGCCATTGCTGCCTGGACGTACGTCCGTCTTTCTAAAGCGATCCTTGATGAAGATTCCAGTGCTTGGATACGCGATGCGGCTCGGCAGCTTTATTCCGGTCGATCGCGATGGAAGTGTGGAGAGCGCGAAGCAAAGCGTAGAGACAGCGAGGCAGGTGTTGGAATCCGGTTTGCATGTGATGACGTTTGTGGAAGGAACACGCTCGCGGGATGGGCGGCTGCTGCCCTTCAAGAAGGGTCCTTTTTATCTGGCCATGGAAACAGGCGCGCCGGTGGTACCGATTTCCATCTGGGGCACGGAGAGCATGATGAAGAAAGGCAGCGTGAGTATTACTCCGGGAACGGCGCACGTTGTTTTTCATGCGCCGCTGTGGCCGCGCGATTATGCAACACGGGAAGAGCTGATAGCGGCTGTACGGCAGTCGATTGCGTCGAGCCTGCCGGAGTGGATGCGCGGCGATGACTCCGCGCCGACACAATAGGGCTTATGGCTTCAGGATTGCGTTATAGCCGTCGGCGAGTAGCTTGGCGCGTGTAGCTTTTGCTGCATCACGCGTAAGGAATGGGCCTACCTGGACGTGCAGCAGCTTGTCCTGCGGCTCATTGCGCACGGAGACGGTGTATCCATGCTGACGCAGAGCGGATACCAGCGCGTTGGCATCTTCCTGATGAGAGACTGCGGCGATTTGCACCATGATCGTGCCGCTGCCTGCAACTGGGGTCGGATTGTTTACCGAAGCTACCGGCAAGGAGGCTTGCTTGACTGTTGCCGGAGGGGCAGCCGCTGCCGACGCGGGCGAAGGCTTGCTTGCGGGGGCAGGGGTTAACACGGCCTGCTTCGCTTTAGGAACTGGCGGTGCATTTTGCGTGTTGCCGTCGGCATCGACCGGCTCCATAACGGTATTTGCATCGGAAGTAACGCTGGGGCTGCTGGCGGCCTGCAGGGTTTCCATGGCAGATGGCTTGGGGGTGTGCGCGGGCGATGGCGGGGCGTCTTCGTCAGCGGTATTCGTGGATGCAGCGGGGGTCGTCGCAGCTGGCGTCTCAGTGCCGCGACGACCGACGGAGTAGCCGAATCCGAAGAAGACACCACAGATCAGCACCAACCCAAAGAAGATGCCAAGCAATGTTGTGGCGTTGAGAGTGATCTCTGAATCATTCTCTTCTTCGCGTTCGAGTACGGTTCTCATTTCTGTTCCTCAGGCTTGGTAACGAGTTTCTGGACGAGTGTAAGAAGCTCCATTGGGAGCGGGAAGATGATGGTGGTGTTTTTTTCCGTACCGATGTCGGTGAGCGTCTGCAGATACTTCAATTGCAGCGTGATGGGTTGTTGGGCGAGCAGGTTTGCCGCCTCGACCAACCGCTGTGCCGCTCCAAACTCGCCTTCTGCGTTGATAATCTTCGATCGCTTCTCGCGCTCGGCTTCGGCCTGCTTGGCCATGGCGCGCAGCATCTGCTCGGGCAGGTCGACCTGCTTGACTTCCACGCTGACGACCTTTACGCCCCACGGCTCCGTGCGCTGGTCGATGATGGCCTGGATGCGCTGGTTGAGCGCGTCACGGTGCGAGAGCAGGCCGTCCAGTTCGACTTCGCCGAGCACGGATCGCAGCGTGGTCTGGGCGAACTGCGAGGTCTGATAGACGTAGTTTGCTACCTCGATGACGGCTTTCGCCGGCTCGAGCACGCGCAGCGTGATGACGGCGTTCACCTTGATGGTTACGTTGTCGCGCGTGATCACGTCCTGCGGAGGCACTTCGAGAACTTCCTGACGCAGTGAGACGCGCACCATCTGATCAAAGGGGCGGAAGATGAGGATGATTCCCGGGCCTTTTGGCTGGGGTAAGGCGCGGCCCAGCCGGAAGACGACGCCGCGTTCATATTCGCGGAGAATCTTGATTGAATTCAGCAGATAAAGAACGATGACCGCAATGACGATCAGGCCGGGGATTCCCATAAAATACGCCTCACTGAGGTGCGATTGTACAGCAGCGAAGTTGCGGATTGGCGCTCAAATCGCGGGGGAGGGACTGTCGGGAATCCGCTCTACCAATAGTGTGAGATTGCGGACGCCACGCACACGCACACGCTCGCCGGGCGAGACGGGCGCGGGCGATTCGGCAAACCACAGCTCCCCGTGCACCATGACCTGTCCACGAGGCTCAAGCGGTTGTTGCGCGATGGCGATGGAGCCGATGAGTGCTTCCGGGCCGGTAAGAACCTTGTTTCGTCGTGCGCGGATCGCGATGCGCACGAGGAAGGTGGTTATGGCGCCGAAGGCGACGCCTGTGCCTACCGCGGTTGCGACGCTGACTCGCATCTCCGGGATCGGTCCCGCGACCAGTGTGAGCGTTCCGAAGACGAGGCAGACGATGCCGGCGGTGGCGAGAACGCCGTGGCTTGCGAATTTCGCCTCGAGAATCAGCAGCGCAAAGGCCGCAACCAGCAGCATCAGCGAAGTGTAGCGAACCGGCAGCAGATTCAGCGCGAAGAGCGCGAGCACGACCAGCAGCGTGCCGAGCGCTCCGGGGATGATGGTGCCCGGTGTGTTGAATTCAAGATAGATGAGAAGGCCGCCTACGACGAGGATGAGGACGGCCAGATTCGGGTCCATCAGACGGTCGAGAATTTCTTCCCGCAAGGTTGGATCGACGGGGGTGATATGCGCGTCGTGGGTGTGAAGGGCGACGCTTGAACCGTCGAAGCGTGTTACTGTGCGCCCATCAATCGCATTCAGAAGAGCTGTGTTGCTTGGCGCGATCACGTCAATCAATTTGAGCTGCTCGGCTTCCCGCTCCGTGTAGGACTTGGAGTTGAGCACCGCATCCTGCGCTGCGTCGGTATTGCGGTTGCGGCGCGACACATACGAGCGAAGGAAGGCGGTCGCATCGTTCTCGATTTTCTGTTTCATCACGGGATCGACCGTCCCCCCTGCGACCACAGGGTGCGCCGCGCCAGCGTTTGTGCCGGGTGCCATGGCGGCGATATCCGCCGCTTCCAGAATGAAGAAACCTGCGGAGCCAGCGCGGCTGCCCGAAGGCGCCACATAGACGATCACCGGGGAGGCTGAGGTGAGAATGTCACGGACGACGGTGCGGGTGGAGTCGAGTAACCCTCCGGGGGTGTCCAACTCGATCAGCACAGCGTCGGCATGGATATCTGCGGCGCGTGCGATGCCGCGGCTGATGTACTGTTCGCTGACGGGTTGAATGGTATCGTGCAGACGCAGTAAGACGACTTGCGGCTGCTGCGGCGAAGCATAGAGCGAGTGGGTCCAGAGCAATACTACGCTCCATACCAAGACTACGGCGCAGATGAGGACGAGCATCGCTTTGCGCCGCAGATGGCTCATGGGACCTGCTGTCCTCTTTGTTCGAGAGCCTGCTTGATACCGCGCGCATTCGCATTGCCGGGCTCGATCTGGAGCGCCTGGCTCACTTCGCCGGATGCGGCGCTCAGCTGGTTCGCCTGTAAATCCATGCGCGCCAGCACTAAGTGCGCCGTCACGTTCTGCTGCAACTGGAGAGACTTTTGCGCTTCCTGCCGGGCTGCTTCCGGATCGCTACTGCGTTCACGCACTTGCGCGAGGCCCGCGTGGGCGGCTGAAGAAGAAGGGTCTGCTTGCAAAGCCGCTTGAAATTCGCGCTCGGCTTCGAGAATCAATCCTCGGTTGAAGAACTGTGTGCCTTCTTTTGTCAGCGTAGCGGCTTGCTCGGCAGGTGGAAGCGTGCTGAGCCGCATAGTTTGCACCTGCTCCATTTCAAAAGCTGCCTGGCGGAAGCTGGCTTCGTTATAGGTTCGCTTGATGCGTTCGAGCGGGCTGTTATTCGCATTACCCTGTGAGGTGGAGAGAGACGCATTGACTTTTGTGGCGACTGCGGCTGGGTTCTGCTGCTCACTATGCAAGGTCGCGGCCAAGCTCGCTACTTCGGTATCTTGAGGGCGTAATTTTGCTGCCTGATCGATTTCGCGGACGGCTCCGGCGATATCGCTTCGACGACGCAGTGCGACAGCGAGGTTGAAATGGTAGTCAACGTCTTTGGGGTCAGCCGTGATGGCCTGCTGGAAGAGCGGCGCTCCGTCTTTGCCGCGACGCGCAGCGGCAACTCCCTGATTGTTGACCACCTCGGGCAGGGGCAGACGGGTCGAGTCAAAGGCGAAGGCGTCTTCCGCTTCCATGTATTTGCCGGTATAGAAGAACGAAAGCCCGCGATAGAAATCTGCTTCAAGCGCGTTGGGATCGTCTTTGGTCAGATGGCCAAGCGTCGATGCTGCCAGCTCGAAGTTCTGGTTCGCAAAATAGGCTTTGCCCAGAGCCAGCCACGCCGGGTAAAAATGCGGGCTGAGCCGGATGGTCTCGCGAAGATGGCGGATGCGTGCGTCTGCTGAATCGTCGGTAAGCCCGCGAACATAATTTTCGAAGGCATCGAGGCGCAGGTCGGAATCGGCCGCGACAAAGGTCTGTTCGGCGACGGCGTAGGAAGGATCGACCTGCCGAGTCACCTTCCAGGCAAGGCTGTTGAGCGTATCAAGCAGGCGGGTTAAATCGGCTTGCTCGGTCAACGCAGCATCGAGCTTCAATCCAGTGACGTCCAGGACCTGGGCTGTTGTGTTGAGGGTGGTTCCGGTCGTCGTGTACGAGCCGAAGACGACATAATCGGCATCGAGCGTCTGCGCCAATCGAATGGCGCTTGCGCGCGATGGCTGAAAGTTCAGCGGCAATCCCAGGTGGTCGAGCGCGTAGATGCGGTCGGTGCGACTGATAGGCAAAAATCCGGCAGAGCCGAGCCGTCGGTTGAAGATCTCCGGGAAGGCCTGACCGATCCAGTCAAGGTTTGCCTGTCCGGTGTGGTTCTCAAAGGGCAGCACAAGCAGCAGGCGTCCGTGGGCAATGGCTTGCGTCGATGCGGAGACCGGCGTTTCCGGCTGTGGACGCCCGGCGGTGCTGGCGGCGGGTTGCTGGGCTAATACAAGCGGCGCCGCTGCAAGCAGCAAACCGCAAAGAATTGGGCGAAATGGAAGAAGGGACCGCACTTCAAGGCTGATTATAGTGAAGCGGAAGGCTGTCGTGCTCTCTTTCACCTGGCGGTTGCAGCATTGCCTCCTGCGGACGGTCAAAGTGCAGTACCGCTGCCCATTGCCCCTGCCGCTCGGATCGCCACATCACTTTGCCGCCAAGGAGCCGCGCGATGGTCTCTGGCGGAAGGTCCTGATGGAAGTCGAAAAAGCGTTCATCGAAGGCCTGGTTTCTACGGCCCAGGCTTAAGGGCAGGTGGGGCGGGTCATATTTGGTCGAAAAAATCAGCCCCACGGTGTAGGGATTGTTCATTTGCGCCGCTTTTTCAATCTGCTCAAGTGAGAAGTTATCAATGGCTGCAACTTGCATGGGCTTGGTCACATACCCAAGCTCAGGCTTGGTCAGTTCGTCTGTGACCGGCCACGCTGTCAGTACGGTCGCATAAGAATAGTGTGTAACGATCTGCCGGATGGCTGACTGATGCAGCAGAATGACATCGCGATAGGCGAGATTGTCTTCTGGCGCAAAGCGATAGGGGGGATTGATGAAGAGTCCCGCGAGAAAGGCAATTGCGCTCAACAGGACAAGATAGGACCACTGCCGCAGCCGGCGGTAGAAGGTATTGACGCAGACCAGCAGCATCAGCGGATAGAGCGGCAGAAGATACCTTGTGAGCAGCGCTCCGCCGAGAACGGAGAAGAAAAGCAGGTTAGCAAGGATGATGAGGTAGAACTGGAGCTGATCGGGAATGGAGATGCGTTCCCGTGCTTTCACCGGAGTCAGCATCATGCAGGCCAGCGTGCAAAGCACCGGTACAAACAGATTCATGTGCGCGGTGATGTGCAGAAGGCGATGCCCGAAGGCAAGCACGACACGCAGAGGAGTGAGTGTGGCCGTTGCGTTGTAGCGCAGATATTCCGGGTTGCCGAAGACAAAACCGGTGCGGTGCCAATGGTAGAGGTACCAGCAGGCCAGCGGCAGGATGGGCAACAGCAACTTTCCCGCATCCAAAAGATGCTTTTGGACCGATGACTCATGCGCCGTATATTTCCGCACACGAGGAGCGAAGGCCATCCAGAGTTGCCAGGCAACAAGCGCCAAGGGTGTGACGATTGCCGTTTCCTTTGCCAGGGCCGCGAGCGAAAAACAGAGAATCGAAATCCACAGGCGTTCTTTCCAGAAGAAAACAAGTGCCCAAAGTGTTGCGGCTGTGGCAACCATGTCCGCGTGCGCGAGCGAACTCTGTGCAAACCACACGGGATAGAGAGCCGTGAGCGCGACTGTCGCGGCCGCGACGTTCCTGTTGCGCGTTGTAACCATCGCCAGCTCGTAAACAGCGAGCAGTGCAATTGAGGAGAGGGCACACATGGCGACTCGAGTCACCCAGGGAGCGAAGGTGAAAACCTTCCACCAGATGGCAAGGTAGATGGACGGGAGCGGTGGGTGCGCGTTCGAGAGCGTGGAGAAGGGAATCAGCGCGCCGGTGCGAAAGAAATCATAGGCTGCGGGAATGTAATAGCCGGCTTCGTCCCAGTAGTAAGGAAGGCGGAGCAGCGGCAGGTGCCCAAGCACAACTGCCGCAAAAATTGCGGGGAAAACCAGCCAAAGCGCGGGCCGCGCATGCACTTGTTCGGGTGAAGACACGCGTCAGTGTAACAGGCTCTAGTGAACCGGTCCTGGCGGGACAGGCAGCGGATGGTGTGGCTCCAATGCAATGGCGCCAAAGGCCTGCTCATATTGCGCAATGTTTTGCCCGAGGATGTTCCAAAGCGCCTTGGCCTGCTGCGGGCTGAGATAGATGCCCTGCGAGTTCTGGATGGTCACCGTATCGGGCGCGTCCTGATGCACAATGCCAAAGGCCAGGAAGAAATCCCAGACGCTCACGCGCACCTGTACGCTGTTGGAGTAGTTTTCGCGGTAGTCGGGGGATTGCGCGACAGTGATCCTGGGCTGAGACTGTTCCTGGGAATTCATGATTTCAGAGTATCGCGTTTCTTTCAGAGGGAGTAAAGATATGGTGCGAAAGGGGGGACTTGAACCCCCACGGGTTGCCCCGCCAGATCCTAAGTCTGGTGCGTCTGCCAATTCCGCCACTTTCGCATGAGTTGCATTGCAAATTTTATTTTACAGCCTCATTTATTCCAGAGCGAACAAGGGAGCGGCGAGCATCTGCTCGCGGAGTCTCTCAAGAATCTTCAACAATTCATGAGCGAGTGAGAACAGGCTCCCTGGCAGCAGGGTAGAATCTGTTGCTGCGGCGGCAAGCTCTGGCGGGAAGGCCGGACTTTCTATGCTCTGGGCAAGGCTTCGGGGACTCGACGTTTCCCAGGTTCGTTGAGCTTCAAGATAAGCGGCCATGTCGTTCAGCGTTTGCGCGCAGGATTGATCGAATTCCTGCAGCATTTTTTCGGAGGTCTCGGACAGCTTTTCCGTCGAGCCGAAGACGCGGTACTGCAATATAGCGAGCTGCAGGAGATATGCGGTTCGCAACACGGCCTGCCAGTGCCGCATGCGGTCCCGTGCCGCCATGTGCTGAGGGCGAAGCTTGCCCAATTCAAACGGCACAGCATCTGACTGAGAATTCACGTTGGAGAAGTTGGCGTAAATCTGGTCTCGCAACTTGCGGATACCCACAATCGATGCTGCGTCATGCGGTTGAAGACTGTAGACAGACAGGTCGCCAAGCAGGCGCAGGTTCCTGGTGAAGGTCCTCACCATCTCGTCTGTGGCGGTAGTTGGTTGCAGGCGTTCGAAGGCAAGCCACATCATCGCGATGCCGAGCAAGACGCCGACGGTGCGATCGCGACCGATGGTGAGGGATGTCTGAATGGCGAAATCGTTCAGGTGGATGAAATCGAAGCTAACGGCGATTTGAAGCCCGCAATACGAGAGGCGCGAACTTGCGGTTCCTACCCATGCGGCGACCATTGAAACAGCAACGAAGAGCAGGGTGAATTCCGTAATGGAATCGATGTTGGGCAGGATGAAGATTTGCGCGCCAAGACCGAAGATGAATCCGCCGATCACCGTTCCCACGACACGCAGGAACTGCTTCTGGCGGGAAGCGCCGATGGTTGAAAGTGCGGTCAGTACACAAGTCAGGAGGGCTGTAGACAGCGGCCCACGCCAAGCGATCCCGGCACATACGACGTAGCATAGGGTTCCGGCGAGGCAACCGCTGAGCGCAAAGCGAAGATGGTCGGGATTGGTGAATGCATCGGAGCGCAGAAACCCGCTCTCGGGTTCCGGCATACCGCCAAGGACTCGAAATGCCTCGAGCGATGCAGAGCCTTCGATGACCCGGGGGATGAGCGCGATCATACTTTCTATTTCCTTCAACAGCGCAATATTGGAAGACGCTCCCGTCGTCTCGAACATGGGAGGCTTCTGTCCGGTCTTCAGAAATTGCCGAATTTCGGCGATTTCCTGCGCCAGTCGTGCCGCCAACTCGCTATCGGCGCGAGAAATATAAGGCTGTGTGTGCGACAGAGCGGCTGCAAATTCGACCGACCGGGCGACGAGCGAGATGACAGCCGACATTTGTGCTCGATAAAGGTCGGTGTAGCGCGCGCGCGCAAGAAAACGGCGAAGGCTTCCCACCGTGACTGTGGCGTATTGCGTGAGCGCGCCCTCCACTTGAGCCGGAATGGTTGTACCCGAGGCATAGCAGGCAAGCATATTTTCCATAGCCTGAAGGCGCGAATCGAGGCCCTCCTTGATTTGATCCTGCTTCTGAAAGGCATGGAAGACGGCTTCGACCACAATCGTAACGGCTGCTCCGATGGCCGGAGCCAGGATTTGCCACAGAGTCAGTTCGAGGTTGCGCTCAGCGGGTCCGGGGAGATACCAGATACCAACGGCAGCTGTGCCGATGATGCCGCTGATGGTGGCGACAGCGAAATTGCTTAGTGTTCGAAGAAGAAAAAAAATCAGTAAAAGACTGAAGATTTCCCAGAAAAAATGTGTGAAGGGAGCCGAGGCGAACATTCTCGCTCCGATGGGAACGAAGAGTGTCACCATAATCAATGCGGTCATGACCGATATGGTGAATTTTGCGGTGGTGGCAAAGTTTTCGCGGGAGATGATGAAGGCGACGATGGCACCGAGCGCTCCGCCTGGAACGCGGAAGGTCATGGTGAGGATCATGGTGATGGTGGCCGCAATGACGATGCGGGCGACCATCACACCCCGGCCCGGATATGGCGCCAATTCGCTCTTCAGGAACTCCCAAAACCAGGAAGTGAAGCCCTGACTTTCTGCCGGCGCAATCGTAGCGGTGGCCATAAATCTATTTCGGAATCGGCGCGAGAGAATCACCGCGAATGACAACTACAGCCGACTCGCTGAGCCGGAAAAGATCTTTCGGGTCAGCTTCAATGCGAACGCGCACCGGGAAGCGTGATGCCAGATGCACCCAGTTAAGGGTGCGCTGCACATCGGGAAGACCTTGTACAAAGCGCCCTACGATATCAGCGTCGGGAGTGACGCCGAAGCCGATGCTGTCGACCACGCCATGGAAGCGTATTGTTGGCCGTGACAGAACATAGACATCGGCCTTCATGCCGGGATGGATGTGGCGGAGTTGCGTTTCACGAAAATTGGCAACGGCCCACCAGATTCGCGTGTCGATGAGCGTGAAAATCTCCTGACCTGCATGTGCATAAGCGCCATTGGAAATAGTGAGGTTGGTGACGCGGCCATCGAAGGGAGCAATGTATCTGCAGTTTTCGAAGTTGTATTGTGCAAGGTCGATGACGGCGCTGCGTCCGGAACGCTGTGCGGTTAACGGCTCGAGCGTGGTGACTGCATGCGTTGCCTGTTGCACTTGCTGGTGGCTTTGTTCGAGTTGCGCTTCAGCCTGCTTGTATTGCGCCTGTGAAGAATCGAGAGACGCCTGAGCGAGGGCGAGTTGCGAGCGCGCCTGTGCCGATGCCTGTTGGCGCGTCGTCTGCAACGTCTGCGCCTGGTCGACCTGATCCACCGTGACGAATTGCTTGGCGAGAAGCGGTTGAATGCGATTCAAGTTGTTGGTGGCGTATGAGGTCTCGGCATCCGCGCGCTGCACGGCAGCCTTCGCGTTGATCACGTCTGCTTTCGCCTCTTCCACGGCAGCGGCAGCGCGAGAGACGTTTGCTTCAGCGCTTTTGGTGCTCGCCTTTGCCACATCAACGGCGCTGCCCAGGGAGGCGATGGTGCGGCCCTGATCGACAATCTCACCCTCGAGCGATGCCCGCTGTGACTGGGCTTGCGACAGAGCGTAGGCATAGGGGCGTTCATCGATGTCGAAGATGAGGTCACCCTGCTTCACTAACTGGTTGTCGACCACATTCAGCTTCACGATAGGGCCATTTACGATCGGTGCGACGCCGATGAAGTTGGCAAAAACTTCGGCGTCATCGGTACGGGGATTGATCTCCGTCTCGCGCACCACCAGCAGACCAGTCACGATGGCACACAGAACAGATGCGATGCTGATGATGCGTCCGATGCTGCGGCGGCGATTTTCTTCGGGTTCCATAGCGCTATAAGACCTCAATTCAACTGAAAATAACCAGCCAGAGCGTGAAGGCAAAGAACGCGGCCAGAGAAGGGTAGACAAGAATCGAAGGCTGAATGTGCTTCTCGACTCCGAGGCGCGCGAAGAGCCAGTGGCTCACCGCCGCCAGGATGATGCCCGCGATGATGCAGAAAAGCCATGCCGGGAAAAATGAGCCGAGTATGCTGAAGGTGGGCGCGCGTTGGCAGCCGTTTAGCAATGCCAGGGCGCTGACCGCCGAGATGACTGTAACTCGTTTCTGAGAAAGAGCCATGAGGCGACTTCCTTTCATTTTCATCCACTTCCTCTTCATTACGGACCCGTCCTTGGTGGATGCACAGTGAGCAGATCGCCTGTCCGGAATGCGAGATTTGCGACCTGCAGAAGAAGCTGGCTGCGTGTGGCAACGTCCTCTGTGCGTGCTTGCGCCAGTGCTTTCTGCGCGGCAACAACGTCCAGCACGCTACGGACACCGTAACCGTAGGATTCGCGCGCGGCGGTATACGACTGGTCTGCCGCCGCGAGCAGCGCAACTGCCGCCTGCTGCTGCCGCTGTGCTGTTCTTACGTTGGAGTAGGCGGTCCAAACCTCGTCCGCAATCTGGTCGCGGAGAGAATTGATCTCCGCCAGCGTTGCCGCCTTTTCGGCCCGGGCCTGCGCGATTTCATGTTCGCGGCGGCCACCGTCGAAGATAGTCCACTTCAGTGAAAGACTTGCGTCCCAGATTTCTGATCCAACATAGCCGGGAGGCAGCTGACCCTGCTGCCCGTATGCACGGGTAAGGCCGCCATCTCCGCCGAAGCTTAGCGTTGGATAGTACCTTGATTTCGCCTGCTTGATGGTTGCGTCGGCTGCGCGCAGCTCGGCCAACTGCGCTTTCAGGTCCGGTCGCTGCTGGAAGGCGTGATCGATGGCTGCATCGACGGATTGGGTAAGTTCGCCGGGCATTTTGAGCTCATTCACATCCTGCACATGGTAGACCGTCTGCGGGGGGAGCCCCATGACAGTTGCAAGATCGCCGCGGGCAATCTCCTCCGCGCCGATCACTGACTGTAGGTCATACTGCGCCTGCGCGGTCGCAGCGGTCGCTTCGAGCACGTCGGGCTTGGTGGCGAGTCCATGGTCGAGGCGGTCCTGTGAGTCTTCTTCCACCGCCTGCGCATTCTTGAGGCTGGCCTCGGCTGCGTCCATCTGGCCGATCGCATTCAACAGGCGGTAGTAAGCAGAAGAGACCTGAAAGATGACCTTAAGGTGCGTATCGTTGAAGGCGAGATTGGCGGCCAGCAGATTGGCCTTGGCCGCGTCGATGGCTCCGCCGCGTCCGCCAAAGTCGAAGATCAGGTACTCCACATGAAGTTCCGGCGAGCCTATGCCGTATGTCTGGCGGAAGAATTCTGAATTGAGCAGGACTTGCACACGTTCCGAGCTGCCTACGACCAGCGCAGCAAGGGTGGGATAGAGCGCGCCGCGGGCAATTCCCAGCGCAGCCGCACGCGCTTTTGCCTGCTGCCAGGCGAAACGCGTTTCAGGATTATGCTGCTCCGCCAGATCGATCAGCTCAGCGAGCGTGTATGCCTTCGCCGGATCGAGATCGTATTTGGTATCGGGCAGCGACGAAAGTTGCTTGTTGAGTCCTGCTTCGGCGTTGCCGTGCCATGGTTTGTCCGGAGAAGCGGGTGCGCTTTGAGCACCGGCGCTCAGAGCGATTGCAAAAAGAACGAAGGCGACCGTTATATCCGGGAAACGTTTGTGCATGCCCATTCAGGAAAAAGACTTGTTGTTCATTGTGCTGCATCAAGGTGCTACCGACAATAAAGAACTCAAAAAGAATGTTCACGATCAGCAGGAATCATAGAGTCAGAGGGAAAAAGAAAGCGAAGCAGGGGGCCGACGCGCTCCGCCCACGCCCCTTCATCGTGCGTTCCGCCGGAGATGCGCTCATAATGCAGATCGACTTCAGAGCGCCAGCCGTTCGCTTTCAGCCGCCGTTCCAGCAGGTCAGCGTCGGCGAGAGTGCGTCTACCTTCGGCGTCGCCGACATCGAGCCAGATTCGCGGTCGATGATCCAACCGAACTTCATTGATATAACCGATGATGCTTTTGTGATTCCACCATACCGAAGGCGAAAGCACGGCTAGCCTACCGAAGATCTCAGGATACTGCAATCCCAGATAGAGAGTGGCCAGGCCGCCAAGCGAGGAGCCGCCCATGCCTGTATGCTCACGGCCGCGCAGTGTGCGGTAATTCGCATGAATAAACGGCATGAGCTCTTCAATGATGAGCCTGCCATATTTGTCGGCGTCGCCGCCGCCCATCTTCCAGTCGGGTACAGGGGTGTATTCCGCGATGCGGCGGTCACCGGTATTGGCGATGCCGACGATGATCAATGGCTGCACTGCGCCGGCTTCGATGGTTTCGTCGGCGGTCTCGGCCACTCGCCAGGTGCGTCCCGGAACGAACGATGTGCCTGGGTCGAAGAGATTTTGGCCATCGTGAAGGTAAAGAACTGGAAAATGCCGGTCCGGCTGCTGGTCATATTGCGGAGGCACGTATACGGTGATGTCCCGGTCAGCCGAAAGAAAATGGCTATGAAAGCGTGGGTGCAGGGTGACGCGTGCTGGCAAGGTCGATATGCCGGGGAGCTGCCCGTTTGCGGAAATATTTGGAATTTCTGTTGCCAACTCGCCTTTGCTTCCTCTACGTTTTTTCATCGAGTGCCGCAGTGCTGTTGCGTTTGATGCGCCACCGTCCTCTTGGTTACAGTATCAGGAACGTGAACGAACAATGAATCGTGAATATCACAAATGGTGGTCGCCGAGCCTGGGCCGCGACATGGAACTGCTGGTCTTTGGACATACTGGTGTACCCGCAGTTGTCTTTCCTACGTCCCAGGGCCGTTTTTATGAGTTTGAAGACCGCGGCATGGTCCATGCGATTGCGCACAAGATCGAAAACGGCGAGTTGCAGTTTTATTGCCTTGATAGCGTCGATTCCGAAAGCTGGTATAACCGCGACGTTCCACCGCGCTGGCGGATCGCCCGCCATGTGCAATACGAGAATTATGTAATGGACGAGGTGCTGCCGCTGGTCCGCCTCAAGAATCGTGATTCCCATCTGATCAGCCTGGGCTGCAGCTTCGGTGGCTATCATGCCGTCAATATTGCCTTGCGGCACCCGGACCGCTTCACAGGATTTCTCTCGATGAGCGGGGCTTTTGACCAGACGGGATTTTTGCGTGGTTATTACGACAACGACGTGTACTTCAACACGCCGACGCATTCGATCCCGAATCTTTCGGACAGCTGGTATCTCGACCGCTATCGGCACAATACGTATGTGCTGGCTACGGGATGGGATGATCAGTGCCTTGGAGACAACCAGTATCTATCACGATTGCTGGGGGAAAAGTCTATTCCGCATCAGCTGCATATCTGGGACACGTGGAACAGCCACGATTGGCCGACCTGGGCGCACATGATGAATGTGTACCTGTAGGCCATCCACATTCTGAAGAGCAACAGATTCGTATCTGAGATCGTTACAAATATAAAAAACTTATATTTTTACTTGAAATCTGCCTGCGACCTGTGGCACTGTATCTCAAGCAGAGGAAGCCGTAAATGACTACCATCTTCCAATTCGGTCACCAGATGCAGCCTACGCGAGATCGCGTCATCGGCTCGTCCTGGACTCTGCTCGCAACGGCCAATAAATAACGGCGCGTTGTTCCTCTGCTAATCCAGACAACCGACTAAGGCAAACATCAACCCTGCAATCGCGAGTGGTGTAGCACGCGGATACTTCGTCTTGACACGACTCACTCCGCAAACAGCGACCGTTCCCTCGCATCGCAGGCATACGCCAGTGGTGTAGTGTGCGGATACTTCTCGGCAACCTGTAAAGGGAGCGGTTCGAATCCGCATTTAAGCCGCATACGATTTTTCCCTGGCGTGAACCACATCTCCGGTGGCGGAGGCGCGGGATACTTCCTGCCCAGAAACGGCGGTAAAGGAAAACCGCCAATCTGCGAGTCGCGAGGCTCGCAGATAAACTCCCGTGCTGCTTTTCCCCGGAGACTTGCAAGACCACTGTGCCGGTGGTGAGTGAATGGGGTACTTCAGGGCCGAAGAGGGTGGGTTCGATTCCCACGGCCGCAATGCGGTCAGGCTTTCTGGTGAGAGCATTCGGCGTAAAGACCTGTTCCGGAAATTCCCCGGTGCGCAACCTCAACCTCGAACCGTGTGAAGGAGACACGCAATGAGCATCAGCGTAACTGTGCGCAATGGCACAGCTGTCGGTCGGGAGTCGCTCTGCCGCACCTGCCGCCACGCGCACATTCAGCTGGGCTACTCCGAGAGCGAAGAAGAAATTCGTTGCGGTTACTTCTATGAGCAGCCGCGTCTGGTGCCTTTCGCGGTCAACCAGTGCAGCGACTACCTCAGCAGGCTCGTCCCGACGCTTCACGAGATGGAGAAGATGGCTTTCGTCATCGACGTGAAGAAGGTCAATGCGCGCGCGGGGTTCGGCGGCGCGACTGTCCTTGTCGGCAAGTGCGAGGAAGACAGTGAGTAGCCACATCATCTGACTCTGTTCCGGCTTTCATAAGATGCCGGCTGCGAACAGGGCCGCAATCACCGGGCATCTTGAAAGGGAGGCGCGCTATGCGCCTGAATATTTTGAAGCTTAGCCATCTTGGATTCAACGGAGCGCCCTTGCGTACGCATGAAGGCGCGCCCGCTCTCGTGATCAGCGCGGAAGCGCAGTTGCGACGGTCCGTGCTGGCCTGCATGTTGTGGGAGGATGAGTTCTACGAGGACGGCGCAACGATTGCCGAGCGCATTGCCGCGCTTGTTCCGCAGGCCGAAGCGGTGAAGGTGGCTGCGCTTGCCGTCGAGGCGCGCGAGAAGATGAAGCTGCGTCACGCGCCTCTGTTGCTGGTGCGTGAGATGGCTCGCTATGCCACGCATCGCGGACTGGTTGCGGAAACGCTGGCCCGCGTGATTCAGCGTGCGGACGAGCTGTCGGAGTTCCTTGCCATTTACTGGAAGGATGGCCGCCAGCCCTTGTCCGCACAGGTGAAGAAGGGACTGGCGGCGGCCTTCACGCGGTTCGATGCTTACGCGCTGGCCAAGTACGACCGTGCCGGAGCAGTGAAGCTGCGCGACGTGCTCTTTCTCACGCACGCCAAGCCGCTCACTGCTGACCAGTCGCTCACGTGGCGTCAGCTAGTGGAGGGAACGCTGCCTTCCCCGGAGACGTGGGAGGTGCGGCTCTCGCGTGGCGAGCAGAAGCGCGAGGTGTGGGAGTCGATGCTGATCGAGAACCGCCTGGGCGCTCTCGCTCTGCTTCGCAACCTGCGCAATATGCAGGTTGCGGGCGTCGATCCGGAGCTGGTGCGATACGCGCTCGAAGTGATTCGCGTCGAGCGCGTGCTGCCGTTCCGCTTCATCGCTGCGGCGCGTCATGCTCCGCAGTGGGAGTCGTGGATCGAGCAGGCGATGTTCGCGAGCCTCAGCGGCCAGCTGCGTCTGGCGGGCAAGACTGTTTTGCTCGTTGACGTTTCGGGCAGCATGGACGCGAAGCTGTCTGCGCGCTCTGAAATGCTGCGCATGGATGCGGCTGCGGGCCTCTCGGTACTGTTGCGCGAGATTGCCGAAGAGGTGAGCATCTATACCTTCTCGGATTCTCTCGCCGCAGTGCCGGCACGTCGTGGCTTCGCCTTGCGCGACGCCATCGTGCACAGCCAGCCGCATGGAAGCACGCAGCTTGGTCGTGCGTTGAACGAACTGCGTGAGCGTAGCGACCGCCTCGTTGTGATTACCGACGAGCAGTCGCACGACCACGTGCCCGCTCCGAAGTATGGTCGCGGGTATGTGGTGAACGTAGCCAGCTACCGTAACGGAGTGGGCTACGGCGCGTGGACGCACATCGATGGCTGGAGCGAGGCCATCATTGAATACATCCGGTCTATTGAGTTGGTTGGGCGGATGGATGCATAGGAAGGGAAGCGGACAATGTTCGCTTCCCCTTTTTTCCTTTATTTAGAGGATGTCGGCAGATACTGCACGATGAGCGAAATGCGCCGGTTAGAGGGATCGAGAGGATTCGACGGGACGCGCAGTCTCTGATCGGCATAGCCACGTACCTGAGATATCTGGTTATGGCGCAATCCATCGGACTGCATCACTCGGCGCGCGGCATTGGCCCGGTCGGTGGAAAGCTCCCAGTTCGTGTAGCCGCTATTGCTGCTGAAGGGCTGCGAATCGGTGTGTCCCTCGATGGAAAGCTGGTTGGGAACGGAGCCGAGTTGCTTTGCCAGCATGCCGAGCAGTTCATTCCCGTTTGCGTTCAGTGTGCTGCTTCCACTATCAAAAAAAGTGCCGTTTTTCGACTCCAGCAATTCGATACGGAGGCCTTCGGGTGTGACGGTGATCTCGATCTGGTTGGAGATGGACTTCAGGTCGTTCATTTTGCGGATCGAGTCTTCGAGCCGCTGTTTCAGCTGGTCGATGTTGTCCCGGGTGACGGGCAGATTTTCGTCAGCGCCGGAACGGTCCGTTCCCGTATCACGTGATCTTCCCATCGGGTCATTGAAATAACCGGCGACGGCCTTGCGCACATGGTCGCTCGTGTTCATGAGCCACAGCACGATGAAAAGCGCCATCATGGCGGTTACAAAATCGGCATAGGCCACCTTCCATGCTCCACCATGAGGGGTGTCATGCGTTGCCTTGCGTTTGATGATGATAATCGGCTGCTTGCTCATGACGTGGCTGCCAGCTGTTCTTCCGCCATTGGGTTCGATGGCTGTGTTTCTGCGGATGCCTCGGCGCGACAGGCGGCTTCCACTTCCATAAACGAGGGCCGCACATGCGTGGGAATTGCCCGTCGCGCCATTTCAATGGCGATGACAGGAGGATTGCCTTTTATGTACGAAATCATCAGCACGCGCAGAACATGTAGGTAGGCCCGTTCTTCTTCAGCGGCTTTTTCCATATTGGACCCGATGGGACCGATAAAGCCGTAGCACAACAGGATGCCGAGAAATGTTCCTACCAAGGCGGCTGCTACCTTGTGGCCGATTGCGTCCGGAGGGCCACCCAAAGCGCCCATGGTGATGACCACTCCGAGGACCGCGGCAACGATACCGAGGCCGGGCAGAGAGTCCGCCATGGTGGACAGGGCGGTCACCGGCTCCATCGCGGCGTGGTGCCGCACCTCCATATCGAGGTCCATCATCTGGTCCATGTCGAATGGCTCGGCATTTCCGGCGACGACAATGCGCATCGTGTCGCAGACGAAGTCGCACGCATGCTTGTCTTTGAGGAATTGCGGGTACGCCTGGAAGATGGGGCTTTCAGAGGGGTTCTCGATGTCGATTTCGATGGTGAGCATGCCGCCGCGGCGCGCCTTGTTGAAGAGCTCGTACATCATCCGCAGCGCGGCCAGATAGCGTTCTTTTTCAAATTGCGGTTTGCCGAAGATAACGCCTATGCCCGCAACAATCGCCTTCAGTATGCGCACCGGATTTGCGATCAGCATGGTGCCGATGGCCGCGCCGCCGATAATCAGCAATTCGGCAGGCTGCATGAGGACGAGAAGGTGGCCCTTCTCCATCAGATAGCCGCCTGCGACTGCAAGGATAACGATCAGAATTCCAATAATGGCAAACATAGTTGGCGCAATGCTCCTGGAACTGGATCGTCAATGAGTTGCCAGGGGAGCTGCCGTGGACACGTTTCCCTCAGTCCACTCAGGGACGCTGCATTTCCTATCGGCGCGTTGCCAACGAAACTTGACGACAGGAAAGAGGGCGATGCGAGAGGTTTATTTTTTAGCCGGTTCGCTGGCCGCAGTCTCCGCCTGCTGACGCAGGGCGTGGATGACAACCCGGAGCATTTCTTCTTCCGGGGCTGGCTTGCCGGTCCAGATTTCGAACTGGCGCGCACCCTGGTGGACGAACATCTCGACTCCGGTTACGACAGGGATGTTCTTTTCGCGGGCCATGCGCAGCAGAGGCGTATCGATGGGGTTGTAAACCATATCGAAGACGAGGCGGGCGTTGATTTCCTTCGGTTCGAGGATGTGGTTTGGTTTAACGCCGTGCATGCCGATGGGAGTGGCATTCAAAATGACGTCGAATTGCGTTTTGGCGAGCTGTTCGCGCTTGAATGTCTTGGCCTTAGCCTGACGGGCGAGCTTCTGCGCATCTTCGGCGGTGCGGTTGAGGATGAAGACCTCCGCTCCCTTTTCTTTCAGTCCAAAGACGGCAGCGCGTGCGGCGCCACCCGCGCCAAGCACAAGAATTTTGGCTCCCTTGAGCTGCAAGCGGCGTTCGAGCGGGCGGACGACAGCGGCAACATCAGTATTGAAGCCGTAAAGCTTGCCGTCCTGCGCGCGAATGACGGTGTTGCAGGCACCGATTTTTTCCGAGATCGGGTCGGTTTTCTCCAGATGCTTCAGGATGTCTTCTTTGAGCGGCATCGTTACGGCTAGTCCATGGATGGGGACTTCACGCACGAGCGTCAGCAGGTCACTCAATTTGGTCGTTTGCAGCGCCAGGAAGACGGCGTTGACCGTTTCGCGGCGAAAGGCCGTATTGATCATCAGCGGCGAGAGCGAATAGCGGACGGGATTGCCTGCCACTCCATAGACGCGGGTAGAAATATCCAGTTGATCGATGCGGTAGGTTTCGTGGAGTGTGCGCGCGGCAACTTGGCCGGGGCCGGTTTCTTCACCCGGAGTGGCGGCGGCAAAGGTGAAAACGCTGCCGGCGCGGATGCCGAGGACACGGCTGATGATTCCCTGATCGCCCATGCAGATGCCGATGAGGTTGGCCATGTCGCGCGTGCGCTCAAGGAAGTGCATCATGGCCACGTTGTCGGCCAGGCTCTTGGCTGTCGAGACGATCTTGATGAACTCCGGCTCGTAGGGGCGGATGCGCTCGAAGATCCCGTCGAGATCCTTAGTCGCCGTAAAGTCGTGGTACGAGATGATGAGTGCGGCGCCGCGGGCGCGAAGTTTTTCAAGCTCGGGGGCCTTGATCGCTTCCGCGGTCTGAAGCTCGACATCGACCATATGAAAACCGGATGTGGCGGCCTTCTGCAGAACTTCAAGCTCGTCGGCAATTTTGCCTTTGAATTTCCCACCTCCAGCGACCCGGCGGCAGGTGGCGATGGCGGTGACTTCGCTGCGCTCGCTCAGGAATGTCTTCAACTTGGGCAGGGCGGCAAGCGGCTTTTCGAGGTAATCCAGGCGAAATTCGATGAAAGGGTTCTCGCGGACAGCAACTTCAGCCTTTTCAATCATTTCCGCGGGCGTCGCGCCAATAATGGCTACGCAGACTTTCCCGATGCGGGAGCGCAGGTACTGAGGCGAGAGTGCAGGGGCAACATAATTCATGGGCGCAATTGCGGCATATTACCGACTGTCCAGCAAGTATGCAATAGCTGGCGGATGAAATCTCCAAACAATGGGTTCCAGACTATCAGCTTCATGGAAATCGACTACTCTAAATCTATCGTTTTAGAGGTGAATTCGTGAGTCATTCAGCATCGATCGCGGAAGTGCAGTTCAGCCATCCCTGGAATCCCGAGGGACAGGGCAAGGTAGAGGAATCCAGCCTGGAGAAGTGGGTAGGCGCGGCACTGGAGCGTCATCAGCAGGCGATTGATGCGCTTTTGACCGTGCATGGCCAGCGGACCGTGGAGAATACGCTACGAGCCTATGACGATGCGGTAGCTATATTGGGAGCGGCCGGATCGCAGACGGCGCTTCTCGATAGCGTGTACCCGGATAAGAAGATCCGGGATAAGGCGCAGGCCCTGACGCAGAAAGTTGCTGAGGCAGGCGTTGCACTGTCGCTCAATCAAGGGGTGTACAGCGCCCTGAACGCCATGGATCTTAGCGGCGTCGACGATGCGACCCGCCACTATGTGGAACGGACGCTGCTGCAGTACCGTCTTGCAGGCGTGGATAAAGACGACGCGACGCGGGCAAAAGTCAGGGAGTTGCAGGACAAGGCGACGCTGCTCTCGCTCACCTTCGGCCGTAACGTACAGGAGAACGTAAACCGCGTGACCGTGAGCGACAAGGCTGAACTGGAAGGTCTGCCGGAAGATTTTATTGCCGCGCATACCGCAGACGAGCATGGGCAGATTACGCTGACCACGGACTATCCCGACTACATGCCGGTGATGACCTTTGCGAAAAGCGCGCAGCTTCGTTTGAAAATGTTTCTCGCGTACAACACGCGCGCCTACCCGGCAAACGAGGGTATTTTGCTGGATCTGCTGAAGACGCGGCGCCAGATTGCAACGATACTTGGTTTTGAAACCTGGGCTGATCTCGCGATGGCCGACCAGATGATGGGTTCGGCCACCAGCCTGAAGGCATTCTTAGACGATCTTGATAAGGCCACAAAACCGGGGGCCGGGCGCGAGTACTCCATCATTCTGGAGTTTGCGCGGCAGGAAAAGCCCAAAATGGTCTCCATTGACGCCGACAGCCGCGCTTATTGGTATGAGCAGTACCGGCGTACGGCGTATGCGTTCGATTCCCAGTCGGTACGGCCTTATTTTCCATATAAGCCGGTCGAAAAGGGGGTGCTGGCGACGGCGGAAAAGCTCTTTCAGGTGACCTTTCGTCCTGCAGAAAAAGCTGATGTATGGCATGAGTCGGTCAGCGCATGGGACGTCTACGATGGCCTCAATTCGTCTTCCGGTGTGCGGATTGGGCGGTTTTATCTGGATATGCATCCCCGCGAAGGCAAGGACAAGTGGTTCAGCGCGCATCCGCTGATTCCCGGCATCGCAGGCAAACAAATTCCTGAAGCGGCCCTGATCTGCAATTTTCCGGAGCCTAAGGAAAATAGCCCGGGCCTGATGCAGTATTCCGACGTTGTGACTTTCTTCCACGAATTCGGGCATCTGATGCATGCGATTTTGGGGGGACAGCAGAAGTGGGCAGGCATTAGCGGTATTGCCACTGAAGGTGACTTTGTGGAAGTGCCATCGCAGATGCTGGAGGAGTTTTTCCGCGACGCAGGGCTGCTGGCGAGCTTCGCCAAGCATTATCAGACAGGCGAACCGATTCCCGAGGAATTAGTCGAGAAGATGAATCGGGCGGGTGCATTTGGGCGCGCGGACTGGGTGCGGACACAGCTTTTCTACACCAGCTACTCGCTCGAGACGCACTATGACGATCCGGAAACGCTCGATCTCGGTATTCTGCTGCAGGCCGACTACACGAAATTCCTGCCATATACGTGGATCGATGGCAACCGCATGTATGCCAGCTTTACGCATCTCACAGGATACTCATCGAACTACTACACCTATCTCTATGACAAGGTGATTGCGCTCGATTTCTTCAACCAATTCAACCGGTCGAATCTGCTCGAAGACCCGATTGCGGCGAAGTATCGCAAGACTGTGCTTGAGCCGGGCGGATCGCTTCCGGGAAAAGAGATTGTGCAGCAGTTCCTGGGACGCGGCCAGAGCATCGAAGCGTTCACGCGCTGGATTGGCGAAGAATTCGAAGAGACGGCCACAGTACCTGCGTAAGGAGACAGGATGCCAGAAACCAGGATTCAGGGATCGAAGGTTCTTAGACAGGCTGTTCAGGGCAAATGGGCGCTGGTCACTGGCGCGAGCGCCGGGATTGGCGTTGCATTGGCTGAACAACTGGCCGCCGATGGCGCGAATGTGGTGCTCACGGCGCGCCGGTTGGATCGGCTGGATGAGCTGGCAAATCGGCTGAAGGCGGATTGCGGCGTAGAAACGCGCACGATTGCGGCGGATCTGGCCGATCCTTCAGCGCCGCAAAAGCTGCTCGACGCGACGGAAGGCTCCGGTTTGCCGATCGATATTCTGATCAACAACGCCGGGTTTGGGTACCAGGGCGAGTTTGCAAAAGGCGATGCGGAGTGGCAGCGCAAGATGGTCGATCTGAACTGTGCATCGGTGGTGCATCTGACGCGGCTGTTCCTGCCGAAGATGATCGAGCGACGGCGCGGCTATGTGATGATCGTCGCTTCGACGGCGGCCTACCAGCCCGTAGCCTACCTGGCGACCTATGCCGCGACCAAAGTCTTCGATCGGTTTCTCGCCGAGGCGCTGGCACATGAGGTGGCAGGGTATGGCATAAAAGTGAGCGCATTGTGCCCGGGGCCAACCGAATCGGAGTTCCATGCGGTGGCTGGGACGCAGCAGCAACTCGGACGCGGGCTGCAATCGGCGGAAGAGGTGGCACGCCTCGGATTGGAAGGTCTGGTGCAGGGGAAACATTGGGTGATTCCCTATACAGCGGGAAAAGCGATGGTCTTTATGCAGCGCCTGATGCCGCGCAAGCTGGTCTCCGGAGCGGCGGCGAAGATGTTCCGTCCTAAGACAAATTAGGCCGAATTCTGAAGAAAATCAGGCCAGCGGTAATTCCATACCCAAGACCACAGTAACTGCATAGCCATGACTATTAACTGCATATTCATGACTATATTGGGAGTGGCAGACGGGCTTTTCTTTGCTAGATTCGTGATGCACTGATTTTTGTTGTTTGTGAGGGCAGACCTGTGGCCGCCTCTTTTTCTGTTTTGGATTCTCCGTCGTGTTTGGATTCTTCGTCTACTGTCAGCTGTGATCCCGAGTTGTTTGGGGAGAACTTTAACAAGCTCCCGTTCGAGATCGAGCATTCTCTTGCGAGCGATCCTCGTTTCGAGCTTTCGCGCCTGGTAAAACTGGCGCGCGACGTGGCCGGGCGCAATGATCCGCATCGCCCTACCGGCGATGCAGCCTGTCTGCTGGGAAAGCAGGACCCTGCGAGACCCATGCTGGAGGGCGCGAAGATCACGCTTGACGTCGCAGACGCGATCCATCAGATAGAGACGGCGAATGCCTGGATTGTGCTGAAGCACGTGGAGCGCGACCCGGATTATCGCGAAATTCTCGAGTCCTGCATCTGTGACTTACTCCGTCTGACGGGCAAGGAGATGCGCAAGCAGATCAAGTGGTTTGAAGCGATCCTGTTTGTCAGCTCTCCGGGACGCGCCACACCTTACCATATCGATCGTGAGTGCTCGTGGCTGCTGCAGATTGCCGGGGATAAGGAAATCCACCTCTTCAATCGTCAGGACCGCGAGATCACTCCCAATGAAGAGCTGGAACGCTTTTGGACGGTAGACAATGGCGCCGGGACTTACAAGCCGCAATTTGAATCGCGAGCCATGGTCTATAAGCTGCGGCCGGGCACGGGCGTCCATATCCCTGTGAACACTCCGCATTGGCTGAGAAACGGGAAAAAGATCTCCATTTCACTCAATGTGAATTTTGTCTTCCACGATTCGATGTTGGGCAACATTTATCGCGCCAACTACTACATGCGCAAGCGCGGCCTGCGGCCAACACAACCTGGTGCGAATCCAGTGGCAGATCGCATAAAAAGCGCGGTTCTCACTTCTGCCCAGCAGTTGAATTGCAAGCTGAAGCGCAAGCCGTACGTGCCCCAGGTTTCGCTCGAGCAGAACGAGCGGATTTTCGGTTTGTTAGACCAGCGGGCATAAAACCCGATTTGAGCTACGACTCGACCGGCTCGACGTAAAACATCTCATTGGTCTCGCGAAAGCCGTTGCTCGCATAGAGAGCGCGTCCTTCATCGGTAGAATGCAGGGCAACCACGCGAATTTTGCGACGGCGCGCTTCGGCCAGGGCATATTCGATAAGATGGCTGGCCAGCTTGCGCCGGCGATATTCCGGCTCGACATAGACATTGAGCAGGTAGCCGCGCTGGGTCGAGTGCGGGTCGAGCGGATGCGGCGGCCAGTCGAGCAATAGCAATCCGGCACCGGCGACAATTTTGTCACCATCCACTGTGAGCCAACCCAGATATTTACCCTCATCGATCATGCGCACCACCCAAGGTTCAAAGTGCTGCGACATGACGTGGAGCACTGGATTGTCGCGGCGTCCGGCATCGACGAACATGCGGTGACGGTGGCGGGTGATCGTGGGTGCGTCGGCGGCGGTGGCTGAGCGGATCTTAAGCATACGTGAGCCAGTATAAGACGATAGGATGAAACCCGTAGCTATGCCGTACCCGAAACAAAACTCGCTACTGTTGGTAACGGAAGGTCTTCATGCGGGAATGCGCCTGGGTGTTGCTGTTTCCGGCGGCGCGGATTCGGTGGCGTTACTGCGAACGCTGGCGGAGCGATGGCAGGAGTTGGGACTCGTGCTGACAGTCCTGCATGTGCATCATGGAATTCGCGGCACGGAGGCCGATGCGGACGCGGAGTTCGTAGAAGCGCTGGCTGCGCAGTTGGAGCTTCGTTTTTTGCGGAGCGATGTGGACACGCCGGCACGTGCGCAGAACGAGCGGGAAACCATCGAGGAGGCTGCGCGCAAGCTGCGTTATACGTGGTTTGAGGACTTGCTGGCGCGGAATGAGCTGGATGCCATCGCTACGGCACACACTCTGGATGATCAGGCGGAGACGGTTCTGCATAAGCTGTTGCGGGGGGCCTGGACTGAGGGTTTGGCGGGCATTTTTCCCGTGGTTGAGCATGCGGGAGGGCAGATTCTGAGGCCGTTTCTACACACGCGGCGACTAGAGATTGAAGCCTGGCTGCGCGAGATTGGGCAAACCTGGCGCGAGGACTCGACAAACCGCGACGAGGTTTACACGCGAAACCGAATTCGGCACCATCTGCTCCCGATTCTGAGAGAATATAACCCGCAAATTGCGGTTCAGCTTGGCCACGTTGCCACGATTGCGCGGGAGGAGGATGCCTATTGGCAAACCGAGTTGGCACGGATTTTACCCTCATTATTGCTGCCCGGAAGAGCGGTGCGCGGCGGCGGACGAGCCAGCTCGACCCATCCGGATGAGGCTTCGGTAGCGATCGAGGTCGAACGTCTGCGGACGCTGCATCCGGCCATGCAGCGACGCGTATTGCGCGCGGCCGCCGAGCAGGTGCAATGTTCCCTGAATTTTGACCAGACGGAACTGCTGCTGGCCATGTGCGAAGGAAAGGCTGGAAAACGGGAGACACTGACGGCACAGGTTCGGGCAGAGCGTACGCCGCGCGAGTTGCGGCTGATTCGGCAGGAGGCTATGTCGCTCGAAGAGAACCTTCCCGAATACGAATTGCCCATCCCTGGAGAAGTGACAGCGGAGGCCTTTGGATTGCGCCTGGTCGCCAACATTACGAAACATGTCGATGCAGAGTCCATGCCCGCCAAATTAAGGGCCCACAAACCGGGCGACCGTGCCCGATTACAGTACAGTTTGGGTCCCAAACGCATGAAAGAGGTGCTGGAAAGGTTGAAGGTCCCGCCGGATCAGCGAAAAAACTGGCCGATATTGGAATGGCAGGGGGAGATTATCTGGATGCGGGGGGCCGAACTTGAAAGCCAGGCAGGGGCGGCGGCTGGCTTGAAGATCGAGGCGAGGGATTTGCCGTAGGTGAGCGATTTTGCCGCCGTGAAAAGCAGCGAGGTAGATTTCTTTCCGACGGGTTACTAGGAGTAGAATAAAGAATGCGTAAATAGACGCAAAACCCGGAGTAATTTCTTCGGCACTTTCGAGGCAGGAAGTGCGTCTAATGCAACAACGAGGATGAAAACAGCGCGGCGTGCGCTGGGAATGGGCGCCATTTCCTCATTTTTTATTTTTTTCGGCGCTTGAGAGAAACGAGGTTTTATTCGTGAATTCAACGGTTAAGACGATCATCTTCTGGGTATTTGTATTTGCATGCCTGGTCCTGCTATGGCAGGTGTTCGAAAAGAGCACGGGCGGCGGCAAGGACCAGGAGATCGCCTTCTCGCAGTTTCTGCAGGACGCTCAGCAAGGGCAGATCAGTGATGTGACCGTCCTGGGCAGCGAAGTGCATGGGCACTTTAAGAACGACAAGAGCCAGTTCCACGTCACCGTTCCATCGAATTATCCGCGCCTTTACGATGTGCTTGCCGACAATAAGGTGTCGGTGACAGTAAAGGACCAGCAGGGTAGCGCGTGGCTGAGCATCCTGATTCAATTCTCGCCGGTTATTATCATCGGCGCGCTGTGGTTCTTTATGCTGCGCCAGATGCAGAGCGGCGGTAATAAGGCACTTTCCTTCGGCAAGAGTCGCGCCAGGCTGCTTTCCATGCAGCAGAAGAAGATCACCTTCAAAGATGTAGCGGGTGTCGATGAAGCGAAGGAAGAGCTGAAGGAGATTATCGAATTCCTTCGGGAGGCGCAGAAGTTCCAGAAGCTGGGCGGCCGCATTCCCAAGGGTGTGCTGCTGGTCGGGCCTCCTGGAACTGGTAAGACATTGCTGGCGCGCGCTGTTGCGGGCGAGGCTAACGTTCCGTTCTTCTCGATTTCCGGTTCAGATTTCGTCGAAATGTTTGTCGGCGTCGGCGCGAGCCGCGTGCGCGACCTGTTTGAACAGGGAAAGAAGAATGCGCCTTGCATCATCTTTATCGATGAAATTGACGCTGTTGGCCGTCACCGCGGTGCTGGTCTTGGCGGCGGACACGATGAGCGCGAGCAGACGCTGAACCAGTTGCTTGTCGAGATGGACGGCTTCGAGTCGAACGATGGCGTGATTCTTGTTGCCGCGACCAACCGGCCCGACGTTCTCGACCCGGCACTGTTGCGTCCTGGACGCTTCGACCGCCGTGTGGTTGTAGGCCGTCCGGATGTGCGCGGGCGCGAGGAAGTGCTGCGCGTGCATGCCAAGAAGGTTCCTCTTTCGGAGGACGTCGATCTTCGCGTTCTGGCTCGTGGCACACCGGGATTCAGCGGCGCAGATTTGGCCAACATGGTCAATGAAGCTGCCCTAAATGCGGCGCGCGCGAATCGCAAGGCCGTTATGATGCTCGATTTTGAGCAGGCCAAGGACAAAGTCCTGATGGGCGCTGAGCGCAAGTCGATGCTGCTGACGGATGAAGAGAAGCGTGTTACTGCCTATCATGAAGCGGGGCACGCTATTGTCGCTGCGTTGCGCGCCCACGCTGATCCGCTGCACAAGGTCACGATTATTCCTCGTGGCATGGCGCTGGGTGTGACGATGCAGTTGCCGGAAGATGACAAGCACACCGTCACGAAGGATTATCTTGAGACGCAGTTGGCCATCCTGATGGGCGGTCGCATCGCCGAAGAGATTTTCCTCAAGCAGATGACGACTGGCGCTGGTAACGATATTGAGCGCGCATCGGACCTGGCTCGCAAGATGGTTTGCGAGTATGGCATGAGCCGCCTCGGTCCGCTGACTTTCGGCAAAAAGGAAGAGCAGATCTTCCTGGGCCGCGAGATTGCGCAGCACCGTGACTTCTCAGAAGAAACGGCACGGCAGATCGATGCGGAAGTCCGCAATTTTGTCGATGAAGCATACAAGGCTGCCTATAGCGTGCTCGACAACAATCAGGACATCATGCATCGTATGGCAAATGCCTTGCTTGAACGTGAGACGATCGATGCGAATGATATTCGTATGATCATTGAAGGCAAGGAACTGCCTCCGTTGAAACCGAGCGGTGGTGGTGGAACTCCTGCAACTGGCGATGTGCAGCAGGTGCTGAAGCCGGAGCCGAATCGTGGCGGATTCCCGGAAGGCAGCCCGTCTCCTGCATAAGAATCAAAGCTAAAAAACAAGAAAGGCAGCCGCATTGGCTGCCTTTTTTATTTTCGCTTCCAGCGAACGCCCTCTTTTGAGTCTTCGAGGAGGATGCCCTTTTCCAGCAATTCTTTGCGGATGGCGTCGCCGCGGGCAAAGTTCCGTGCACGCCGCGCCTGATTGCGCTCCTCAATGAGCGCTTCAATCTGTTCATCGCTGAGCGAGAGTTGGGCACGCACTTCCGGGGACGCCTCATCAAGGCGGCCTTCGCGTTCCGCCCATTCGAGGGCAAAGCGTGTCCACTGCGCGTCGTTGTCTTCGAGCACGGCAAAGACCCTATCGAAGTCAGCAAGGGCATCGAGAACTGCTGTGACATCTTTTTTCAGCAGGGAACCGGCGTCAGCAGCAGCGTTTACTGTACGGACAAGATCGAAGATGGCCGCGCGGGCTTCAGCCGTATTCAGGTCGTTCGCCAGAGCAGCGCGAAATTTTTCCTTTGCAGTACCCGCAGCAAGGATGATCGCGTCATTCCATGCGGCACCTGGTTGCGCAGCGCTTTCCGGCCATTTTGTGTTGTTAAGGCGCTGATGGAATGTCCGCAGCCGTTCGACGGCTCCCGTTTCCGCAACCAGTCCTTCAAAAGTGAAATTGAGCTGCTGGCGGTAGGGGACTGAGGTCAGAAGGAAACGAATTGCCGATGCTTTGTAGCCTTTGAGCAGCAGGTCGCGGAGGGTATAAAAATTGCCCTCCGATTTTGACATCTTGCGTCCTTCGACCAGCAGAAAGCGAATGTGAAACCAGTGGCGCGCAAGGGTCTTGTGGGTTGCCGACTCGGACTGCGCAATTTCGTTTTCATGGTGTGGAAACATGAGATCTTCACCGCCTGCGTGCAGATCGAACGACTCGCCGAGGTACTCCATTGCCATGGCCGAACACTCAATGTGCCAGCCCGGTCGCCCGGGCCCTAAGTCAGTCTGCCAGTGATATTCGTCTGGTTTGGGAGCTTTCCAGAGCGCGAAGTCGCGCGCAGAATCCTTGTCGTATTCGTCTACATCGACGCGCGCGCCGTCCGTAATGCCGGTGAAGTCCTTCTTCGATAACTTGCCGTATTCTGGGAAGCCAGCGATACGGAAATACCAGGAACCGTCTTCTGTTTTGTAGGCCAGATCCTGTTCGGCAAGCCGCTGAATCAGGGAGACCATTTCAGGGATGTGCTCGGTCGCGCGCGCGACAATTTCAGGATGCTCGACGGAGAGCGCGTCCAAGTCCTCAAAAAAAGCCTTTTCGAAGCGCGGGGTGTATTCGCCGATCGGAACGCCTGCTGCGGCAGCATTGCGAATGATCTTGTCGTCCACGTCGGTGATATTCATGACGTGTTGGACCTTTGTGCCCTGCAATTCGAGTACGCGGCGCAGGATGTCTACATGCAGAAAGGTGCGGAAGTTGCCGATGTGGCCATAATCGTAAACGGTTGGCCCGCAGGCATAGATGCGAAGCGCTTCCCCATCAGAGGGGTAGAGTTCTTCGATGGCGTTCGTGAGGGTATTGAAAAGGCGAATGGTCATTCGTGCGGTTTGCGGCTGCTTCGAGTTCACCTGCGATTTTATCAGTTGCACTCAGCGTCCTAGCGCGAGGGAAGGTTCGGCGGAGAGTTCGGCAGGCGCAAATTCGTTTGCGAGAAACTTTGGCCATGCCGCCGCTGCCACCATCGCCGCATTATCTGTCGAAAGGGAGAGCGACGGAAAAGCGACCGGCAGACCTCGTTCCGCAGCTTCTGCCGTAAAACGCACGCGCAGTTCGCGATTCGCGGCGACCCCGCCGGAGATGAGGACGCTGGATGCATCAAATGCTTCAGCCGCCTGGAAGGTCTTACGGCGGAGGTCATCGACGACAGCGCGTTGAAATGAGGCGATCAGGCCAAGTGTCTCTTCGTCGCACAGCAAAAGAGCATCGGAAGGCTTTGCTTGAGGAATTTGAGCAAGAGCGCTGCGTCGCGCTTCAATCGAGGCAGCCATGTCATGCGTCTGTACATAGCGCAGGACGGCAGTTTTGATTCCGCTAAAAGAAAAGAGGAACTTTCGTGCCAGGTCGTCATAGTGCGCATTTCGTCCGTGAGCCTTTGGCTTGATCTGCGCGAACGAGAAGGGAACAGCCTTTGGATCACCATGCGGCGCAAGCGCGTCGATCCAGGGGCCGCCGGGATATCCAAGACCAAGCAGCTTGGCTACCTTGTCGAATGCCTCGCCTGCCGCATCATCAAGAGTGCGGCCAACATTCTTGTAGTGCCACGATTCTCCATTTCGGCGGGCGAGATAGAGATGTGTGTGTCCACCGGAGACGACGAGCGCCAGCGCAGGCAAGGGAAGCGCATCTTCGCTTATTGCGGCCTGCTCCAGAAGCACGGCGTGAATATGCCCTTCAAGGTGGTTCACCGCTATGAGAGGTTTGTTGAGCGCAAAGGCGAGCGATTTGGCATAGGTGATGCCGACGAGCAGCGCTCCGGCTAACCCCGGACCCTCGGTAACCGCGATAGCATCTAAGTCTCTAAGCGAAATACCGGCTTCTGCCAGAGCCGTGCGGACGACAGGCACAACATTGCGCAGGTGTTCCCGTGACGCCAGTTCGGGAACGACACCGCCATACGGTGCATGCGTGGCGATCTGTGACGCGACCACGTTTGACAGCGTTTCGGAACCGGTGCGCACGACTGCCGCTGCAGTTTCATCGCAGGAGCTTTCTATGCCGAGAATAAGTCCAGTGCCCAATCTCTTTATGATAAAGGACAGAGTGATGCAGAAGAGTACAGCACAGGTCGGGGCTGAGGCTATTGTCAATAAATTACACGCAGAAGGCTATGACGCGTATTTTGCCGGCGGATGTGTGCGAGATATGCTGCTGGGCCGCGCGCCCGAGGATTTTGATGTAGCAACGAGCGCTCGTCCACAATGCGTGCTCGATCTTTTCCCGCGAACATTCGCCGTGGGTGCTCATTTTGGCGTGGTTCTTGTTGCCGACGAGATCGATGGCGGAGAAATTGTCACCGAAGTGGCGACGTTTCGCAGCGATGGCGCTTATTCCGATGGACGGCGCCCGGATGAAGTACGTTTTTCTGACAGCGCGGAGGAGGATGTCGTCCGGCGAGATTTCACCATCAATGGCATGCTGCTTGATCCGCAGGTTCTCAACGAGACTGACGATCTGGCTGGGGCGATAGTCGACTTTGTGGGTGGACGCGCTGATCTGGCTGCGGGCTTTGTTCGCGCAATTGGCGATTCGGAAAAGCGGTTTGAAGAAGACAAGCTGCGGATGCTGCGCGCGGTGCGGTTTGCGGCTCGTTTTGGATTTGTCATCGAACCGGTTACAGAAGCGGGGATTCGCAATCATGCAGCGGGCATCGCGCAGGTCAGTTGCGAGCGCATCCGCGATGAGCTGACGCGCATGCTTACGGAAGGCCATGCGCGACGAGCTTTTGAGCTACTCGACCAGGTTGGACTGCTTAAGCAGGTGCTTCCGGAAATTGACCGTTTTCATGGAGTCGAGCAGCCGCCCCAGTATCATCCCGAGGGTGACGTATGGATACACACGCTGCTGCTGCTCGAAAAACTGCCTAAGGGCGTATCACAGACGCTGGCCTGGGGCGCACTGCTGCATGATGTGGGGAAGCCCGCGACCTTCGAGCGCGCTCCGGACCGGATTCGCTTTAACGGGCACGTGGAAGTAGGCGTGCGCATTGCGGCTGAAATCTGCAGGCGACTGCGATTTTCCAATGAAGACACGGCGCAGATACTATCGCTCGTCGAAAACCATATGCGGTTTGGAGATGTGGAGCGCATGAAAGAGTCGACGCTCAAGAGGTTTTTTCGGCTGCCGCGTTTTCCAGAGCATCTGGAGCTGCACCGCATCGACTGCCTGTCGAGCCATGGCGACTTGACACTTCACGACTATGCGGGGCAGCGGTACCAGGCGATTCCTGAAGAAGCTGTGAAGCCGAAGCTGCTGGTCACGGGCAAGGACCTGATTGCTGCTGGATATAAGCCCGGCCCAGAGTTCAAGCAGATGCTGACGCTAGCCGAAGATGCGCAACTTGAAGGACATATTCAGACGAAAGAGCAGGGATTGTCCCTCCTACTTAGAAGATTTCACGGGGCGAAAGGTGCCAATTCAAACGATTAAGCTGGGAACGTTTCCACAATTTAACACCAGCTAAAATCTCCGGTGAAGCTGCCCGACGTCCGAACTATCTATCTCAAAAATAAACAGATATCAGACCAATAAAGTTATCTCTTGACAACTGAATTGCGGTTTAGATAACGTTTGCCGCCGTAGGACAATAAAACGATTTAGCGATTCGTCGCGGCGTAACTATGCACGTATCCCCAAGCCAATATCTATCGGCAGTGGTATGCCTGCGGCGAAATCACTAAAGCGATTTTCTATATAGAAGATTCGGTGAACGAGCAAGGTTGACGATCCATAAGGGTCGGGTAGGTGTCACCGAACAGACTATTAGGAAAAAGTTCTCAGAAACGGCAGTAATTTTTGGAGGCAAGCATGAAAACCATGTGTCTCACTAGAAGACGCATTTCACGAAGCAGGATCTCTCTTAAGAGATACGTGCGAGTATTTGCACTATTCATTGCGGTGCTGGCGTTGTTGCCAGCTTTGCGCGCGCAGGTTACAGCAACCATCAACGGAACTGTCACAGATAAATCCGGAAGCGTGATTCCAAATGCAAAGGTCACGCTGCAGAATGAGGCAACACAGGAAATACGCAATACAATCGCAAATGGTGACGGCTATTTTGCATTTCCCGCGCTGCTTTCGGGCTCATACTCAATCAAAATTGAGGCGGGCGGATTTAAAGGCCTGGAGCAGCATGGAATTACTTTGAATGCGGGAGACATAAAAAAGATCCCGAATCTGACACTGGATATCGGCCAGGCCCAGGAAACAGTGACGGTCTCAGAAAACTCGCAAATCATTCCTGTTGAAAATGGGCAGCGCGCGGCCGTGCTCGACTCCAAAGATATTCAGCAATTGGCGCTGGAAAGCAGAAATCTGACGGAGCTGTTGAAAGTACTGCCCGGCGTAACCTCAGTGGCCAATGGCATCAGCAATGGCCCAATGTTCAACGCTATCGCGGTCGGTGTGGATCAAAGTGCTGTGGGCAACGGCTTGAACGCCAATGGCGCTCCAAACCGCGGTGGAACGAGCCAGCTTTCTGACGGCGTGGACATTGACGATCCCGGCTGCGATTGCAACTCCATTGCAATCTTGAATCCGGATATGACGCAGGAAGTCAGCGTGCAAACGTCGAACTTCGGAGCGGACGCGCCTCATGGTCCAGTGGTGATTAACACCATCAGCAAGTCTGGTGGTGCCGACTATCACGGCGAAGGCTATTTCTACGCCAGAAACGACGTGTTGAACGCAAATGACTGGCAGAGCAACCACAACAACATCGCAAGAGGAGCAGCCCACTATTATTATCCGGGCGGCAATGCTGGCGGTCCCGTGCCGTTTACGCATAAGAATCTATTTTTCTGGGGTGGTTACGAGAACATCCAACAGAATACGGGCAATGCAAACATTCTGACGTCATTCATTCCTACTCCGGACATGATGGCGGGCAACTTTACCAACACAGCCGCCAACCAGGCATTCTGCCAGGGAACGCTGAGCGCGACGAATACAAATGGGTGCAACGACCTGACAGGAACAATCCTGCCGGATGGCACCACGGTAGGCCAAGGCAATCGTCCTGCGGGCATGATCCCGGCGCAGTTTATCGATCCGGGCGCGCTCGCGCTGGCAAAAATCTGGCCGGCAGCAAACGCCAATCCTGCAAGTACTCCAGGCGGGTACAACTACTATCAGGTCCAGCCGGGCACGCACAATGGATGGCTCTATCGCTTGCGGGTGGATTACAACCTGAACCAGAACAACACCTTCTTTATTTCCTACCAGCAGGGGTATGATTCTTCGCTAGCGCAGGGCAATGGTGCGCACATTTACTGGACGCCGGCTAACTCGATTCCCTATCCGGGCGGCGGTCTGCTGAATAAGTCATACTCAAAAGCGCTTGCTGGTCACTTTACCCATATCTTCAGCCCGACGCTTACCAACGAATTTATTGCCAGCTGGGGCTATGGCAACTTCCCCTATGGATCACCGAATCCATCGGCAGCCTACAAGAGCACGCTTGGCTATCCAGGGTCTTACGGATCGGTTTTCAATTCAGGTTCGAAGCTGATTCCTTCCTATAGCTCCGCCGGCAACCTGACTTTTCCGGATTTTTCTGAGCCGGATATCTTTGAGAATGCAAGCGGCACTTACCTTGTCCGCAAGGAAATGCCAGCGTTCGCTGACAATGTAACCAAGGTGTGGGGCACGCACACGATTAAAGTAGGCGCCTACACAGAAAATGTCGGCAACATTCAAGGAAACGAAAATTCGCCGAATGGCAATATCAGCAGCTTTAGCGGCCAGAATAAGAATGCCCTTACCGGTCAGCTCATTGGTTCGCCAAAGAATCCAACGGCGAATTTTCTGATGGGTAACATCACTGGTTACTCTGAGAACAACGCAGCGCCGGTAAGCGACATGGCTTATCAGACAGTTTCCTTCTACGGTGATGACATCTGGAAGGTCAGCAGTCGCTTTACATTGCAGTATGGCGTCCGCTTCGATCATCTTGGCCATTGGTATGACCGCCAGCATAACGGCATGGCAGTTTTCTTTCCTGATCTTGTATCGTCGGATTTTGCAAATGGCCAGTTTAACCCTGGCCTGCGCTGGCATGGAATTGATCCCAAGATTCCGAAGAGTGGACAGCCGGATACATTGCTTTACGTCGAGCCGCGTTTTGGGTTGTCCTATGATCTCTTCGGTACCGGGAAGACAGTTCTTCGCGGCGGCTGGGGCGAATATCGCTTTACTGACCAATACAACGACTTCACGAGTGCTCTAACAACGGCACAGGGAATTCTCACCTATGGTCTGCCCGGACAGTCGAGTGCGCTTCTCTCGCAGATTGGCCAGCTTCCTGTATCTGTGGGTAATGGCAGCGTCAATGCGCTCAGCCCGACCGACAATAGCATGCCGATAACGTATGCGTATAACTTCACGGTGTCACAGCAGATGCCGTGGAATACGCTCTTTGAACTAGCTTATGTTGGCAATCAGACTACGAACTTGGTAGTGGGTGGCGAGAGCATCTCGGGTAGCGGATTTGGTGACTTCACGAACTACAACAAAGTTCCTGTCGGCGCCTTCTTCCACCCTGATCCAGCAACAGGCGTCATTTCTCCAAATCCAGAAAATCTAGGTGGTTCTGGTTCACCGAACAACAAGGAAGCGGATTACCGTCCGTATGGTTATGCCTATGGAACCAACACCATTGACGTAAACAGGAATATTGGATATGCCAACTACAACGGCATGCAGGTAAGCTGGGTGAAGCGCAGCGATAAGTTGACCTTCAACCTGAACTACACCTGGTCAAAGAGTCTCGGCACCGGCCTGCAAATCGATCCATTCAACATCAACAACAACTATGCCCCCCTGGCCATTGATCGTCCAAACGTGATTAACACTTCCTATGCTTACAACGTAGGGAATGCTTATCACGGTATGAAGTTGCTGGAGGGCGTTGCCAATGGCTGGACAATTTCAGGCATTACGACGTGGCAGGCAGGCGGTAATTTGCAGGCGCTGAACAATCCGAACTTTGGCATGTCACTGGCTTATGTAAATCTGCCTGCAAATGCCTCGGCACAGGGAATCACGTCAGGGATTGGCAACCCGACCTTCTATGGAACGTCGGCGTCATTCTCCATTCAACCAGAGGAGACCTGCGACCCTACCGCTAATACTGGTCACAATCAGAAAGTAATCGCGACCTGTTTCACTCCGCCTTCTATTGGAACGTTCGGTCCAAGCCAATATCGCTACATAAGTGGCGCTCCCTACTTTGACAGCGATCTGGCTGTGTACAAGACATTCCATATTACGGAACGGCAGGGGGTTCAATTCCGCGCGTCTGCGTTCAACTTCCTTAACCATCCACTGCCGCAGTTCAGCGGCAGCAACCAGCTGACGCTGCATTACAACGTCGATTACGCGAGCAAGGCTTACAGCCAAAATGCGAGCGCATATCCAAGCGGAAACCCAGATAACTTCGGTGTGTTGGATAACAAGGCGGGTGCACCGACACAGCGCATCCTGGAACTGGCGGTGAAGTACACGTTCTAGGTCGCTCAACATGGAGTAGCCGATAGGCGCTCTGCT
>Ga0206811_1039_pt1 | contig 40323 bp, 31 predicted proteins | sample Alteio_BWOrgCont_53_FD_152886 | JGI IMG/M metagenome (GOLD analysis project Ga0206811, IMG submission 152886) | Enriched cells from forest soil in Barre Woods Harvard Forest LTER site, Petersham, Massachusetts, United States -... | ecosystem: Environmental > Terrestrial > Soil > Temperate forest >... | reverse complement strand
AGCGCCCGCATTCGAGATTTGCAGCGTCTGGTTCTCGTCGTTCCACACGGAATAAAGCATGGTGACGTATTGCGAATCGACGCGGCGCTCCTGCAGAGCATCGTTGAGCGTCTTCAGCATCTCCGAAGGGGAAACGTGTTGGGTAGCTTCCGAACGCATGATGCCACTCACCAGTGCGGCATAAAGCGCTGCAGGAGCAGCCTTGCCGCTTACATCGCCAAGCACGATGGCGCTCCGGTTCGTGTCGTACTGGATAAAGTCGTAGAGGTCTCCGCCGATCGTGCGAGCCGGCAGAAAGCGTGCCGAGAACTCCGCGCGCGTATGCTTCGGCTTGAGCGGAGGCAGAAGCCGTAACTGCACCTCGCGAGCCATGGCCAGATCGCTCTCCAGGCGCTGTTCCTGCTGGGCGACGCGCTGGTAAAGCCGGGCATTCTCGATGGAGATGGCGATCTGCGCAGCCAACGTGGTGAGCGCGCGCTCATGATCTTCGTTGAAGAAGTGGGCGCGCGTATGCTCAATGTCCAGGATGCCGATGACCTTGCCCTTGTAGATAAGCGGCATCGCCATCTCGGAACGTGTCTCGGGATTGAACATCCGGTAGCGCGGATCTTTGCGCACATCCGGCGCGTGGATAAGGCGCCGTTCTGAGATGGCCGCTCCAACAAGACCGCGTTCGAGCGGAAGCCTTTCGTCGGGATAGAAGCGCTCGCCAAACCGCAGCGCAAAGCGGTTTTCGAGCACCTGTTCGCGCTCATTCACGATCCAGATGGAGAACATCTGGTAGTCGATAATGCGGCGCAGCAGCGTACCGATGCGTTCCAGCAAAGATTCCAGATCGAGGATGGACGTGAACTCGCGGCTGATCTCATTCAATACCTGCAGCGTCTGCGCCTGCCGCGAGACGCGCGTGTAGAGACGGGCGTTCTCAATCGCCTGTCCAATGCGCGATGCCGTGAGCTTGAGCAGATGCAGATGCTCAGGCTGGAAATAGTCAGGTTGCTCGGACTGGATATCGATGACGCCGATGACGCGGTTCTTGACGATCAGCGGAACGGCCAGCTCGGAGCGGACGCCGGGATGAACGTTGATGTAGTTCTCAGCCTTGCTCACGTCGTTCACAAGGACGGCTTCCCGCGTCTGGCCAACCTGGCCAACGATGCCCTTGCCCATCCGGATGCGCATCCGTTCGGCTTCCGGAGTGTGGCCGATCTGGAAGCGCATACGCAGATCATTGGTCCGGTCATTGAGCAGCAGGATGGCAAAAATACGGTAGTCGATAACCGCGCGGACAAGATCGGCTGTGCGCTGCAGCAGCGTCTGAAGATCGAGAGTGGTGTTCAGAGCGTCCGCAAGCCGCACCAGGAATTCCGTTTGCAAGGGCTCGACGCGCACCTGTATTTGGGCAGGAGCGGATTGAGACGTTGGCCGATAGTCACCCTCGAAATCAGGTGGTAAATCCTGACGCTGCAGAGAAAGATCGGGTTCTCCGGCACGCTCCGGCGCAGGGTTATTTGGGTTATCTGCTCGATCTTTCTCTTTGCTCACGGAGCTCCTAATAGGCCCTTTGGACACACGAAGTGTGAACGAGCCATGATATCGCGGCATGGCTCCCGATGGTGAGGCTGTTCAGTGCCGAAGGTGGTTCCTGTTCGATCGGTCAGCCTTGGCCCAGTTCGCGGAGAATCGTGACTGAAGCGCTTGCTCCAATGCGATTGGCTCCGGCATCGAGCATCGCGCTGGCGTCGGCCAGCGAACGAATGCCGCCCGATGCTTTCACCCCGCAGCGCGAACCGGCTACACCCCGCAGCAGGGCAACGTCTTCCGGAGTAGCTCCACCGGTCGAGAAGCCTGTACTGGTCTTGAGAAAGTCAGCGCCAGCCGAAATGGCCAGTTCGGACGCGCGGAGTTTCTCCTCGACCTTCAGCAGGCACGTTTCCAGGATCACCTTAATGATCGCGCCTGCTTCGTGGGCGACTTCGACAACGCCGCGGATATCCTGAAGTACGCGATCGGTCATGCCCGATTTGAGCATGCCGATATTCAACACCATATCGAGATCGTGCGCTCCGAGCTTCACCAGCTCTACGGCTTCTTCACGCTTGGAAACCGAGAGGGACGCGCCCAACGGAAAGCCAAGCACGGTGCCAACAGGCACTCCCGTGCCGGCAAGTGCGGTGTGAGCCGTACTGACCCACGTTGGATTGACCATGGCGCAGGCGAAACCGTACTGCGCCGCTTCTTCACAAAGGCGGATCACCTGATCGCGAGTGGCATCTGGCTTGAGAAGGGTGTGATCGAAGACAGCTGCCAAGGTGTGGCTGTTGGAAAGTGTTTGCTGGCTGAAAGCAACGGTATCGAAGAATCCGTTGTCATTCTCTACTTCAACTGCTACTGCTTTGGTCGTCATGAGGGTACTCACTCCACACATGCCTACTCCGGATAATCGGAGGGCATGAGACAGATATCGGGGAGATTTCGAAAACGCTCGGCGTAATCCATGCCATAGCCAAGCACAAACTGATTCGGGATTTTAAAGCCCACATAGTCGGCTTCGATTTTTACCAGCCGACGCGAAGGTTTGTCGAGCAACGTAGCGATGCGGAGGGAACGCGGTTGATGCTGCTGGAAGAGTTTCTGCAGGAAATCGAGCGTCAGTCCGGTATCAAGAATATCTTCCACTATGATGACGTGTTTGCCTTCAATTGGCTGGTCAACATCTTTGATGAGCTTGACCGCCCCGCTGGTTTTCTGGGCCTTGCCGTAACTGGAAACTGCAACGAAGTCAAAGGTGCAATCCACCGTAATGTTGCGGGCCAGGTCAGCAAGAAAGATGGCCGCGCCCTTAAGCACGCCCAGAAGCACGATGCTCTGACCGGCATAGTCGTGGTCGATCTGCCGGCCCAGTTCGGCTACGCGGTCAGCGATTTGCCGCTGGCTGAAAAGAACCTTTAGTGCCGGTATGGTCACGTTCGTGCTCATTCCTTAACAGGATATCTCCAAAGATGGTTGTGGAAGCTATACTTGAAGAGGTCACTCGTTCATGTATCCGTTTATTCATATTGGCCGTTTTTCGATCGGCACCTTTGGTATTATGCTTTGGCTGGCTGCCGTGTGCGCCTGCTTGGTTCTCCATCGCAACTTCCGGCGCTGGAAGATTGACGCCGACGCGATCGGGATTGTTGCAATTTCCACGGTGCTTGGTGTCATTGGCGCCAAGCTGTGGCACGTGTTTGAGTCTCCACAATTGCTGATGCAGGACCCAGCCGGAATGCTGCTGGATCGCGCGGGTTTTGCCTGGTTCGGGGGCCTGGTCGCCGGTATTATCGCCCTGCTGTGGCAGGGGCGCGGCGCTGGTTTGAGCAAGCTGGGAATGCTGGATCTGGCTGCTCCTGCTGCCGCGGTGGGCTATGGCGTGGGACGGCTTGGTTGCCTCACTTCTGGAGATGGCGACTACGGTATTCCTACCAGCCTGCCATGGGGAATGAGTTTCCCGAACGGACTGGTCCCGACCACCCAGCGGGTGCATCCGACACCGATTTATGAGCTAATTGCCGCGCTGCTGATCGGGTGGATCCTATGGCGCCGAGGCGAGCCTGAAGCTGCGAGACCGGCAGGAGAGATTACTGGCGATTACCTCATTCTCAGCGGTATTGCCCGATTTCTGGTGGAATTTATCCGTATCAACCCGAGAATCTACTGGGGCATGAGCAATGCGCAGGTAGCAAGCATCGGGTCTGTCGCTGCCGGCGTTGCCCTTGTTGTGTGGGCGCATCGGGCTGGACGGCAGGTCATTTTGCCCCGCCCGGTTGCAGCCGTTTCGACGAAGTAATATTCATTCCGCAGAGCATGAGGGCGTAGCTATCTCTTCATGCTCTGCGAATTTTGCGCGGCTACCCACGGATCGCCGCGCGGATTCTGGGCAATCCAGAAACTGAGGCCTTCAGCTCCTCCCTGTTTGCAATCAGATCGATCAGACTGCGAGCGATCTCGTCAGCCTCGACATTGTTGCGCAGACTTACCGGATAGCGGACCACCGCCTCCAGGCCTGTATCGGTGAGCTGCAACTGAGAGCGAGGCTTCAATGGGGTGAACGGTATTTCAAAGCGTCTCTCAATCGTGCTTTGTTGCCGGTCGAGAATCGGCTGGTACTTTTTATAAACACTTTGGATTACTTCCATCATGCTTTGTTCGACGATTTCGTGATTTCCGGTGGGGTTGAGCGAGATCGCAATTTCATGCCATGTGTAATCAGTTCCTGGAACCTGCCGGAACATCGGCGATGTTGCCTGGAAGAGAACGGAATTTGAGAAAGCCACAATTCGCCCGGTGGGATGCAAGTCAATGCCTGTGCCGGCAAGCTCAAGCAGGTAGAAACGGACGATGCCGACATCGACCACATCGCCTGTGACCCCGGCGATGCTGATGCGATCACCTACGCGAATACCGTAGCGACCGATTAGAAAGAAATAGGCAGCGACAGAGAGAAGAATGGTCTGCAATCCAACGGCCAGGCCGGCGGTGATAAATCCGGCGAACGTAGCAAGCGCGCTGAATTCGCTGACAAAGCCAAGGATGAAGACCAGCCCCATAAGGAAGCCGATGACAAACCGGCGCATGATCAGAAACTGTCGACGACGGCGCTGATCGCTGACATAGCGAAACGTCACCCTCTTCCAAAGATCGGAAACCAGCAACAGCAAACCAAGAATGCCAACGATAATGGCGACACGGATGAAGACGTCGCGCAGGATCGAGCCGTATTCCTGTGAGATCGAGCCGCGCCAATCACCGAGATTGGCTTTGCTTTCATCCAAGGCCTGGACTTCCTGGCTGAGTGGCACTTCCACGCTGGCAATCTGATCAAATTTTGCCGCTAACGCATCGAAGTCCTGCTTGACGGGCGCTGGCTGACCAGGCTGAGGATTGTCGCCAGCGGCTGACAGGACGCGCCCTTGCTCGATTGTTGCCTTCATTTGAGCGCGAAGCGGAGCACGCATAGCATTGACAAAGTCTTCCATCTGGTTCGTCTCGACCACTAAGGTGTCAATCTGGTGCAGGCTGATTGACTGATCGTAAAGCCTCCGGAGTTTGCTGATCAGACCGCTGGAAGTATTGAGCGCTTGGGGCGCCTGAGGAAAACCGGCAGGCTTATTCTTCGTATCGAAGACTTCGGGAATCGAAGTTTTAAGTTGGAGGATGCTGCTCTGAAATCCATTTGCGTTGCTTGGACTCGGTTGTCCCTTCGCGGCGGTTTGACTCCTCTGATCAGAAATATTTGTCAGCTGATCCAACGCATTCAGCATGGACTGGCCGAGATCGAGTTCGCCTTGCAGCTGATCTCTCTGAGCTGTGAGCGTTTTTACGTTGCGTTGGGAAGCGGATGCGATTTTGCTGTTCAACTGGTCAATCTGGGTGCCCAGCTGAGTATTGCGTGCAGCTGTATCGGCGCGCAACTTCAACAGATTTTGGCGTGAGACCGGCGTTGACGACTGTGTCGCTTCATTCGGAATGAGCGGCGCTGCATTCTCTGCCGACTTGAAGGCAGAGTTGACTACATCGCTGGCAAGTCTTTCTGCATTCGCCTGGTAAACGACGTCGGTGGGCAAGCCAACCGGTTGGATCTGCGTCTTTATATGACGGTACCAGGTGATGACGTTGTTCAGATGGTGAAGTATCTGGTCATCATCGAGAGGAGCGGCCTTCTGGATCTGATTCTGTGACGGGTTCTGAGTCTGAGCCTGAACTATATGTGACGAATTCAGGCTGACGGCAAAAGCTATAAGCGGGGCCGAAAGCACAGCGCACCTAAAGCGAGTGGGGGAATTGAGTCGCATCAATTCTCATTTTAGGCTGATCTGTTTATGGCTTGAGAGGCATTCAAAAATCTTTCACTGACAACTCACAATTCAATTTCTGCATCGAGTGCAAGAAAAATTCTCGCACTCGTCAGACTGCCGTTTCCATCTCAAATGCTTCTTAGTTGGATAACAAGTTGAAAGAACACGGCAAGGAGAAAGAATGAACGGCACGATGGAAAAAAGATTGACTGCGTTGTTTGGGAGCGTGATTTTATTGGCCGCAGGGTGTTCATCCAAAACGAAACCAACGAACGAGAATTTCATGGCCGGGCTGAATGCATACTACGCGACACATGATGATTGCTTGTTCCCCAGCGCATTGAAATTTCCTTATGAGGTAAGCCCCAGTGCAAATGCAAAAGAAGATAAGAAACGCATGGATGCGTTAACTGACGCCGGATTGATGAAGCGCGAAGAAGATAAAAGCATCCACGTCGACGTCTACTCCTTAACTGCTGCAGGGACGCGAGCGGGTGGACGATTCTGCTACGGCCATCGCCAGGTAATGAGCATTGATAGCTTCACGCCACCCACTAAATCAAATGGCTTTCTTGAAACTCATGTGACCTATCACTACAAGATGATGGATGTGCCCGTGTGGGTAAAGACGGATCAGATGCAAAAAGCTTTCCCAGACATCGCGAAGGCACTCTCCGGTGAGGCTACTGGCGAAAATACACTGGCAAATGCCGGCGTTGGATGGCAGGTTCCGAGCTAGTATTCACGGCAAGACTGCATATTCCACCCTAAAGTTCACAGGGGCGGAATATGCAGTCCGCGGTCAGACTACGGAGTCCCTGATGGCTCGCCCGCCATTCTCCAGGCAAACATAAGGAATGACGTTGCGGTGAGATCAATTGCCGGTTCATCGGTAGAGTAAGATTGCACGTTGTCTTTATAGACCGCGCCATTTCCATTGAAGACTTTATATTTGTTGCCTCCATTCGGAGGACATTTGACCATGCCATCCAATGCTCCTGCGGTTGAGGCATTTGTTGGACCTTCAACAGCTGCTCCGCTCAACACAGGAGGTTTTCCGTCCGTGCTTCCCACGATATTCGCTACCTGATGTTGCATGCAGAATGGGAACGGCGAACCGTCATCGACAATGAAGGAAACTCCCCACGGGTTTGCGCCGAGAACATTTGCAAGCCAGCGCCGTGAATCGATCGCATAGCTGGCTGTCTTGGTAAGAGAGTAGTATTCATGCGCCATGACCGAAAGCCCATCGCCATGCGAGACGGTGTCGCTACTGCTCCACGGCCACGCGAAGCCGAATGGATCGTTCGCTCCGGCAAGTGAAGTCTGTATCTGATTGGCGATGTCACTGACCAGGTCAGATCGTGAAACGGCCAATCCATCCGGGTTACCAGCGAGAGTGATGGCACGATAGAGGTCGAAATGGGCCAGGCCGCTGACGTCGTAGAGATTCAAAGTGTCTGAACCATCATTTGGACCCGTGATATACGCATGCGCCCACGTGGCGGCCTGCTTCAGATAATAGGTAGCATCGTTGTGCGGTAGTCCCGAAGGAAGATCTCCGCTTCGCAGCGCAAAGTAAAGCTCCGTTGCGCCAAATTCCAGATCATCCCGCCATTCATCCTCCGGATAAAAATCGTTAGGAGCTACGGTAAGCAGGCTTGCTGGTGAGGTGTCCGCGAGATCATAAATGTGTTCGGCGGAGAGCAGACAGTGTTTGGCATAAGAGGGATGCGTTGATTTGAAGACCTTGTAGCAAAGGGCGAAATCTGCGGTAAGGCGTCCGGCAAGATTCGGAGTTATCTTTGAGCCCGGTGCTCCAGCACGAAAGACAGGGCGGTTGCGGATATATTGATAGGTTGGATCAGAGCCTCCAAACGTATCATCAGCCTGCGGAAGACGCCAGATATCGTGATCGCTCAGATAATTAAAACTCACAAAATCCGTCCCAATGCCCACCTGGTAATAGAGCGTTTGTGAATCGTCATCCCACATTTTCTGCAACCAGTCCAAGCCGAATTTTGCCTCGCTGGTGAAATCGGAGCCTGATCCAGGTCCCATCTGTCCGGGAAAGTCACGGATGCCCACAAGCATCATGGCGACAACGTAGCTGTGCGTCTGCACAAACTTCAGGTAATCTCCCGCATCCCACCAGCCGCCGGAGGCATCAATGGTTGCTCCAGTAGGCTGAAGGCTGCCCTTGATGTTGTCGTTGTTGTCGAAGCTGGGCGTCTTATAGACCGTGGCGCTGGTGTCTGTCAGATGGCCGGGCGCGTTGCGCAGTGCTGACGGGATATAGTCTGCGCCATCCCGCTCGTTCTGGTAAAACGACAGGGTGTTAGCCAAGGCTGCTGAATAAAGGTTGACCGGAGTATCGACTGCAAATTTCGGAGACGTTGCGGAAACAGAGCCGCTGACGGAAATTTTGTAAGTGCCGGGAGAAAGAATCATGAAGGTAAGGGGATAGATGTTGTAGTTGCCCCATGTGCCCGACGATTCTTCCACATTCCCTGAGCCGACAACCTTACCGTTGGTATTGACGATCTTAAATGTCTCGCCACTGGCGGTAGATGTCGTCATCAGATATGCGGCCGCGGAAAGGCCGGACTCATAGCCAATCAGGCTGACACGCACATACGCATCGGCAGCATAAGCTCGATCGACCGCGGTGAGTGCCAGGATGCACGCAAACAGGGTGAAGAGTCCATATAGTGCTACACGATAACAGGTGGCAAAAAGCGGACGTGACATAGCAATACTTCCTTTCTTGCTGGTCTCTTTCCCAGGCAAACCCGCGGACTTCAACGGCTGATAGAACGCACGACCTGCAGTTTCATGCCTTGTTCAAACGATTCAATAATGATGCGAATAATCCTATGAGCCGATTTTGAATGTCAAGGAAAAAATTCGACTTCGAGCTATGTAGCTTTCATGAGGTACGCAGCACTAATTGGTCCTGCGGAGTAAAGATGCGACGCGTGACCAGATGACTGGAAACAAAGCAAGTAAGTGCGGCCGCTGAAAAGATCGTCGTCAGGACGACGAATTGATAGAGGGCTGCAAAGATTGGCAATGCTCCGGAGAGAATCATGCCTGCCATGATGCCCGGGATCCAGACAATACCGAGGGAGCGGATATTGTCGACCGACGGAATTAGGCAGGCGCGAAATGCAGCTTTTAGATAGGGAAGCAACGCTGCCTCCGAGGTAGCTCCAAGCGCGAGCGCCGATTCGATTTCTCCCACATGCGACGTGACTTCACCCCTGAGACGGTCGAGGAAGAGTGACTGAGTGTTCATCGTATTTGCAATCACCATGCTGCCAACGGGGACAAGCATTGTGATCTTGAGTGGGATCACTCCAAAGAAGATCATAATGACGAGTACCGCGCCCGCTCCGGCACAAATGGAGATCAAAGCGAGCTGAAAGGCGCGTGGAATGCGCTTGGCGCGCTTGCGAACGATGCTGGCGGCAGCAATCATCATGGCTGCCAGTACCAGCACCGATGTCCATTGTGGGCCGTGCAGCATGAAAGCGAGAACAGCGCCGACGGCGACAATCTGCACGATGCCACGAAGTTCGGCAAGCGGCAATTCTTTGAATAATCCGGGAGCGCGATGCCGTGCGAGGAGCATGACGGCAAGCGCAAGAAGCGCGGTCACGACACACTCCGCAATGCCGAGAGAGAGCTGCGAATGGAAGAAGTAATTAAGCATGGAGTACCTCGGCAGCCGAGCCATACGCGGCGATACGCCCTGAGTCGATGGCAAGTACCTTATCGGCCATGGTGCGTGCCTGTTCCGTGCTGTGCGTTACCCAGACACAGGTGAGGTGACGCTGGCGAACCAGTGATTCGAGCAATGTCTCGACGCCGCGCCGCGCAACTTCATCGAGTGCAGATGTCGGTTCGTCGAGCAGCAGCACCTCGGGCTGATTGGCCAGCGCTCGCGTAATGGCTACGCGCTGGGCTTCTCCTCCAGAGAGCGTGAGCGCATCGCGAGATGCATATCCTGGAAGTCCCACCTGAGCGAGAAGACGTTCGATTTCCTCCGAAGAGATGACTTGCCCTTGCTGTTGCGGACCAAAAGCGACGTTCTCTGCAACCGTCCCTGGAAAGAGATAAGCGCGCTGCATGACCATGCCGATGCGCCGGCGAAGCTCGCGGGGAGCCATGCCTCGGGTGTCTGTACCACTGAGCAAGACTGTGCCGCTGGTTGGCTCATCGAGCCGATTCAACAGACGCAGTAAAGTGCTTTTGCCTGCACCACTCGGGCCAACGACTGCAAGTACTTCACCGGATTCGAGAGTGAAATTGATATCTGCTAACAGCGCGCGCGAATCTGGCGGCGGCAGTGTGCGGCCAAGCTGAGAACAGGCGAGCATCATTCTCTTATGAGTATAGGGCGCGGCGATGCGACGCTATCCTTCGATATCGAGACATTTGTGCAGGAAAAATCGAGAGGCTTATTGAAAACAGGTAAGCAGAAAGAAAAGAAAGACCCAGAAGATGCCCATCGTGTGCCAATACCATGCGGTACAGTCGACGACGACCTGCCGCATCTCCACACGACGAAGCAGAAATAGCGCGCATAAAGCTACAGCCAGCGCGATGATGCCAAGGACAAGATGGATACCGTGTGTGGCCGTAATGAGGTAGAAGAAATGGCTGTTCTGGTTGCTCGCGAAAAAGAGGCCTTGTGATTCCAGCTGCTGCCAGGCGATCCACTGGCCATCAATAAAGAGCGCTCCAAGTAATGCTGTAGCGATAAGCCACGGCGATGCACGACGCACTGCCGGTCGCCCCAGGCCGAGCCATTCCTCCATGACGTCGACTTCGTGAAAGAGATGCCGCCGGGCGATTTCGATCGTTCCGCTGCTAAGAAGCAAGACCGCCGTATTGATCCAGAGAATGGGCGGGACGGCTAGCGGGTGCCAATCGGAAACATAATTGTCGCGAGGGTCGAAGTGGCCGGCATTCTGTCGCACAAAAAAAGCGCCAACCAGCGCGATAAAGAACATGAGATCACCCGCAAGGGCAAAGAAAAGGCCTAAACGGTACCGGGTAAGTAGCTCGCGGGGACCACGCCGCCCTTGTGGATGGTTATCCCAATTGTCATCACCGCCACCGCCGCCTGTAGGTCGTCTGTCGACTGGTGGCTTGCCACCAATTCCGGGGTCTTTACGCTCGATATCGGTCGGTGTACGGGTGAAGGTAGCGGGCATGGCGCGAATCCCTCTTAACTAACAAACTACTTTACTCCTCTTCGGGTTCGACGGCATACTGCATCACAAAGTCCTGTGTATTTGTATGGAAGCCATATTCATACGGTCCGCGGACGACTTTGCACTCTGCGAGATCGGACGCCCATTCGAGCGTCGTGGCTTGCCAGGGATTTTCGCCGGCTGGCTGGCCGCGACGGGCGCTCCACGCAAGATTGATGAGAAAAAGGAGCTGCGCGCCCGCCAAGAACAGGGCCGAGTGGGTGATTCCGGTCTGCAGGGGAATCAACGAGCTAAGGGTTGATGTGCTGCCTGCAAGCTGGGCGTAATGGCGAGGCTGGCCGGCCAATCCGGCGAAGTGCATGGGAAAAAAGGTCCCATATGCTCCAATCAGCGATAACCAGAAGTGCCATTTGCCAAGGGTTTCGTTCATCAGGCGTCCGGTCATCAGCGGGAACCAGTAATACACCGCGGCAAAGAGAGAAAATGCCCCGGCCATCGCCATAATCAGGTGAAAGTGTGCCACAACAAAATACGTATTGTGTAGATAGGCGTCCAGGATCGGCTGGGCGAGGATGGGCCCCGTGAGTCCTCCGGCGATGAAGAATGAGAGGAAGCCTAATGTGAATAACATCGGCGTGGGTAGGGGGTGCACCCGGCTGTCGCGCCCACGGAGCAGCATAGCAAGCCAGCCCAGGACCTTGCCGGAACTGGGGATAGCGATGGCCATGGTCATGAGAGCGAAAGCCGTCCCGGCGTAGGGATTCATGCCGCTGACGAACATGTGATGACCCCAGACCAGCAACCCAAAGACGCCGATGAGCAGGGTTGTCGTCACCATGAACCGATAGCCGAAGACGGGGCGCCGCGTGAAGTTGGCCAGGAGCGACGAGGTAAGTCCCATGGCGGGTAGGACGGCGATGTAAACCTCTGGGTGCCCGAAGAACCAGAAGAGGTGCAGCCAGAGCATGGGCGATCCGTTGGCGTGTGGATTCGCGTTGTCCAGCAACAACCCGTTGATGACTTCACCCGTTGGCACGAAAAAGCCCGTCGCCAGATGACGGTCGCTGAGTAACAGCACCACAGCGGCAAAGAGAATGCTGAACGCGAAGAGGATAAGCACTGCTGTTACGAGCCATGACCAGACGGTGAGCGGCATGCGCAGCAACGTCATCCCCTGGCAACGTTTGCTGACGATGGTAGTGAGCATATTGATCGCACTCAGGATCGAGGCGAAGCAGAAGATGCCGATACTGACCAGCCACAGATCCATGCCTGTGGCCTGGCCAGGACCGGCGGCGGCGATGGCGCTGAGCGGAGGATAGTTGGTCCAGCCGGAGATGGGCGCGCCTCCGGGAACAAAGAATGCTCCGAGTAACACAGCAAGCGATAGAGTTGTGAGCCAGAAGGCGATGGCATTCAGTAGAGGGAAGGCCATGCGCTGCGCGCCAATCTGGGCGGGCAAAATGAGGCTGGCGAACCCGTTGACTGGTGCGGTGGTCAGCACGAAGAAGACCATGAGCGTGCCGTGCATCGTCACCAGCGCGAGATAGCCTTCGGGCGGAATCTGACCGAAGAGCGGGAGCTTGAGATCGGGCGAGACGATGTGGATGCGCATGAAGAGCGACAGCACTGTTCCGATCGCGACAGCCAGGAGCGAGAGCAGCAGGTAGCGGATGCCGATGGTGCGGTGGTCCGTGGTGAAGAGTCCTCGGCGGCGTTGCATGGTTTGTTGCAGTTGAAGGCTCACCGCGTCGCTCCTTCAACGGGCTTTGGAGCATGACTGGCCAGCCATGTCAGGTATTCTTCGTTTGATACGACGCGCAGATGTGTCTGCATGCGGGCATGGCCGAGTCCGCAGACTTGCGAACAGAGGATCGAATAGTCGCCTGGGGTGGATGGCGTGAAATGGACATGCATGGGCATGCCGGGGACGGCGTTCTGCTTGAGGCGCATGCCGGGGATGAAGAATCCGTGGATGACGTCGATGGAGCGCAGGTCCAGGTCAACTTCGCGGCCTGCGGGCAGGACCAGAGTGCTGGAGACGATATCGTCGGTGCTGTGTGGATCGGTGCGGTCGAGGCCGAGCGGGTTTCCGGCGGGTGCATTGATCAGCTCAGGCCGTGTGAGGCCGAAGGCGGCGTCCGCGCCGGGATAGCGGAAATACCATTGGAACTGCTCGCCGGTGACTTCGACTTGTAACGCTTGCGGAGCGGCTCCCTGGTAGCGGATGGTCGCCCATAGGCGCTGGGCGCTGATGGCCATCCACGTATAGAGGAGCGTGAGGGCGAAGAGCAGGATAAGCTCTGACTTCCAGAGTTTGTCTGAAACTTTCCGCCGCCGGTCTCTGGATTCTTCCTCCCGCTGGTCGTCAGAATGACGTTGCTTGAGAGGTCGCGATCGAAACAGTGCGGCGATGAGCAGGATGTGAGCGAGCAGGAAGAGCGCGCTCAATACCGCCAGGTTCCACCACATCAAGCGGTCGATAGCCAGGCCGTGCAGTGCGCCGTTGGACGGCATCCACCATACGCGATCCGTGCTCAAAGCTAACGGAATCAGGCCGACAATCGCGCTCATGAATCGATTGTCGCTCAGCGGCGCTTGTTCTGCTCAGATTGAACCAGATCGACAAAAAGTTTATGAACGCGGCGGTCTTGCGAGAGCTCGGGATGGAATGTGGCTGCAAGAATATGCTGCTGGCGGACGAGAACAGGGAAGCCGTCGCGCTCGGCGAGGACTTCGACTGTTGCGCCGGTCTTTACGATGCGTGGAGCGCGGATATAGACCATCTCCAATGGGCCGCCTTCCAGTTTCGTTTCGGCTTCGACGATGGCGCTGTCGATCTGGCGTCCGTAAGCGTTGCGTTCGACTGTCGCGTCGAGCACCGCAAGGCTCTCCTGCGCGGGGTTGCGGACCTCTTTTGCCAGCAGGATGCATCCGGCGCAGGTGCCGAAGGTCGGCTTCGCTTTTACGAAGGATTGTAGCGCGTCGAGGAAGCCGTCGCGGGCGAGGAATTTCAGGAATGTGGTCGATTCGCCGCCGGGGATGATGAGGCCGTCGATGTTTACCAGCTCCTCGGGCTTGCGGACGAGGACGGCTTCGGCTCCTGCATCGCGCAGGGCGATGGCGTGAGCATCGAAATCGCCTTGAATGGCGAGGACACCGATGCGGGGCGAATTTTGCGTTTCGACGGTCAGGTACCCCTCCCCCTACTTTTTCGCAGATTCCTTGTTTTCAATAGCTTACAGCAAAAAGCTCGTTTGTTTTCACGAATTTACCTTTGATGGATGGGTAAATTCCTGAAAACAAAGGGTCGTTTCTTATCTCGTTGCGTCTGAGGTTATTTCGGAATTTGTCTCTATATTCAGGATACCGGATTCGGGTGTAATTCTCTGTCAATGGTTGTTGGAACGAGTAAGTTTGCTGCGAACCCACATCTCAAAATCGAGATGTGGGCACCCGGCTTGGGTTGAGATTCTTTGTCGCTACGCTCCTCAGAATGACGGCGGCTTTTTAGGCGTCCGGCATTTAGAGAAGAAGCCAGCCTGTGTAAAACGAACTGCAGGTCCCTCGGCTGCGCTGCGCTTCGCTCGGGATGACAACTTCTTTTTGGTTGCTGTAAGTGCGAGGGCTTGAAGCCCTCGCCTGCGTTGCCTTTTGGCGCCGAAGGTGTGTGTGCCTGAACGGCCAGTCCCTAGTTCCCGCGGGTTTGGAGGAGTTGTTCCTGGTCCAGGGTGGAGATGGCCAGGCCCTTCATTGTGCCGGTGACCTGTTCCGAGGCTTCGGAGACGATCTTTGGGTCGTTGAAGTGGGTTGTCGCGATGACGATGGCGCGGGCGCGAGAAACTGCTTCGGCGCGTTCTGCGGGATCGTTCTCAACGTCGAGCGGCGTGGCGCGCTCCTTCATGAAGATTCCCGAGCCAACGAAGACTGTTTCGGCGCCGAGCTGCATCATGAGAGCTGCGTCTGCAGGAGTGGCGATGCCGCCTGCGGAGAAGTTGGGGACGGGAAGCTTGCCGGATTTCGCGACCATGCGGACGAGTTCATAGGGAGCGCGATGCTCCTTCGCGGCGACGTACAGCTCGTCGTCGGAGAGAACGGTGAGCGAGCGGATATCGCGAACGATCTGGCGCATGTGCTTTACGGCATGCACGACGTCGCCTGTTCCGGCTTCGCCCTTGGTGCGGATCATGGCAGCGCCTTCGGCGATGCGGCGGAGGGCCTCGCCCAGGTCGCGCGCGCCGCAGACGAACGGCGTGGTGAAGGCATGCTTGTCGATGTGGTTGGCCTCATCGGCCATGGTAAGAACTTCGGACTCGTCGATGAAGTCAACGCCGATCGATTGCAGCACCTGCGCTTCGACAAAGTGGCCGATGCGGGCCTTGGCCATCACGGGGATCGAGACGGTGGCCATGATTTCCTTGATGAGCTTAGGGTTCGCCATACGCGCCACGCCGCCCTCGGCGCGAATCATGGCGGGGACGCGCTCGAGCGCCATGACGGAGACGGCGCCGGCTTCTTCCGCGATGCGGGCCTGCTCGACGTTCATGACGTCCATGATGACGCCGCCCTTGAGCATCTCCGCCAAGCCGACTTTGAGGCGAAGGCTGGTGGATGCCGAGTTGTTCGTGCTGCCGTTGTTTGCGTGCAGGTCTGCCATGATGTGCCTCTAAAAATTGCGCGGCTGATATGCCGGTGCGCAGATGAAATTCTTGTGAACACTGTAAGTTTATACCGTTTTACGGCGTTTCTATGGCGCTGTGTAAGAAAGCTTCTACCGCAAAGGGCGCAAAGGGGCGCTAAGGTTTCGCGGAGGAGGCGCTTTTCAGCATTCGTCGGCACAGTCGCAGTGTTTGCAGAAGGTGTGATTGATTAAATGCGCCGTAATCATCAGGCAGCTTCCGATCAAGGTGACGGCCACTTCCGCGAGGTGCGAGGGCAGACGGTCACCCCACCAGGCTCCGGCAGAGATGCAAAACAGTCCGCCGGCCATGAAGAGCAGGACACGTTTGCGGCGGTGCCTGGTGTATCCGGTAAGAATGGCGAAGCCGCCAACTGCGGCCACCAGGACGGCCAGCGTGCGGTGAAATTTTTCTTCAGAGGGAATGTAGTGCGCCCACACGGCGGCGAAGGAGATGACGATTGGCGTAAGGATGCAATGCACAAAGCACACTGCGGAAGCGATGATACCAAGGCGGTCTGCACGGAGCGAGAGTGAGTCACGTTTTCTGGTCATGGGTTGAATCGAGGGTTCTATCCAAATGTAATTGAAATCTATCTATTGTTCCTGCATGGCAACCATGATTTTGCTATAGCTGGATGGATTGGCAGCCCACTGAGCCATGACTTGTGGCGCTTCTTTGAAATCGACTGTCATGCTGACCGCGTCTTCGACGGGAAACCGCTTCGCTTCGAGCATCTGGATGACTGTATGGAAATCTTGAGGAAGCGCGTTGCGCGAACCGAATATATCCAGCTCTTTTTGCACGAAAAGCCGGGTTTCATAGGCGACTGGCTCTTTTGCGTAGCCGATGTAGACGACGCGCCCGGCAAAAGCCACTTCTTCCACGGCGAGGCGAAAGGTCTGCGGCAAGCCGATGGCTTCGATGAAGACATCCGGACCTGATCCACGGGTCGCCTCACGCAATGCCTCGTGGCAGTCATGCATTTGACTGTTGATGCAAATTTGCGCTCCGGCTTTGCGGGCGATTTCGAGCTTTCTGTCGTCGACGTCGATGGCGATTGTGATTGCGCCGGTAAAGCTTGCAGCCGCGACTGCGCCCAGGCCCACTCCGCCGCAGCCGAGGATGGCGACGGTATCGTTTGCGGTGACGCGTCCGCGAGCTACGGCGTGAAAGCCGACGGTGAGCGGCTCGACCAGGCACAGCTCTTTGCGGCTCAAATTGCCGCGCATGATTTTTGCCGCCGGGACGGAGATGTATTCGGTGAGAGCACCATCACGCTGCACGCCGAGCGTCTGGTTGCACTCGCAGGCATTGGGCCGGTTGCGCAGGCAGGACGCGCACTTGCCACAATGGGTATAAGGAAGAAGCGTGACATTGGTTCCGGATGGCAAAAGGTCTTTGGCATGCCCTGCATCTTCGACGATGGCGGCTATTTCATGTCCGAGAATGCGCGGATAGGAAATCAACGGGTTCTTGCCGCGGAACGAGTTAAGGTCGCTGCCGCACAAGCCAACCAATTGCACGCGCAGCAGGACTTCCTCAGGGCGAGGGATAAGAGCCGGTTGCGTTCCGACGGTCAGTTTGCCGGGGCCTTCCAGGATTAGAGCTTTCATCGTGCCTCAGTTTTTTCCAAACGCTCGATCAGGCTGCGATCGATGGCGATGAAGAGCGCTTTGCTGCGAGCGAGGATTGTGCCTGACGCATTTGCGATTTCGGCTTCGCAGTGATTCTGGCGTCCTTGATGTGCGGTGCGACGGGCGGTGAGGGTGAGTGGCGTCTGCAAAGGTACGGGGCGAAGGTAGTCGATCTCCATCTGGCGCGTCATCGCGACGATGCCGTGTTGCCGGTTGGCCTTGCTCATGGCTTCATCGAGCAATGTCGCGATGATGCCGCCGTGAGCGTGTCCTGGCGGTCCTTCGAATCGGCGCGCGAGGCGCACGGTTGACACGACTTGCTGGTCATCGTCGACGAAGAATTTCAGGCGCAGTCCGGATTTGTTCGTCTCGCCGCAGCCAAAGCAATGATGGGGCGAGCCGTGCGAGAGCGGAGTGAGCGTCTTCGCTGTCATGCGTTTCCTAAGGCTTCGAGAAAGAGTTCACGGTCGATATTTCCGCCGGTGAGCACAACGCCGACTCGCTTATCGCGCAGCGCCTCGCGCTCTTTGAGCAGACCGGCAAGAGCCGCAGCGGAAGCACCTTCGGCGACATTGTGCGTGTCCTCGTAGTAGGCGCGCAGGGCGGCTGCTGTCTCCTGCTCGGTCACTTCGACGATGTGATCGACGTTGGCGAGGATGATGTCGAGCGCCTCGGGAACGGGAACGCGGCAGGAAAGACCGTCGGCGAGACGGGCCGTGGATGGATGCGAGACCGGCTTGCGCTCGCGGAACGAAAGCGCGTAGGCCGGAGCGTCTGTCGCGACGACGCCGACGATCTTTGTTTTGAGTCCAAGGGCATTGCGAACGGAGACGACGCCGCAGATGGATGAGCCGAGGCCGATGGGGATATAGACGGCATCGAGCTCCGGTGTTGTGTTGAACATCTCCAACGCATAGGTGCCGGTACCATGCACCAGCAGCGGATGAAATGACGGAATCATGTGCAGGCCGCGCGTTTCGGCGAGCGCCGTTGCGTGTTCGAGCGCGGCCTGGAAATCGTCTCCGTGCTCGATCAGTTCGGCGCCAAGAGCCTGCATGGCCCGATTCTTTTCGCGGCTGTTGCCGTGCGGGACGACGATGGTCGCGGTCAGACCGAGGCGCGCGGCGGCATGGGCGACGCCTTGTCCGTGGTTGCCACGCGTCGCTGCGATCACGCCTTTCACGGATGGACCGGAATGCTTGAGCGAATCCATATATACGGTAGCGCCGCGTAGTTTGAACGCTCCGACAGGGGAGTGGTTCTCATGCTTGACCCATACCTCTGTTCCGGCGCGATGATTCAAAAGCGGCCAGCTATATTGCGGCGTTGGCGGCATAACGGTGCGGACTACTTCTGTGGCGCGATGGAGATCGTCGAGGGTGGGCAGCTGCATGATCTTTATAGCTCCGAGGAAACTGATTCGTAATGGATCGTGCCAGATAACTTAGAAGTAACCATATTCGCATGTGCAGGTTGGTTCGACGGCGAAAAACGGTGGGGCGATATAATCAGAAGAGTTATGTCGGATTTTCAAATTCTTGATGCGTCTAGGGAAACAGCGGCGGCGGCGCATCCGAAGACCTTTTATCTGGAGACGTTCGGCTGCCAGATGAATGTGCATGACTCGGAGAAAGTCATTGGCACGCTCACGCAGCAGGGATATCAGCAGGTGCAGACAGAGGAAGCTGCGGACCTTATTCTCTACAACACCTGCTCGATCCGCGATAAGGCGGAACAGAAGGTCTTCAACCGCCTGAATGATTACAAGAAATTAACCGCACAGGGCAAGCGCTTTGGCGTGCTCGGATGCGTGGCGCAGCAGGAGGGCGAGAAGATCTTTGAGCGCGCTCCGTATGTCTCGCTAGTTTCGGGCTCGGCTTCGTATCGGAAGTTGCCGGAGATGCTGGTGCGCCTGGAGCTGGGCGAGAAACGAATTACCGGCCTGGATGATCGCCAGACTGACGAAACATTTGAGACGGAGTTTACGGCGCGCACCAATCGGCATCGCGGCTATATCACCATCATTGAAGGCTGCGACAAGTTTTGCGCCTACTGCGTGGTGCCGTATACGCGAGGCAAGGAGCGCAGCCGGACTTCGACTTCAGTATTAGCCGAGGCGCAGCGTATGGCCGATAGCGGATACACGGAAATCCAGCTGCTGGGCCAGAACGTGAACTCGTACCGTGATTCGGAAGGGAAGCGGTCGTTCGCGGAATTGCTTGCCGCTGTTGGTGAGATTCCGGGGATTCGGCGAGTTCGCTTTACGACGTCGCATCCGCGCGATTTTACGCCGGATATTGTGCAGGCGATTGATGCGGTGCCGACACTTTGCGATCACGTCCACCTGCCTGTGCAGAGCGGGTCAACCGATGTGCTGCGCATGATGCAGCGCGAATATACCCGCGAGTGGTATCTGGAGCGCATCTCATGGATCAAGGCGGCGAAGCGCCCGATCAGCATGACGACGGACATTATTGTCGGCTTCCCGGGAGAGACGCCGCAGGACTTTGAAGAGACGATTACTCTGCTCGCCGAAGTGCAATACGACGCGGTGTTTGCCTTCAAATATTCGCCACGGCCGAACACTCCGGCCATTACGATGGCGGATTCCATTCCGGATGAGACGAAATCGGAGCGTTTGCAGATTCTGCTTGACCGGCAGCGCGAGATCCAGAGAGCCAATTACAGCAATCATATAGGGCAAACTCTGGAAGTGATAGTTGAGGGACATAATCAGGCCAGGGGTCAGGTGATTGGCCGTACCTCACAGAATAAAACGTTGAATTTTACGACCGGGCAGCCTATTCTTCCGGCGGCGGGGAGTTACTTGCCGGTGCGGGTTACGAAAAGCTTTCCCAACAGTCTAGTAGGAGAGTCGGTAGCATAAGAGGACATCAAGCATGGAAATCGAGATGAAAATCCGAGGCCTGATGGTCGATCCAGCCACCAATGCGCCGATTGTGATCCTGAAAGACGTGCAGGGGGATACGGTTCTGCCCATCTGGGTTGGGCTGTATGAAGCGAATGCCATTGCGCTCGAGGTTGAGAAGGCTTCGACTCCGCGGCCGATGACGCATGACCTGTTGAAGAACCTTGTCCAGGGATTGAATGCCACTGTGCAGCGCGTGGTCGTCACCGAACTGAAGAACGATACGTTTTACGCAGTCTTGTGGTTGGAGCAGGATGGGGAAGCAGTGACTATCGACTGCCGTCCTTCCGATGCTCTGGCATTGGCGTTGCGCGCCGATTGCCCCATCTATGTGGATGAGGATGTGTTACGCGTGGCGAAAGTCATTCCGAACCCCACCGATCAGGCGACCCAGGAAGAACTGCGGCGCTGGCTGGAAAATCTGAACGACGAAGACCTGGGCCGCTACAAGATGTAGTTTCGACACGTAGCTTGACCCGTCCTGCAAGTTGAGCCGTCCATTTTTGAAGTTGAACTGATCGACCATTCCGAAACTGGAGTCTTAGTGTCTTTGATCGGCACGATTTTATGAGCTTACGTCGCATCGGAAAGCTTTTTGCAGCCCAGAATGCCGGACAGTTGGTGACAATTGTTTCTCAGTTGCTGCTGCCGCCCGCCTTTCTTCATTCCTATGGCGTAAGCCTTTACGGCCAATGGCTGGCGCTGAGCGCGGCGGTAGCTTATCTCACTACGTTTAATTACGGCCTGCAGACTTTCACGAATATGCAGATGACCATCCACTACAACCGTGGAGAGGTGCAGGAGACAAGGGAAGTGCAATCGGCGGGATTGCGCATCCTGCTGGTTGCATTCGTGATCTTCGGCGTGGCGCTAAGTGTCATATTTTTTATTCCACTGAATTCGCTTCTGCATTTGACCATTCCGCAACGTCAGGCGCAGTGGACACTTTATATCCTGGGCTGCCAGGTGATCTCAGGGATGGTATTCGGCTTCTTCAACGGCAGCTACATGGTGATTGGCCTGCCGCACCGTGGACAGAACTTCGGCAATCTCAACCAGCTGATTATCATGCTGCTGCAGGTCGGCCTCGCGGTGAAGCACGCCGCGTTCCCATTGATTGCAGGAGCGCAGCTCGTCTTAACCCTCGTCGGATCGCTCTTCCTGATTGTCGATTTCAGCCGGTTGGCGCCTGATATTCGTCCTACCTTGCGTTACTGGAAGCCGGGCTCCCTGGGCGCGATGCTGAAGCCGAGCGCGCAGTACGCGCTGCTGTATTCGTCAAATGTGCTGGCGTATCAGCTGCCGACGCTGCTGATGCAGCGTCTGTTGGGACCTGCAACGGTGGTGCTCTATAGCGTAACGCGCACCGTCTACTCGATGAGCCGGCGATTGCTGTACCTCGTGACCAATTCCATCGGTCCGGAGATCACGATCACCTTTGGGCAGCGTGATTGGAAGAAGCTGCATAAACTGTATGAATTTTCCGAGCGCATTATCCTGCTCATGACGACGCCGATCACCTTTGGCACGATGCTGGCAACGCCGCTGCTCCTGCAAGTCTGGCTGCACAAGGGAAATCTCTTCGATCCGAACGTCTGTCTTTTGCTGGGGCTCACTGTTTCTGTGCTGAGCATCAAGGAACACAAGTATCAGTTTCAGTTTTCGAGCAACCAGGTTCAGGCCATCTCATATATGACGATCCTCGCCTACAGCGTGCAGATTCTGATCGCGGTCCCGATGATGATGAAGTTCGGACTTATTGGATATCTGGTGACCTGGCTGGTGAGCGAAATCCTGCAGCTGTTTTATCTGCTGCGACTTAATGCAAAGCTGTTTGCGGGCACAGCAAGCGTGGATCGCAAGCCGGTGTATCAGCTATTTGCCTTCCTTGCGATAGGAAGTCTCGTTTTCCTGTGGCCGGTGTATCACATTGCCAGCTTCTCTTATGTCGTCCAGGGCGCCATTGCAGTGGTCACAACCGCGATCACAGGGGCCATTTCCTACTGGATCTTCCGCGTCGATGAGGTGCGCTCGCTGCTTTGGCAGAAGGTTGCCGGACGGCTTCCTTCCTTTGCGTCCAGAAGAGGCTAAATACGCTAGCCTTCTGTTTTAGAGATATTCTCCGGACTGCATTTCCACAATATGCCCGCCATTTCCACATCGGAAAATGTGCCTGAACCCCTTGTATTTCGCGGTCCCGGGAGTATGCTTCAAATCAACGGAAGAGCAATCTTCCAGAAGAAGAGAGCGGACAAGGGTTATCAAGGGAACCGGCAACGGGACTCGCGTAAGGATTCGGGAAACCGGATGTTTGCGAATAGGCCGAGAAAGCTCTTACAACAAGTGGATAACGGAAGAGCACGGGAAAGCGGGCCTCGGTTCGCAGGTCCCGACGAATTCCGGGATTGACAATGTTGTGATCGGGTATCCGAACCTGATCTTCGAAAATCGGATGAGCGAGGGCGGGGTTCCGAAAGGGATTTCGCCCTTTTGCTTTTCCTTGTTGAGCTATTCGATTCCATGGTCGCTGTTGTGATGCTTTCCTCGTAAGTCCGCCAAAAATGCAAAACGCCAGTGAACAGTTTGTTCACTGGCGTCACAATTCAGTAGCCCTCCCCCAAGTGCTACTCAATGATTGAACTTTAATCGGACGGCGCTGCTTTGGCTATACCTCTTTGGTCTCCACTTAACAAATTGTTGTAATCGGTGAACGGTTACCTTCATGCCAAAAAGGAATGTCTCTTAGACTAGCTTTTCTGGAGCAGCTGCTGGGACGAGCTATTCGGATCGGAGGGCCTCCACCGGTTCTACGGAAGCGGCGCGGCGGGCGGGAATGACCGACGCTGCGAGCGCAAGCAAGAGGATGAAGAAAGCCGAGAGTGCGATGACGGCTGGATCGATTGGATCCACCTGGAACAACATGGAGCGCATCAGGCGTGCGGCCAGGACAGCACCGATTGCGCCGATTCCACAGCCAGCCAGTCCGAGCCTGGCGCCGGAAACGAGAATCAGCCGTATCACGCTGGCGCGCTGTGAACCGAGCGCCAGGCGAATGGCCATCTCCTGGGTGCGTAACGCGGCGGAAAAAGCGATGACGCTGTATATCCCGAGCAAGGCCAGCAATACAGCCGCAGCCGCAAACGCGGAGACGAGCACGGCGTTAAAGCGCCGCGATGCTTGCCCCTCCCCGACCACGCGATCCATGGATTCGACCTGGGTGAGTGGAAGTTGCGGGTCGATGGAGCGGACCACGGCGCGCAGAGAATCCGCAATCTGCTCAGGCGGCAGTTGGCCACGAACGACGATAGAGCCATTGTTGGCGGCGAGCATGCCGGGGGATGCAAATGATCCGGCATCCGCCTTCGCTTGACCAGCAGGAATGTAGAACTGCTCTTCTGTTGGCACGTCGGCTGCAAGCTCTTTGACGTCGCCAATTTCTCCCACGACGGTCAGCCAGGGTAAATTGGCCTCTGCCGGGCCGCGGTGCAGGCGTTTGCCAATAGGGTCCTGTCCAGGCCAGTAGTGTTCAGCCAGGGAGCGGTTGATGATCACGACCAGTGGAGCGCTAGCGTCATCACCCTGGGTGAAGGCCCGGCCGCGAAGGATCGGGATTCCCTGAGCCTCAAAGTAATTGTCCATCACTTGCGGTATCCATGCCAGATTCAACCCGGCTCCCTTCGGAGCAACATAGCCCTCGGGAGTGAAGGTGCCTTTGAACTCTACGTCAGCCGCCGGCAACATGGTGGTAGCGCCAACAGCCTGTATCCCGGGTAGCTGCTCGAGTCTGGAGTGCATGGTTAAGTTGAAGGCGTCTATGGCGGCCTGGGTTGAGTATTGCTCGCGCGGCAGACTATACGCCGCAGTCAGCGTGTGATCGATGTGGAAGCCGAGGTCGATCGCGCGCATGTTCTCAAAACTGCGCAGCAGAAGGCCCGAGGCTGTGAGCAGCACCAGGGCGACGGCGAGCTCCGCAACAACCAGGGCCGAGCGCAGGCGCACATGACCGCCTCCCGCTGTGCCGGTGCGTCCTCCTTCCTTCAGACCTTCATTGACCGGAGTGCGAGCGGCGGCAATGGCGGGGAGAATCCCGCAAAGCAGGCCGGTGAGCAGAGCCAATCCTAAGGCGAAAGCAACCACTTGCCAGTCCAGACTGATGGAATTGACGCGGGGAAGGGTTTCCGGAAGGAATCTGACGCCGATGCGCAAGGCAATCCATGCCAGAAGCAACCCCAGCAATCCGCCGGAGGTGCTGAGCACCAGGGCCTCGACCAGGGATTGGCGCAAAACTGCCGTTCTGCCGGCGCCCAACGCAAAGCGTACGGATATCTCGCGGCGGCTGCCGATGACACGCACCAGCAACAGGCCGGCAAGATTAGCGCAGGCGATGAAGAGGACCACGATGACTGCGAGGAAGAGCATTCGGACCAGCGGACGCGCCTGAGCTACGGTGGTCTCATCGAGTGGTTGGACAAGCGGATGAAGGCGACGGCTACGAAGCGCCGGAGGAAAACTGCGCATGATCTCCTGCGCCGCACCAGCAGCGTCCTGCTGGGCCTGCGCGGAGGTTACGCCGGGCTTCAGCCGCCCGACCAGGTAGTAGCCCCAGTTTCCCGCACCCTGGATCAATTCAGCCTGGGTGAAGCTCATGGGCACCCAAAGCTCGCTGCGGTTCAACTGACCGGGCACCAGGGGAAACTCGAATTCGCGCGGCATCACGCCGATGATCTCGTAAGGCTTGCGGTCGAGGAGAATCTTCCGGCCCAGAACGTGAACATCGCCATGGAAGCGGCTGCTCCAGGTCTGGTAGCTGAGGACTGCCAGCAGCTGACTGCTCTCATCTTCCGTCTGAGTAAAAGTGCGTCCTATCAAGGGCGAGACGCCGAGTACCGGAAAGATACTTGAAGTGAGTCGTGCGGCGTTGATCTGAACAGGGAAGTTCTGATCGGAGAGTTCATAGGTCGAAGGCTGGTAACCACCCAGGCTGGAGAAGGCATGGGTGTCGCGTATGTAGATGCGAGTTCCGGGCGCCGTGACACCGGGTGCATCGGCCCCATACTTTACGCCCTCCAGGATATCGCCGAGTGTGACCAGTCTGCGCTGATCGGGAAACGGCAAGGGCCGTAGCAGCACCCCTTCAACGATGGAAAAGATGGCCGTAGTTGCGCCGATGCCGAAGGCCAGCGTGATGATTGCGGTCAAGGCGAACCCTGGCGATTTAGACAGCCGCCGCAGCGCATAACGCAAGTCTTGCAATAGGGATTGCATAGAAGTCTCCAATTCCACAATAGCGCGCTTTATGCGCTGGGTTTTTCGACGATTGATGCCAATGCGTCTCGTCTGAAACTGTGCAGGCTGCGGATCAGGGCATATTCGACGAAGCCGCCGTTCCATCGGACCACTTGTCTGCCAGGACGAACAGAATCGTCACACGTTCCTCAGGGTCATTCGCCGCCATGACGGGTGAGTTGGGAACATCGGCTGCCCAGCTCTTCGTCATGTCTCCGGGGGAAAAGAACATCGCGTGAGGATGCCAGCTCTTACCCTGGTCGTTCAGATACTGCTGCTTCGACATCATGTAAGCCATCGCGCCAGGCTCGAGCGCTGGCACCTCGCGCTTATCCAGTGCCGACACGATTGCGTGCGCGATTTCAGGCTTCGATTTTCCTGCCAGCACGAGCCTGGTCTTCATCAGATAGATGGGCGCAAAGCTCCTCGCGGCTTGCGCATTGAAGCAGTGGGGTGCACGCATCTTCGGATTCCAGAACTCCGCCTGATCGGTGCTCTGCCCCCACGACCTCTCCACGAGGCAGAGAAAGCCATTCTTGCCCTTCACCGCGGTCGTATATCCCTCGTGCCCCAGCACCATCACTTCGGCTCCATCGGAAATGGAACTCGGTGCAGCACTGCGAGCTAGCGCGATCTCAGATTTCTCGTCAGATATCAGGTACTGGTCCAAGGGAGCCATTGTTGGATAGGCAGCTACTCCGGTCTGGGCAACTGCCTGCACGCCTGCGACAGATAAGACAATCTGCAAAGCAAATGCCAAGGCGATGATCTGTAGGTGATTCTTCCGCATCCGATCCTCCCAATCCGCGCATTTCGCGCCGGTGAGCATCGACCCTGAGATCGATTCACAGATCGTAAATTGCGCGAAATGGGCGGCGTCAGGCCGACATGGCACAATTCACGATTCCATCATTCCGATCGCCTGGAATATCTCAACTGTCGGGAACAGGGCAATGCACTCGTTGAGCGTCAGTTTACAGCGATTCTCAAGATAGGTAACGATAAACCCGCCAGCGTTTACCTAATCTCTCCGGACGCCGAGCGTCCTATTCAGAAATCGAACACAAGTAGGCAGTCGGTAACTTCCTTACCTGCTTGAAGTAATTCCGGGATAACTTGCACAGACGGAGGTCTAACCACTGACCAATACTCGGTCTCCGGGACAAAAGATGCTCAATGCACAAAATAATGCCGGTTTCACATTGGGAAAACGCGCGTAGCTATCGACGTCAAAAGCATCATGGAAATCCGTGGAATATGAGGATAGAGGTTCGTCGCCAAGCCTCCAAACGTGCAGATTTTCGGTTGAAATAGCGGTTTTTGATCGGACGATGCAAACTTCTCTCTTCTGTACTGACACTCCATACCGCCGGAAAAAACGGTTTCCAATTTCGGTCTGAATTTCGTACTGCCGATTCATCCGAAAGGTTACTAGGTTTTGCTCTTGACAGTTCTATGTTCTCTTCACGACACTGTTCCCGCCTTTATGGTGGTTAGACCTCATGACGTATTTTTTCTCATGCGATTTCCAGTTTCCAGCACGAGAAAGCGGGGCCAGTCTGCCATTGAGGGAAAAAGCGAGGCATAGGCGGAGTGGTAACGCTCGTACCGAATGACAGTGATGGCTGGCCAGTAAATAAAGGCGCCACTCGCAACTGCACAGAATGACTTTGGAGGCACGAAATGCAAGCACATCTATTGGCAAGAATACGGCTGGGATGTTTTCACTCGGCTTGGATCTTCCTGACCGTCACACTACTTCTCGTAGGAACAGGGAACTCTCAGACTGCAGGTACGGGGAACATCCAGGGCACCATCTCCGATCCAACGGGAGCCGTTGTTCAGAACAGCTCGGTCGCAATCATCGATTCCGCAACCGGAGTGCAACACAAAACAACCGCCGGGGAAGACGGCCTTTACAGCTTTCCCAATATTCCAATTGGTATTTACAACCTGGACGTGTCGGCTCCGGGTTTCGAGCACTACACTCAGGCTCGTATTGTTCTTGAAGTAGGCAGCAGCATTAGTGTCAATGTCAATTTGACTGTCGGTGCGACGGACCAGAGAGTGGAAGTCCTGGCGAACGGAATTGCCCTTCAGACCGAAGATCCTTCGTTCAAGCAGACCATCGACCAGAAGACCCTCACGGAATTGCCCTTGAACGGTCGCCAGGTCACCTCACTGATCACCCTGTCGGGTGGATCTGCAAACGCGAACGAGGGCAGCGATCTCCAGGGAAGTAAGACTTTTTACAGTTCTGTGGTCGTTTCGGTTGGCGGCGGTATGGGAAACGCGACTGACTATCGTTTGGATGGCGGCGATCACAATGACTACATGACCAACGTCAATCTTCCATTTCCTTTCCCCGATGCAGTTAGCCAGTTTAGCGTCGAAACCTCGGCCCTAGGGGCACAAAGCGGTCTACACCCGGGTGGTTTGGTCAACGTGGTGACTCGCTCAGGATCGAACGAATGGCACGGGTCAGCATTTGAGTTCATCCGCAATAACTTTATCGATGCAACCAACTTTTTTTCGACCAAGAAAGATACGCTGCACCAGAATCAATATGGTGGAACGCTCGGCGGAAAGATCATTCGCGATAAGTTGTTTTTCTTCGGCGGATATCAGCATCTTAAGGCTGACCAGAGTCAAGCGTTGACGCAGGCTTTTGTTCCTACAGCAGCCAATCTCCAGGGCGATTTTTCCACTACGGAAAGCGCGGCCTGCCAATCGAGCGGCAAGGCGATTCAACTGCTGAACCCTTTCACAGGAGAGGCGCTACCCAACAACCAGATCAGCCCATCTCTGTTCAGCGCGAGCTCCCTCAAGTTGATGCAATATCTGCCGCCAGCCACGAATGATTGCGGGATTGTGAACTATGCGATTCCGTCACAGCAATCAGAGGATCAGGTGATCGGTCGTATCGATTCGACCATCAATCAAAAGCACAGCTTGTATGGCCGGTACTTCTACGATAACTACACCAGCCCTGCATTTTTCTCTCCCACCAATGCTCTGATTACGACACAGCCTGGAAACTATGAGCGCGCGCAGGGGCTTACCATCGGCGAAACGTACATCATCAGCTCCCATACGGTGAATTCGTTCCACGCTACGGCGACGAGGCGGCGCGACGACAGAGGCGCTGCCGCCGACGGTATTGGACCGAGTACGCTGGGAATCAATTCCTATGCGCCCAGTACAAACTTTCTAGAACTAACTGTAACAAACAAGTGGAGCACGTACTGCGGCACCTGCGCTTCGGCTCATTTCAACGTAAACACGTTTTCTTTTGCGGACGATGTGAACATGGTGCTTGGCAAGCATCAGCTTGCGTTTGGAGGAGAGTATGTTCGATCTCAGCTGAACATCAATAACCTGTATGAGTCGAATGGCAACTTCGGCATAACAGGCGTTTACAGCCAGAAAGGGCCAGCAGGGAATAGTCCCGGAGGCACCGGCGCGGATGCAAATTTAGACTTTCTGACCGGCGCACTGAATACTTACCAACAAAGCAAGGCCCAGCAAAATGCATTGCGTGCGCCGATTCCCAGTCTCTACATTCAGGACGCGTACCACGTCACCAAAAGACTGGTTCTTTCCGCAGGTGTCCGTTGGGACCCCGAGTTTGTCCCGGTAGATTATTTTCACCGCGGATCTACGTTTGACATGGCGTCCTTCCTCAGCAATACGCACAGCACTGTGTTTCCAAATGCTCCGGCGGGAAGTTTCTATCATGGCGATGCGGGGGTGCCTACGGCATTCACGCAGAACTCGCCCTGGCAATTCTCTCCGCGCATTGGAATCACTCTCGATCCAACCGGCCAAGGCAAGACTGTTTTCCGTGCAGGTTCGGCGGTAGTTTATGACGAGCCGAACTTCTTCACGGCGCAGCGAGTCAATCAGAACCCGCCCTTCGCCACAGCAATTTCGAATGTTGCTGTGGGGGTTCCTATGAGCTTCAGCAGTCCATGGTCGAACGGCAGCACACCCAGCAACCCGTTCCCGCTGCCGTTTAACCCGCCGGCCTCCACAACATTCGCGAATCAGGCTCAATTCATCGTTCTGCCAAAGCAATTCCATCCGCCTTACACGATCCAGTGGACGGCCAGCATGCAGCAGGAGTTGAGTTATGGCTGGCAATTTCAGATTGACTACATCGGCGCGAAAACCAGCTTTGATGGATATGGATACCCTCTGAACCCGGCAGTCTACATCCCGGGAACATGCGGAACCAAGCCGTGCTCCACTACCGGCAATCAGACTTCGCGCTTCTACCTGACTCTGCAGAATCCGGCAGCGGGGCCAGGATACGCGGGAGGTGGTGGCGGTTCGATCCTGGTCGCCTCCGGCGCTAATGCCTTCTACCACGGAATGGTGGCTTCTATTCAGCATCGACTGTCGTCGAATTTCAGCTTCCTTGCCAACTACACGTGGTCACATTGCATTGACATTGAAGACAATCCTGGAGATATCGCTGGTACGACGGTGCAGAATCCGGCCAACATAAAAGGGGATCAATCGAACTGCGGATTTGACTTCCGCAATATCTTTAACAGCACGATGGTTGTCTCCAGCAATTTCTCCCTGACTGGCTGGAAGGCCCTGGCCATCAACAAGTGGCAGCTTGCGCCTCTCATTCATATCCAGGACGGTGCTCCGTTCACCGTCACATCGGGCGTCGACAACTCACTCACAGACGTTGGCAACGACCGCCCGAATGTAACCGGTCCGGGAAACATCTACACGCATAAGAAGATCACGCAAACGAGTCTCGGAAACCGTTCCTGGGTCAATGCATCGGCATTTACACAAAATGCTAACGGCACCTTTGGCGATTCCGGACGCTTTGCTTATCGTGGGCCAGGTTACATCCAATTTGACAGTGCAGTGAGCCGAACGTTCCCGCTTCATGAAAGATTGAATCTTGACTTGCGGCTTGAGGCCTTCAACGTATTAAATCATCCGGCCTTTGCTGCTCCTGGTAGCACTGGCAACCTGGGATCAACCTCGTCGCTGGTCTCGGCAACCTTTGGCCAGATAACATCTACCCTCACCTCATATGGGGCCAGGGTTTTCCAGGGTGCGGTCAAACTCACGTTCTAGATTCTGACGTACTCTCATTTCGGGAGAGATCTCAAGCTCTCGATTTTCATATTGGCTCGACAACAGAACCAAGGGGTGAACCATGATAGTAGAAGACAGCAACCGCAGAGACTTCCTGAAGATCAGTGGAGCAGCGCTCGCCGGAGCGGCAGTCTCATGGAGCGCGAAGAGCTACGCGCGGGTCATCGGAGCGAATGACCGAGTCGGCGTGGGCGTCATCGGCTGCGGCGACCGCATGAAAGGGGCCTTAATTCCAGCTTTCCATCTGAATTCGAAAGATATGAATTTCGAGTTCGTTGCTGTCTCCGATATCTGGAACAAACAGCGCGAGGAAGGCGCAGCCTATATCCAGAAGGTGTCTGGCGCTTCTGTCGCCCCGGTGCGCAACAATGACGAACTGTATGCCCGCAAGGATGTCGATGCCGTTCTGATTGCGACCGCTGATTTTCAGCACGCAATGCACGGCGTGGAGGCGGTGAAGGCCGGGCGCGACGCCTACGTGGAAAAGCCAACCGCGCACACCATGGCTGATGCCTGTTCGTTTCGCGATGCGGTCAAAGAAACCGGAAAGATCGTGCAGGTAGGAACGCAGCGGCGCAGTACGCCGAGTTATCAGAAGGCCGCTGAATATATCAAGTCCGGCAAGTTTGGCGACATCGTCATGGTCGAGATGACATGGAATGTCAACCAGCCGGGCCGCTGGCGGCGCCCGAATCTTGTGCCTCTCCTCAAAGAAGAAGACACGGATTGGAAGCGTTACCTCATGAACCGGCCCTACGAGCCATTCAACGCGCGAAAGTATCTCGAGTTCCGACTCTTCTGGCCCTACTCCTCGGGTATTCCGGACCAATGGCTCGTCCACCAGATTGATACCGTTCATTGGTTCAGCGGATATCCGCATCCGCGCAGTGTCGTAGCCAACGGCGGCATTTATGCGTGGAGAGACGGCCGCAAGAACTGGGACACGATGACGGCAGTCTTCGACTACGGTCCGTTGGATGATCCCTCCAAGGGTTTTCAGGTTCTATACACGTCGCGGCAGACGAATGCGGCGGGAGGCGTCAAAGAGCTCTACTACTCCGTCGGCGGCATGCTCGACATGGATACGCAGCGCGTCACCCCGGAAGGCGGCCTGAAGGCGAAAGCAGCCGCGGAAATGGGCATGAAGGAAGACCTGCTCGAAAGCTTTTCTCTTGGCGAGAATGCAGGTCCGGCATCGACAGCTGCCGACACCGGGGCCGATCCCATGACCTCTGCCAACATGCGCAACTGGATGGAGTGCGTACGCTCGCGGAAGACGCCGAACGCCAGCATTGACGCGGGCTACAGCCACTCGGTCGCACTATGCATGAATGTTGCCGCAATCCAGACCGGAGAAAAGGTCACCTTCGACGATAAGAACGAGCAGGTGCTGGTTGGAGGCAAGCCCTATGCTGGCTAAAGGCTCCTGGCTTGTCCTCTGTTCGTTATTGGCATTTTTGAAGCTCGGCGGGAACGTGCTGGCAAAGCAATCGGAGAAGGGAATTCAGGTAACACCGGACGAGGCTCAGCGCCGAGTCGACATCACAATCAACGGCCAGCCGTTCACCTCCTACTTATGGCCCACCTCGCTCAAGAAGCCTGTTCTGTTTCCACTCATTGCTCCCGGCGGGACTGTGGTGACGCGTGGTTATCCGCTCACTCCAAATGCGGGCGAGCGCGTCGATCATCCGCACCATGCGGGAATGTGGTTCAACTATGGCAACGTCAACGGTTTTGATTTCTGGAACAACTCCGACGCGATCAAGCCTGAGAGCCGCAGCAAGATGGGGTCGATCTATCAGGAGAAGATCCTTTCGGCGAAGAGCGGGCGCGACCGGGGAGAACTCGTTGTCGAGTCAGTGTGGACCACGGGCACAGGCGAAAACATTCTGGACGAAACCACGCAATACGTCTTCACCACAAAAGGAGATGCGCGGGTCATCGACCAGGTCACAACTTTGAAGGCGCTCGACCACGTCGTCTTCAACGATGATAAGGAAGGGCTGCTCGGCATCCGCGTTGCGAGTTGGCTCGAATCACCTACAGAAAAGGGCGGTGTTTTCACCGATGCAAATGGAGTTGCCACCAAAGTGGATAATGCTGGTTCTGCGGGCGCAAGCGGAATCTATCTGACCAGCGAAGGAAAGCGCGGCGATCAGGCCTGGGGAACACGTGGGCGCTGGTGCACTCTGACCGGCTCCAAAGACAACAAGACTGTCGCCATCGCGATCGTCGATCATCCGGCCAATCCCGGTTATCCGACCTACTGGCATGCGCGCGGGTACGGATTGTTCGCCGCGAATCCTCTGGGGCGCAAGATTTTTGACTCCAGTCAGACAGCTTTCAACTACACCATCGAGAAAGGTCAGAGCGCCACCTTCCGGTACAGGGTGCTCTTGTACCCGCACGCTGTCACACAGGAAGAGATGAACCACGAGGCCGACGCCTTCGCCGCGGACTACCACTAGCCAAGCTTAGGGGTTCTTCGCAAGAATCTTCGTAAAGTAGAACGTCATCGTAGTCTGTCCTGTGTTCACGATTCCGTGCAATACGTTAGCTTCGGCGTACATCATGTCGCCGGACGCTACCTGCGTCACTACCCCGTCTACTTCGATCTCCCCGGTTCCAGCAGTAACGATTACGAATTCTTCTTCGGGATGGCGGTGAGGCGGATGCGGCCTGGAGCCAGGCTCAAGCGTGACAACGCCAGATGCTACCGCCGCAAGTTGCTTTGTCGGACCGTTGAAATGCACTCTTGCTTTGGCTCCGGGGCTATTCCCCTCAGAGGGAAGACCTGCGCCTTTCACTACGGAACTTTTGAGCGGGGGACCACTCTGCAGAGTATCCACGTGAGTAATCTGCTGCGAAGTTTGAATAAATGCACTTGGAAGAATCGCAGAGGAGGCAAGAAAGTCCCTTCGATTTAACACGGTCTACCCCTTTTCCTTTGAGGCTACAGTTGGACTGTTGCGAGATCTTTTTTGAAGTCTATTGTGATGTCTTCTTCCTGAGCAACTGCTTTTCAGTCGCGGAGGATTGCGCACGCCAGTGAGCCATTTCCGTCACAACGAAAACATTCTGACTTGTCCTCCGAGGTTCGCCGATTGACATCCCTAGTTTTCTAGGGGTAATCTGGTGTCATCAACATCGTGAAAGGCGTGCGAACGATGTTGCGGTACGCGTGAGGGAATGCCATGTCGCTCTTTCGTCGCATCTCTAATCTGTTTTCCCGGTCCAAAGTTGATCGCGAAATCGAAACCGAGCTGACGTCCCACATTGAGATGCGTATTGAGCAAAGCATTGCTGAGGGCATGTCGCCGGAAGCGGCCCGTCGGAATGCTTTCCTTCGATTTGGAAACCCACCCGCGATGAAGGAGCGCGTCATGGCCGCGGATGCCGCCCTCACTCTGGAAAGTATTGGCATGGATGTGAGGTATGCGTTCCGCCGGCTGGCAAAGTCGCCCTCCTTTGCTGTCACTGCGATTCTAACGCTCGCTCTAGGCGTGGGAGCAACGACGGCGATCTTCAGTGCCGCCTATGCGCTCTTGCTTCGGTCGTTACCCTTTCAGCATGCGGATCGCATTATCGGCATCTTTGAGACTCATCCCCAGATTGTTGGTGGGGCCGAGGTCAACTTCCTGGACTATCAGGACTGGCGCAGGCAGCAGACGAGCTTCGAGCAGGTCGCTGCTTATTCGGGAGCGAGCTCCGACACTATGGCGCTGGTGATGCAGGATCATGGGGAACAGGTCCACACCGTCCTCGCGTCGAGCAACCTGTTCGCGCTTCTCGGTGTTGCGCCCCTTATGGGCCGCACGTTTGTGGAACAGGACGACACCCCGAATGCAAATCATGTCGTTGTGCTTAGCGCGGAGGCCTGGCGGCGCTATTTTGGCGGTGATCGCGGCATCCTCGGCCGCAGCATCACTCTCAATGGAGTCAGCTATACCGTGATCGGCGTACTTCCTACGGGTGGCGCTTATCCCACGACGGGAGAGTTCTGGATGCCGCTCTCCCTAATGGACAAAGAATCGCAGACCCGGCGAGTGGGGCATACGCTCGATGTTCTGGGTCGGCTTAAAGCTGGTGTCAGCTTAGCGGAAGCTCGAACGGACATGAATACGATCGCTGCGCGGTTGGCGAAGGTCTATCCGGCAACGAACAGAAATATCGGTGTGCTGCTCACTCCGATGCGCGAGCAACTTGTGGGATCTCTGAGGCCCGCGATACTCACACTCCTCGGTTGCGTAGTTCTAGTCCTGTGTATCGCCTGCGCCAATGTCGCGAACCTACTTTTAGTGCGGGCCGCGGCCCACGTTCGCGAAGCTGCGGTGAGGCAGGCGCTGGGAGCGAGCCGGCTTCGCTTGTTCACCCAGCAACTTTCCGAAACGTTCATCCTGTGCCTGTTCGGAGGTCTGTTTGGAACCGTACTTGCCGCGCTCGTTCTCCCGCTACTTCGTGTGGCGTTTGCGCATGCGGCGGGTGCAGACCTATCGTTGATCCGCTCGATTCAGATCAATGTTCCGGTCCTGCTTGTGACCTCAAGCGTATGCCTGCTCACCGCCGTTCTCTTTGGGCTCTTGCCGATGATGAAGACCCCAAATCAACTGGCCGATTCACTGCGACCGGGGGACCGCAGCACAGGCACACGAAGCTGGAGCAGAAGCGCGCTCATCTCCACAGAGATCGCGATCGCCGTTGTTGTGCTGTTTCTGGGAGCGCTGTTGATCCGAAGCTTTCAAAAGCTGATCCGGGTGGATCCGGGCTTCCGTACCGATCACCTGCTCAGCCTCGAGATCACGCTGCCCCAACCCCGGTATCAGGATCAGACCCCGGCGACGAATCACTTCTACGAAGGATTGATAGACAAGCTGAAACAGTCGCCCGGCATTGTGTCAGCGGGAACCACCATCGCTCTTCCGTTCAAGGCCTCGCATGCGATGACGCGATTTCTCGTCGCCGGTGAAGCTGCCCGTGCTCCGGGAGCCTTACCGATGGAGCAGATCCGCATTGTCAGTCCGGAATTCTTCCGGGCGATGGGCCTCCAACTGAAGCAAGGGAGGAGCTTCGAGCAGAAAGACGTCGAAGATAGTTTGGATCTCATCGTCGTGAATCAGGCGTTTGCCCAGCGTTATCTCTCGGGTAAAGACCCGTTGACTTCAAGCATCATGATGAATGTCCTCAGTCCCCATCCGGATAAAGTGCCTGTCATCGGCGTGGTCGCCAATGCTCGCGATCTGGGGGTCGAAACCGAAGCCGAACCTGTGCTGTATTTTCCCGGTTTTGGTGTGCATGCGGTCCTTCTTATCCGCACGAACACTGACCCAATGAGCATACTTCCCGAGGTACGCAAGGCTGTCAGGGAGCTTGATCCTACACAGCCGATCTATCATGTCGAGACCATCGATGAGGTCCTCTCCGATTCTCTGGCCCGGCAGAGAATGATCGCTATTTTGCTCGGCATCTTTGCATCGCTGGCACTGACACTTGCAGCCATCGGTATCTATGGGGTCATCGCCTACTCAGTCGCGCAGCGTACGCGCGAGATTGGTGTGCGGATGGCGGTCGGTTCGAGCAGAGGGAGAATTCTGCTTCTGGTCTTGCGCGAAGCGGCTGGTTTTACGGGCATCGGAGTTCTGGCGGGAATGGTCGCCGCTTTAGCAGGCGCTCATTTGGCAGACGCGCTTCTGTTTCAGACCAGTAGTGCCGATCCCTTTTCCATCGCCATATCTGTATTTTCTCTGTTGATGATCGCCATGTTGGCCGCTGTCCTGCCTGCCAGTCGCGCAGCCACGATCAATCCCGTTGAAGCCCTTCGATCAGAGTGAGAACTCCGAGTCCCCTCATCTCGGGAGTGATGATTGCCTCGCTGATTCCGATCATTTGCGCGGCGCGATCACATCGTGTAGTCGGGCTTTTTGTACAACTGGTTCCACTTCGCTTTTATATCGGGAGCGTACACCTTGTCCGCCCAATCCTGTGAGCCGATCTCCTCGAATCCGACAGAGACGGATTCAGCCCCGTAATTGAGGACGGACATAACGCTATCGGTGATCTCCAGTGCGAGTTGAGCCTTCTGCTGATCCGACTTTCCCGGCCAAAGTTTTACGATGACGTGCGGCATTATAATCTTCCTCTCGAGTGATGTCTAGTAGTGTTTCTACGTGACGGATCAGTGCTCATTTCTTTGTGCGAGCGCTGCTCATCGACCGACCAAAGCTTGATGAAATGGTGAGTAACGCGCGCCCTCTACTTTGACCCTTGAGGAAGCTTCCTCAAGAGTCTGCACATCTTCGTTTGTGAGTTCGACGGTCGCGCCACCAAGGTTTTCTTCGAGACGAGAAAGCCTGGTTGTGCCCGGAATCGGAACAATCCACGGCTTCTTCGCGAGCAGCCAGGCGAGTGCGATCTGTGCCGGCGTAGCTTTCTTCTGTTCCGCGAACGAGGTAATTACATCAACCAATGCCTGGTTTGTCTTGCGATTTTCAGCATTGAAGCGCGGAACAGTATTGCGAAAGTCTGCGCTGTCGAACTTCGTCTCGGCGTCAATCTTGCCGGTCAGGAAACCTTTGCCGAGCGGGCTGAATGGAACGAAGCCAATGCCGAGCTCTTCCAGCGTGGGCATCACCGTCTCTTCAGGCTCTCTCCAGAACAGGGAGTATTCACTCTGGAGGGCAGCGACGGGCTGCACTGCGTGGGCACGGCGGATCGTCTTCGCGCTTGCTTCGGACATGCCGAAGTGCTTTACCTTACCCTCCTGGATCAGCTCTTTCACCGCTCCGGCCACGTCTTCAATCGGAACGTTGAGATCGACGCGATGCTGGTAGAAGAGGTCAATGGCCTCCACTTTGAGACGCCTCAGCGATGCCTCGGCGACCTGCTTGATGTGTTCGGGACGGCTGTTCAACGCACTCCATTTGCCGCCGTCTTCTGGATTCGCCTCCCAGCCGAACTTGGTCGTAATCACTACACGGTCGCGAAACGGGGCGAGGGCTTCGCCGACTAGTTCTTCGTTGATCAGAGGGCCGTAGACTTCGGCCGTGTCGAAGAACGTAACGCCACGGTCAACTGCGGTATGCAGAAGAGTGGTCATCTCTTTCCTGGGCTTCGGAGGCCCATAGCCGAAGCTCATGCCCATACATCCGAAACCGAGAGCCGATACTTCCAGCCCACCTGTTCCTAATGTGCGTTTTTGCATCGCGAATCTCCTCGCCAGTGGCAGATCGAAGCCACTCACCAAGGTAAGGTTAGGCTTCTGGCGTTTATGACACAAGGTAGTTGCGGTCGCAAAGAGTTATGAATACTATTCATGAATCATGCGAAATGATTTGGGAGAATTGTCGGCGTTCGCAGTTGTAGCAGAGGAGCGCAGCTTTACCCGTGCGGCGGCGCGGCTGGGCGTCTCGCAGTCTGCTCTGAGCCACTCCATGCGAGGGCTGGAAAAGCGCCTGGGGCTGCAATTGCTCGCGCGGACCACTCGAAGCGTTTCTCCGACGGCCGCTGGCTCTGCGCTTCTCCGCGAGTTGGCTCCTGCTCTCGAGCGAATCGAGCTGGCAGTAGCTGAGACGCGGAAGCAAAGAGAGAGTCCGGCAGGGCGCATTCGACTCATCATCCCGCGAACCGCCACGCAAATGGTCCTTCTTCCGAAACTAGCTCAGTTTGCCCGCACCTATCCTGAAATCGTTCTTGAAGTCACTTCCTCCAACGACCCAGTCGATCTTGTGGCCGGGGAATACGACGCTGGCGTTCAGATTGGTGAGTTCATCCAGCGGGAGATGATTGCCGTTCGGGTCACAAAAGACATGCGCCTCGCAATCGTTGGATCGCCGGAATATTTCAAGTCTCACAAAGTACCACGTAAGCCTCAAGACCTGAAGGATCATGCCTGTGTAGGTTTTCGCTTCAGTAGCGGTCTCTATCGCTGGGAGTTCGAGAAAGGGCGAAGGGCGCTCACGGTCAGCCCGCAGGGGCCAGCATCATTTGATGATCCGGACCTGGTGATCCAGGCGGTCTTGAATGGTGTCGGCGTGGGAGCAGCGATGGAGGAAACCCTCAAGGGGTTGATTGCGGACGGACGCCTGCTACAAGTGCTGAAAGACTGGTGTCCGACATTCCCTGGCTACTTTCTCTACTATCCGAGCCGTCGCAATCAGCCTGCAGCACTGGCGGCCCTCATTGACACACTCCGATCTTAGAATTGAGGACAAAGCCTTTAACTGCCCCAGTTTTAAGTAGCGAGAAACGCCCATCTCGTCAGCGATAACAAAGGGCGGATTCTTCCTTATCTTTTCTCCAGCACAAAATGTGTCGCGTACTCAGTCGCCTTGTGCTCCGACACGGAAAATCCAAGGGCGGGAAGGTCGAGATCGGTAAACAATGATTCACCCTGGCCGAGTACGACAGGTGCAAGTGCAAAATGCAGGGAATCTATCAGCCCAGCTTGGAGATATTGACGCACTGTGGAAACGCCGCCGCCAATCTTGACATCCTTGTCGCCCGCTGCCTTTTTCGCGAGTTTCAGCGCCTCTTCGATCCCGCCGGTAACAAAGTGGAAGGTAGTCCCGCCTTCCATCACCAGCGGCTCACGCTCGTAATGCGTCAAAACAAAAGTTGGCGTATGGTACGGCGGGTTGTCGCCCCACCATCCCTTCCATGTGCTATCAGGCCAAGGGCCGCGCACCGGACCAAACATGTTGCGACCAAGGATGAAGGCGCCAAAGTTCTCCATCGCCTGCCGAGCGTACTCATCGTCTACATCGGTAGAGCCACCACCCTGCCCATGCATCGCGCCGAAAGTTTTTGTATGGAAGAACCACTGAAAGATCTCGGGACCGCGCTTGCCCAATGGATCGTTCAGGCTTTGCTCTATTCCCGCGCTGAAACCATCCAACGAAACACCAAATCCCGCAACTCGAACCTTCGGCATGTGGGCTCCTTACCTCCGAAATTCATGCTAACGCCTCTTCGATTGCAGGAACAGGATGTCGCCGCTTTTTTCATCTTTGCGGCGCGAGTCGCATCTCTTCAATGGAGACATCTTGTCGAAAACTGAGAACCAATCCTATTCTGCTGCAGGCATAACGGGTGGAGCTACCGTTGATTCTGCAAAATATACGACCCGTCCGAATCTGGTCCTTGCTATCTGCTGCATGAGCCTGTTGATCGTGGGCATGGACGTGACGATTGTAAATGTTGCGCTGCCGGCGATCCAGAACGACCTACATGCACGACTGGCGGGACTGCAGTGGATTCTGGACGCCTACACGCTGGTAGTGGCGAGCTTTCTGATGCTGGCCGGGGCGATCTCAGACCGCTTCGGGCGTCGGAGAGTATTTCAAATCGGTCTGGGCGTGTTCACGCTCGGATCGCTGCTGTGCAGCTGGGCAGGGACGATCGAACAGCTGATCTGGTTCCGCGCGCTGCAGGGATTCGGGGCGTCCATGCTGAACCCGGTGGCACTGTCGATTATTGCGAATGCGTTTCCGGAACGGAAGGCGCGTGCGCGTGCGGTGGGCATCTGGGGCGCGGTGGCAGGCGTTTCGTTGGGGATCGGACCATTGATCGGCGGGGCATTGACGGAGACGATTGGATGGCGTTCGATTTTCT